>Ga0157363_1003620_pt1 | contig 14006 bp, 9 predicted proteins | sample AttsexASBM1_FD_111477 | JGI IMG/M metagenome (GOLD analysis project Ga0157363, IMG submission 111477) | Fungus gardens microbial communities from leaf cutter ant in Ribeirão Preto, State of São Paulo, Brazil - Atta sexdens ASBM1 | ecosystem: Host-associated > Fungi > Mycelium > Unclassified ...
ATGCTACAACAATGTGTCTACCTCATGTCTACTCCACAGTGACTGTGCAAGACTGTGCATCCTGCCCTAATGTCCATGTGTCCTACATGTGGTAGCAATGTAGTATATATGCTCCCTGATGTCATCGTCTAGGCTCTTCTAGCCTCGTAAATCTTTTTAGACCACTCTAGGCCTATGACATCATCTCACATGACTTCTAGGTCACATGCCCTTTTTCCGTTGTAGACTAATAATAATACTACTGTCCTATTTCTGTCCTAACCCTAACCCTACCTGAAGTCTGTCCACACACTCGTCTTATAACACTAACATTCTATTCAACTCCTTCATTAACTCTGATACAAACTAGGGTCTTCTATTACCAGTTACACTTTCTAGTAATCCATGTAACTTTCATACATTATCTTTGAATAACCTCACTAATCATTCTGCCAATGTTTTTTCTGTTGTTACTATAAAATGTGCTATTTTTGACAACAAATCACACACTACCAATATCATATCCTTTCCTACCACTAATGATAACTTAGTAATAAAGTCTATTAAATGCATTCATGCCTTCTCTGGTACTTTGTTTGTCATCAACTTCTCTGCTGGTATCTCTGTTCTATTTTTTATCCTCTGACATGAATTATATCTATCCATATATTTTCCCATATTTTTTATCACTCTTAGCTACTAGTAATCTTTTCATTCTCCAGTATATACACTTTTCCTTCCTTCAACACCAAATTTTCCTTGATCTTCCACTCATCTCTCTTCAGATTCCTTACTCCTATTTTTTTCATTTTCTCCACTACTTTTATTATCTTCTTATTTTTTTCTCTTGTCTTTTCTTTTAACACTTCTTTCAGTCTTTCCACTAATATTTCTATCACTTCTCATACCCATTCTTCTTTTATCAATTTTTGATTTTTATTATCATTTTTCATTCCAATCTTCTAATCTGGTCTTCTGTTTAACCTATCTGATTTTCTCATTTTTACTCCTAGCATATGCTTTAAAATGAAATCAAATCTAGACTTATTTGTTATTAGATCTGGGATTAATCAAGCTGTTCAAATGCAAGATGTCTCATGCATCATAGTCATCACTGACATTATCCATGCAGTGGAAAAAATCTTTGATCCCTCTATACATCTACATCAATAACAATCAATTGTAATATCTAAAGAACTTAGAGCATTCTTCAGCAAGCACACAGACAATACCATAGAATTTTTAGATTGTTCTAATGACAAATAGCATCTACACACAGTGGTAGATAAGAAAATGAAGAAATTTGACCTTGTTTCTTTACATTCAAACAAATCATTGTGGGACTTCAGCAAGAAAGAGGAATATAACAACATCATCAAAGAATGGTATATGACTAAGTACAAAGCCCATTTAGCCTGCCTTCAATTCAACTTCTGTACTTTTATGAAATATTCCAAATTTTTGTGGTCCATCCAGACCTCAAACTTAAACTTAGCACTTTCTAGCAAATGTTTCTATACTTCTAATCTCCTGATTATTACTAACATTTCTATTTCCTTGTCATGAATTTTGTAGTTTTGCTCAGTTTCATTCAATGATTCAGAAAGGTAAGCAACTGGTCTCCATCTTCTATTACTACACTCCATTGATAATACTTTTCCTATAGCATAATCTGACACATCTACCTCCATTCTCATCTTCCTATCCAAATCTGGTGCTACTAATATTGGTTCCATTATGAACCTTTTCTTTAATGCCTCAAATGACTTTTCCTGTCTTATTCTCTACTTCTATTTCTGTTCCTTCTTTGTCAACTCATGCAATGGCCTTGTTATCTTTGTAAATCCTTCTACAAACCTCTTATAATAGTTTGCCAATTCTAGGAATTTTTGTATATCTTGAACCAATTTTAGAACTAGCTAATTCAATATCACTTTCAATTTTTCTTCTTCCATTTTTATTCCTTCTGGTTCAATCACAACTTTTAAAAACTCTATCTCCCTTACTTTCCACCTACATTTTCCTGGCTTCACATTCAAATTATTTTCTTCTGCCCTTCTTAATATTTCTTCTACTAGTTCATCATGTCCCTTCTCACTCTCTATTGCTACCACTCATCATAGCCTGAAATATAACTGGTAAATTCATTAGCCCAAAGAATATGACTATTAGCTCAAATAACCCTTCTGGTATTATAAAGGCTGCTTTCCACTTATCTCCTTTCTTAATTCTTATATTATTATATTCCCATTTTAGATCTATCTTCATTAACACCTTTTTGGTCTCAATATTCTTGATAATGTTTGAAATGAGTGGTAGTGGGTAATTATTTTTCACTGTCCACTCATTAAGATACTGATAATCTTGTACTATCCTCTTCTTACCATTCTTCTTTTCTACAAAGAATACCAGCACATTCTGTGGTAACTTTGACAATCAGATATATTCCTTTCTTATCTGCTTCTAAATAAAATCTCTTCCTTCCTTCTTCTCTTCTCTAGATAATTTCCCTTTTCTTGGTACAAATTCCTTCTTTAAATCTATCACGTGATCTTACATCTTTTTCATTGGCATTCTCTCACTTGCCTTTTTCCTGAACACTTTGATTTACTTGTAAAATTGTTTTGGTACTAATTTATTTGCTTCTTTTTGATTTTTTCTTCTTTTCTTCTCTCTTCCCTTCTTCTTTCTGCTTTTGTTACTCCAGTTTTTCTTGCTTTGATCTCCACTGCTTCTCACATTCTTCTAGACATCTCATCATCTTCACTTCTTCTGTTTTCCAATTAATCTCAGGATTATGGTGAGCTAGTCATAATATCCCTAAGATCACACTCTACTTCTACTCCTCAATAATATCTATTTTCATCCTCTCTCTATGTCCTTGATAATAAATATTTACCTCCACAGTATTTTCCATTAGCCCCCTCTTATTAAAAATTCCATCTACATTCCTTATATAAATAGATCTCTCAATTTTTTTCAATTCAAATTTCTGTTTTTTTGTGAACTCTGAGCTCATTACCAATCTCATTACTCCACTGTTCAACAATGTCTCTACTGTGATCCCCTCCTGTATATCAATTCTCTCTAGCCAAATCTTTACTCTAATTTTCCTCAGTATTTCTCCTTTTTTTATTTTTCTTACATCTACTAATTTCTTTCTTTTCTTTTCTTTTTTCTTGGGATTTTATTTAGGGTTAGGGTTTAACATAACATCACAGTCACAACAGTCACATTATAGTCACACAATGTGTCACAAAAGTCACAGTAATGGTCACATGATCATGTGGTTATGATAGAACATGGTAAAATGTTCTAGAATAATAATGTTATATAATATACTCAACATATGTTGACCTTATAGTTTATACAAGGTCTTTAGGGTAGGCTAGATGCAGTAGTAGCATAGACCATCCAGTAAAGTATATAAGATAGACAATTTTGTACTAGAAACTTTATTGAGTTCTCTTGTATTACCTTAATATAAGGTTCTTTTCTTTGATCAACATTGAATTGTAACATGTAGTATGAGAGGAAGTTGATGAGTAATGGTGATTGTGGTGGTAGTGTTGGGAGTAAAAATGTATAAAGTGGTAGTGGAGAGAAGCTGGTGCTGGCCTCACTCTCAGACTCATATTCTAAATTTAAAATAATCTCTGTAAGTATCAGTGGACTCTCTTCTTGTTCTACCTCACACTTTTCTACTAACTATCTCAACTACTGACTAATACCTTAAAGGAAATGTAAACAATTTTAGTCTAAGAAAACTATTCTACTTTAGACAAGATCTTACGAACACTTGCTATTCTCCTGTATATACTGGTCACAAAAGGACCAATAGCATGAAGCTGGTAAATGAAAAAGTGTAAAGAACACATCTACATAAGATTATTATATTCAAAATATACTAGTAGGCTTTGGTACAAACAAATAGCTAAGCTTCTCCTGCCTAGCTAATATATTCTTTATATAGGACCTGGCAATTCTTCTTAACTAAAGGCAGTATTACCTTCAGTTGAGAATGCTAAGAGAGTAAAGAGTAGAGAGAGCTTGGTATTGAGCAGTCTCAGGAAAGGGTATCAAGTTCTAATGTTAAGACTTAAGTTCTTAGAGTTAGATGAAACCTTGGATTGGATAATCACAAGAGAACTCAATAGAGTTCCAAGTACAGAATTGTCTACCTTACATACACTAGTCTACTGGTCCATGCTACAGTATTATTAGCTTATCCTAAAGGGCTATGCATTATTCTTAAGATCAATATATGACAAATACATTGTAGTAACATTATTCCTTCTAGAGCCTTCTACCTTCTTCCATCATGATATGTGATTATGTGACTGTTGTGACTGTAACATCATACTAAACCCTAACCCTAAGTCCAAAAATAAAATAAAAATGGAAAAGCAAAATAAAATAAGAAAGAAAACAAAAATAAAGTTCACTATTTACAACTCTAATATATTTATCATTAGCACAGACTATGTACCAGTAGTATATATAGTGTAGAAATACATCAGGGACTCCTTATTAAGTTCTCTTGTGATTTTCATAAGACTCTTGCAATATAAGACTACTTAGCATACTATTGACTATCTTGGTTAGTGGTTGTTATAACAGTTAGTATGATAATACATATCTATTACATGTCACAGTTATAATTGAATAATTACATATTATATAGAAGAATGAAGAAGATTCTAAAATATGTTGTGACAACTACTAATCAAAACAATTAATAGTACACTAAGTAGTCTTATAAAGCAAGAGTCTTATAGGGAATACAAGAGAACTTGACAAGAAGTTCTTGATGTATTGCTATCCTATTTATACAGATGGTTTATGGTCTGTGCTAATGATAAAGAACTCTACTCTAATATTTATATATTAGCTATGAGCACATAATATATACTATAAAATGAACATGCTATTAACATACATCTTAACATTATTCTTCCAGTCCCTTCTTCTAGATTCTAGGCCTATGACATCATGTGACTGTAGTCACATGCCTTTTCATTATCCAAGAAATAAGAAAAAAATCAAATTAAAGAAAATAGATAAAAATAAAAGAAAATCAAAATAAAATATAAAGATTCAAGCATACTATGATAAAATGATGATGTCATATAACATGTTTAATATATATATTGACCTTATGGATAACATATACCCTTTAAGATAGTTCAGGTTTAGTGTAGTATATATAAGGTAGACACTTTGTACTTGAAACTCTATTGAGTTCTCTTATGTTAACCCTAATATAAGGTTCTTTTCTTGACTTCACTATATAAGTCTTGAATTGTAACATATTGCTCTTTATAAGGTTAAGGCTATAAAGAATGGTTTTTCTGTAAACATCTTGATTGGAAATCCTTAATGACTTGTATCTGTATTGTGTTTTTGTTTGATGAATTCTGCTGTAATTTTATCCCAATACTTGTTCTTTTCTTTATTAGGTCAGATATATTTATAGTATACTGGAGATAAGATTGGTGTGGCTTTTGTAAAGAAATATAATATAATGTCTTCAATGCTTTTTCTAGATTTTCAACTTTCTTTTTTATCTTGAACAGTATCTTCTTTGTCTTTTTCTTTGTTTTAAACTTTGTTCAGTTCTTGATATATTTCTTGATAAGCTTCTTGTAATATTTTGACTTCTTTTTATTTACATTGATCTAGTTCATCAACCAATAAGACTTATATATAATGGGATTGTCTTTCTATGTCTCTATATAATGTTGTATAGTTCAATGTTGTATAGTTTCTCTAATATACTATATGTCAAGAACAAAAGAAGTGGACTTAATATTTTCTTATTTTCTTCCCTTATTCTTATTTTCTTTTTGATTTATTTTTATTTATTCTATTTTTAGAACTAGGGTTAGGGTTATAGTGACAAGATCACACTGTCACACATCAGGTCACATCAGATGATACAGTCACAAGTCACATGATACATAGAAGGACATAGAAGATTCTGGAAGGATGATGTCATACAATGTGTAATACATATGTTGACCTTAAGGCATACACATGGTTGTTTAGGGTAGGCTAGAAATAGCTCGCACAGACCATTAGGTATTTGTATATAAGGTAGACAATCCTGTACAGAGTTCTCTATCGAGTTCTCTTGTATTAACCCAATACAAGGTTCACTCTTTTGACCAACTCTAAGGTTTTAAGTTTGTAACACTATAAATGTTTCCTCCTTCTTATATCTTGTATATTTTTTTCTATTTGTAACAAGATAGTCTTGATATCTGCTAGTTAATTATTAACTGTATCAGCTTGTTTAACAATATCTTGAAATTCTAGCTGGATATTTGCCACAGTGTTATGAGACGAGAGTGTGGACAGACTTTTAGGGTTAGGGTTAGTGAACAGAAATAGAACAGTAGTAATTATTAGTCTATAATGGAGGAAGAGCACATAACCTGGAAGTCATGTGACAGAGTCTAGAACAGTCTGGAAGGACTTAGGGTCTAGAAGAATCGAGAGAAGTCTAGATCAGAGTTAGGGTTAGGAGTGACGTCAAGGGACATGGGTTCCTCATAGTGTACACATGGTGTGCACATGTATAGTGGAGATTAAGAGTATGACGTCAGGGCACATGTAGGAAGCATGGTGGCCTTAAGAAAAACACATGTGGATGAGTAATAGGACATGAGGACAATGCATGGACATAAGGGCAGGTAATTATTGTTGTAGCACAGACCAGGAGCCTGTAGTATATATAGAGAATCAATACAGTGAGGGCTTCTTGTCGAGTTCTCTTATAATTCCCACTACTAGATAGCCTACTGAGAGCTTTGCTGAAGTAAGCAAACTACAAGTGCCATTCCGGCAAGTGGTTGCTACAACACATAGTTTCTAATTCTTGGATTATTTTGTGGTATTTGTAAGAGAACTGGCTTTTCTAAGACTTTTCTCTTTCATATCTTCTTTGGCTGATTCATGTTCCATGATTTTTTCTCACATTCATACTTATTTGTTTTCCCATGCTCTGAACCTCTTAAAGCTATATACCCATACTCTGAACCATCTGGTTATATTATTTAACTTTCCTTCCTAATACTCTCTTGCTCTTTTACAATGTTTTATGGTCTTCTAAAGTCTTATTACAAAATGAACTACTTACTTGTTTGTGATATCTAAACCTTAGGTGCACTCTCAGAGGTTTAGGAGTGATTCAGAAGTTTAATAATGATGATAATGATAATGAAGATCAAGACAGATATTAATGATAAAGATTAGATATAGAGATATATATATAAAAGAGTAATAGTCTGTGTACAAGCTATTTCCATCACATGATCACATAATCAAAACTCATATCTAATGAAGACTGTTATCCATCATAGCAGATGTCAGGTTAATTTTAGAAGATAACTAATTATGTCACTACAATATTATGCTTTTTTTTTTAATCAACAATTTATTACATGGAGCATGTAGGCAGACCATGGTAGCTACTTCATAATTACATACAGGAAGACTGAGACAACATAAAGACTAGAAAAAGAGAGAGAGGAAAGAGAAAAAGAAAAAATAAATATGAACAAAAGAGATGAAGATGTTACTATGAGTTACAACTGTAGCAAATTAAGGAGTGGCATTTGAGAAAGCAAAAGCACTTTGGTTGCATTCAAGGAACATGACAAAATGAGTAATGGAGTTCCTATGGAGATTTCAATATTCGTTAAACCTTTTGCATTCATGTAAGATGTGTCATCTTGATTTAATGGGATATTGACCACATGGACAACTAAACTCTTTGCTTGTATTTCTATAAATACTTATAATTATGGAATATACCATATATTATCAGAAATAATTTGATGACTATTTTCCAATACAAGTTCAATCATATGAATCTGTCTAGCCATTTATAAGATAATAGCCAATGAAACTTTTACAGTTACTGATAGCCTGATATCTTAGTTGTTTGTTGCTACTTTTGTACATCCCACATATGTGTAGATAGCCCTCATTTAAGGCTTTCCAGTATATTTTAGTTTGTGAAAATTAGTCTACTGTTTGTGAAAATACAAGCTGAATGAAGTTTGTAACAAGTTTGTTAGTGTTATTTGCTCATCCACTTTCTCATGCTCCAAAAGCACTTGCTAAGCACTTTGGCTCTCTTCTAATTCAGTCTCTCTATTTTGAACTGTTCTTAATTATTTAAGTATTATTATTTCTTGCTTATGTAAACAGAATTCTGACATATTAGAATGGATCTGTTATTATATAGAGTAGTTGCTATCTTTAGAAATCCCCATTCTATTCTCTTAGGATTTTCTAGAGGTAAGTATATAACTCAGTATTTCTTAGATAATAGATATAAGATTTCTTGGAGATTTGAAGTGCTTTACTCTTCTATCCAGTTGTCCTAATAGCAGAATAGGATCTTTATTCTTTCTAGGACCTCAAAACATTCTTGAAGTCTAGTGATCTTAGATTACCCACTCTTATATTTTGATTTCTCTTACTTTTTCTTGCTTCTTACCCCATGTCAGCTCTAAAACAACCTCAGAGCTCTGTTAGCACAGAAAAAGCTCTAGGCCTTTTGCAATGACATTTACAAAAAGTAGCCAAGTGTTAGTATACCTTGAAATTTTAACTAACAACATCCTTGCTAGTCTCATAAATCAACTCCAAGACCTATATACTCTAAATGTACCTTCTCCAATGTTCTCTAGATTTCCTTCTTCCAATAATTTCCCCACTCCAGAATCTACTGCACTACCCTAATATACCACCTTTTATAGACTTTATTGGTAAATGCCAGATAGATTAAGCTTTTCTAAGTACTTACTTTCTTTATATCTGGTTATTGGTGGACCAATTTACTGGAGATTAGAATAAGATTCTCTGGATGCTGTTCTTCTTTAAAAGTAACTAAGCTGCCAAGTGGTTAGAAAGTCTCTGTCACAAACTTCATTCAACTTGTATCTCTATAACTAGTAGACCAATTATTACAAACTAAGTTGTACTGGAAAGCCCCAAATAAGAGCTATTTGCATATATATGGGATGTACAGAAGTGACAACAAATTACTAAGATATCAGATCATTATTAACTATAAGTTTCATTTGCTATTATCTCAGAAAAGACTAAACAGATTTCCACAATCAAACTTGTGTTGGAAAGCACTCATCAAATAGTTTCTAATAATATATCATATATCATATGGAAATTGGTATTTAGAGAGATACAAGCATATCAATATAGTAACATAATTAGTTATTTTCTAAAATTAGCCTGACATCTGCTATGACAGATGACAGCTCCATCAGATATAAGTTTTGATTATATGATGGAAACTGTTATGATCTTAAGTCCTTAGAGTAAGACAAAAGAACAACTCTTGTATTGAGTAACACAAGAGAACTCGATAGAGTTTCTAGTACAGAGTAGTCTACCTTATATACTAGTACCCATAGTCTGTGCTAACTACTGTGCACCCTACCCTAAATGGCCATGAGTATAACATAAGGCCAGCATATGTTGTCCATGCTGTATGATGTCACTTTGTTCCAGAACCTTCTACTTCATTCTTCTAAGTCTTGTGATCAGTCTCGTGATTACGCCATCAACTTGTGACTGATGTGACAGCGTGACTGATAACCCCTAGCCCGAGTTTGTTCTAAAAATAGAAAATAAAATAAAAATAAAAATAAAAATAAAATAAAGTGAAAAGAGAAAATAAAAACAAAGTCCACTGTCGACGATCTTGACAGAAACAGCTTGTACACAGATCATTACTATTTTGTATAAATACTTCTATGTCTGAGAATTAGACCTTAAACTTAACAACATTAGTTATTATCAATCATTATCCCCCATTATTATTGACAACCATATTGATCTTTATTATTATTATTATTATTATTGAGCTTCTGAATCACTCCTAAACCTCTGAGAGTACACCTAAGATTCAGATATTACAAACAAATAAGTAGTTCATTTTGTAATAGTATCTTCTAGAAAAAGTCGAACACTAGAATTTTTTCCATTATGACTTGACAAGAGTTTCAAGAACTCTTCTACACATACTTTTTCTCTATCAATATAGAAGTGGAAGCAGTTAATAAACCACATACCACTAAAGAAGTCATGGAATAAACAACTATCTAAACAAGTTCCAAACACTAATCTCTGATACTAACTACACTGACTCTTACACTATAGTAGTCAAGTTTAGAAGAGGCCTCCAGACTACAATTGAGAACTAAATAGCTATTCTTTCAGTAGGATGTTTCAAAGATACTAATCCAACTACATAGTTTGAAGCTGTAAGATATTGATTAAGCTTGACAGACAAACAAGGTTTTCCAGTCAAACCACCAGATAACCTCAGTGTTATGGGACACTGGACACTAACAATTTTTATTTTTCTTTTCTTTTCTTTTTCTGATTTTATATTGATTTTTCTTTTCTTTTTCTTTATTTTTCTTTTGGATGATGAAGAGGCATGTGACACCACAGTCACATGACATGTCACATGATGAAATGTCATAGGCCTAGAAGGTGGTAGAAGAATCTAGAAGATAATGTCAGGGCACATGTGTTATGAGACGAGAGTGTGGACAGACTTTAGGTAGGGTTAGGGTTAGGACAGTAGTTAATTATTAGTCTACAATGGACAAAGGGTTAGAAAATAAGTACGTGACCTGGAAGTCATATGACAAAGTCTAGAATAGTCTAGAAGGACTAACGGTCTAGAAGGATCAAGAGGAGTCTAGATTAGAGTTGGGGTTAGGAATGACGTCAAGGGACATAGGTTCCTCATGGTGTACACATGGTGTGCACATGTACAGTGGAGATTAAGAGTATGACGTCAGGGCATATGTAGGAAGCATGGTGGCCTTAAGGAAAACACATGTGGATGAGTAATAGGACATGAGGTAGAAGCATGGTGGATGGACATGAGGTAAACACAATGTTGTAGCACGGACCAGGACTTCTAGTATATATAGTGGTTAGATAGAGTAGAAGCTCCTTATCAAGTTCTCTTGTATTAACCCAGTATAAGGTTTATTCTCATTATCAACTCTAAGGTTTTGAGTCTACAACAACATGTATACAACATGGCGACCTTGAGGCAAGCATGAGGAAGGAGCATAGACATAAGGGCAGGATTAATTATTAGTAACATGGACCATAAGGACTTTGTATAAATAGGACTCTAATTAAGAAGAGGCTCCTTGTCGATTTCTCTTGTGAACTTCCCACTTGATATCCCATTTGAGAGATTTACCGCTTGTGTGATCATTTGTCCTTGTGATAAGTGGTTGCCACAACACTTGATATATGTTATCTTCCATGAATGGGCTTTAAGTTGTACTAACAGCCATTAAAACTGAAATCAGTCTTGAAGTTTGTTGAACAAATGAAATTCACTTTTGAAGAGGCAAAGACAGCATTTTAGAAATCTCAGGATGATATGGCCCTGTATTACAATTGACACTAGATCCCTATTCTCATCTTCCAACATAGTGACAAGATATACCTAGATCTATCCAACATTCATATAACATGCCCCTCTGCTAAATTGTCACACCAATGTTTGAATCTCCTTAAAGTAGAAAAGTAAGTTGAACTAATGGTATATAAGCTAAAACTTCCCTACCAATGGCAAAGATTTCATCTGGTGTTCAATGTTATGAAGTTGACAGCTATACCTAAAGATCTGATCCTAGGATGGAAGACAATAGTAGTCTCTGCTCCTATCATTATAGATAGTGAGAAAGAGTGGAAAGTGGAAGAGATGTTAAATAGTTGATAGCACTAGTGATAGGGGTCAAGCAGAAAAGAGGTTATACTAAAGTGTAACAAGAACTGTGCAATACTAGCCTTTAACTGTATACTAAAGAATTCAAATGAAATTATATTAGTATCAGGAATTGATTGAAAATATAGAAACAATAATGTAAAGAATAGAACATATAACACCCTTAAAAGGGCTCTTGTGAATGCAAAAAGATAAAGTTAGGAAGAATATTAAAAGGAATATATGAGTAGCATCTGCTCACAAATGCTTTCCCCTACTAACACACTTCTAAACAGTGAGCCTTACACTATATAACAAGCTCCTTTGGAAAATCTAGTGAATAGATTACAAAGCTTCTTAAGAGCCTCCATCAATACTATCCATCATAGGTGATGATGTACTCTGAAATTATCTCTCAAGTTAAACTTTACAACTGAAGATACCAACTGATACTTATTTTTTTAGTCTTTCTCAGACTGCTAGAACTCTCTAAAACATGATAGTAAGTACTAACAACACTCACTTGATAAAATAGAGGTTTAAACTACTCTTAAGTAGAGATATTCAGATAGAGGTCCTTTCTATTACTCCTCTTCACTTGTAGCTTATGTATTATTTTCAAAATACAAAGAATGGATTTAGAGAATGGAGACCAAAACTATAATAAAGTTTTCTAAGATCTTATGAGCACATGACTGTCTTTTCATCTGCAACCTGACATCAATCTGCTAATCAATTCCTACTTGCAAGAGCCCATTCCATTCTTTCTTTACTGTTTTCATGGCCATCCCTTCCCACTCCACTATTCTGGACTCTATTGGCTTCCAATATAATGTATTCCTGCCTTATTTAACTATCCAAACATTTATAACCTGGTAAAACTCTCTCATTAGTATACATACATACTTTATAGCTAGTCTTTTACAAGTGGCATTTCTTGTCCCTAAAGATCTCTTCTACCCAAGATCTGGTTTGATTCATAGCTACAATACTGCCCTCAAGCTGGTATCTACTTAAGAGGATCTGAGGCATTATTTAGAAGTGTAAGATTTTCTTGCTAATGTCTTCAAAAAGGGCTTATATGCTTAAAAACCTTATAAGAGTACTTGTTTTCACAGAAAAGCATTTTCCAGTGTAACACCAGAGTGACCTTAGCTTTAGTAGATAAGCTATATCTTTGTATATCATAATAGTCATATTTCAGAAGGAAGTTATATTAGGAAGCAAATTATTTTGGAAGTCAAACTTTTAAGCATGGATACTCAGAACAGTGTACTAAACTAGGTGATTTTTAAGCTAAGAAATTATAAAGTAATTATGTATCTTAAATACTAGTACTAGATCTATTTAAGAATTCCTATTTCTTTCAGTAAGTGTTAGAGGATCTCAAACTCTGAACTCCAAAACTGCAATACTGATACCTGATCATGACACTACAAAGCTCATTATACCCACTCTGGTCCTTCATCAACTAATCTCTGATCACTGCAAATACCTCTATAGTCATTACTTCTGGTCTCTAGTTACTATCAAATAAGTATCTATTACTTCTGCACATTATTCTAGACATTTCCATCAAGTGTCTAACCATTTGGACACTGTCATTTCTAGATTTGTCAGCATTGTTCTACTAGATTAGAATGTATCCTAGAATATTTAGCAGAGTTACCATCTTCAAGAGATCTCATATTGTTTCTCCTGAAGCAAACTCTGTGAACTCTGCAGACTTTCACCAGTCATTCTAACAGTAAGCCTAGCTAACTTTTCTCTTGACTTTTTTACTACCTTGACTTCTTATAATATATAATCTGGTTTCTCTTTATGGAATCTCTTGTTATAACTCTGAAAATATGATACATTTCTTTCTTTATTATTTTCATTTCTGATTACTTTTCTAGGGTCTTGCTAAAGAGCTAAAGGGCCTCTCCTACATTAGTTTTAGCTCTAAACATTATACTCCAAGGCTTTCTCTTCCCAAGACTACTGCAAAAATAGCTTATATGTTGTAGCAACCACTCGTCACTCAAGGACAAATGATCTTACAACAAGCAAAGCTCTCCAATGGGACTATCAAGTAACGAATGGGGGATTACAAGAGAACTCAACAAGGAGCCCTCGTTGTATTACTTCTCTATATATACTACTACATTGTGGTCCATGCTACAACAATGTGTCTACCTCATGTCCATCCTCCATGCTTCTACCTCATGTCCTATTACTCATCCACATGTGTTTTTCTTAAGGCCACCAT
>Ga0157363_1003621_pt1 | contig 14004 bp, 13 predicted proteins | sample AttsexASBM1_FD_111477 | JGI IMG/M metagenome (GOLD analysis project Ga0157363, IMG submission 111477) | Fungus gardens microbial communities from leaf cutter ant in Ribeirão Preto, State of São Paulo, Brazil - Atta sexdens ASBM1 | ecosystem: Host-associated > Fungi > Mycelium > Unclassified ...
AAATAATAAATTAAAAAAAAAATATATATATATATATATATATATATATAAATAAATAAATATAAAATTATTATATATATATATATATATATATATATATATATATATATATATATATATACATATATATATACTTATTTTATGACAAACTATTACAATTTACTATTGAATTGTGTATATCATAAGAGAGTTTTTTAATATTTAAATTAGTTTACCGGTAATTATCATTTCAAAATAGAAAATCTCTTTGTACATACATACATTAATACGAATATATGCAAGTACACATACCCAAACAGATGCATTCTATAATTTTTATATCAGAAAGCCGAGAAATATACAAAATGCACTTATTATACCTACATGCAAACATTTAGATATGTATAAAACATACCTTAACGCGAGAGTGAACACATCTTCAATTTATATATGCCCAACCCTCAATATATAACTACTGCAAGGTATTCTTCTGCAGAGTAAGGCTCGTAAGGCTTTCTCATATAAAAATGCAATTATATTGCTCCATATATATTAAAGAAATATAAGATCTTAGAGCACTTGTAGGCTGTAAGGATGGATTTTATAACATCATCTGCTGTAAGCAACAATTCTTTCTCTCATAAACATGTGTTAGATATTGAATGAAATGTTTTTAAAAATATGAAACAATGCTTAAAAGAGTCGACATATATGTAATGTTATGGTATGCGCCTATCTTTAAATTCAATCGCTTACCAAACACATCAGGATTTTATCTACACAACAAATAAAATAGCATAGATATTGTATATATCTATATACAAAATAAAGATGATTATTGTAAGGTAAAAATGATAATGGTGCGATCATCCACCCTCTATCAGTCCCGTTCTTTATTCGAAACACCGCGCAAAATCAAGATGAGCGATTCAGTCGTCAAGGTTTTGCGAAAGTAGGAAGTTAGCAGCGAGATTTTCGTTCTTTTCACAGGCGAAATATGCTTGTACGACTAAATGTTCTGGGAAACCTAACGCCTTCAACCTCTCAATAGCTTCTCTGTCTTGTGGTGTTATCTGTATTAAACCGGATCCTACGCCCGTTGCTGCACCTGCGCCAGGTCCACCATTCACAGCACCTCCTGCAGTAGCTGCAGCCGCGGGTCCTACGCCTCCTCCAGATGGTAAAACTCGCGCCCCCGTTCCCGTAGTAGGTTCCACTACAAGGAAAGCACGACAAATTATATATATTATTAATATTATATAATTATCAATTTATTTTCAATTACAATAACGACGATGTTTTAAGCTTTACACTAGCATAGACTAACCAGGTTCATTGAGCATGCGTACAAATGCTTCCTGATTTTGAGAAATAAGCTGTAAAAGGGCAGGATTAGTGGAACCGATTTGTTGAAGAAGATTGTTCAGCAGCTGTGGATTCTGTTGAATGACCTGACGCATTTGTTGAAATTGTGGTTGCAAACGTAAAAAGGCCAATGGATCTTGACTTTGATCCTGAAGTTGTTCTTGAGCTTCTGGTGGATCTTCAGGTGGATCCTCAAAGAGTTGCGCTGGTATACCTGTTATGAGATACTCGACAGCTCTATCAGGATTGTTAAAACTTGCACGCAGCGCCTGTACGACCTGCTCACGTTCATACCTAATTCAAACGATAAGATTATTATATAAATACTAATAATTGCAGTTCAGTGTGTCATTTTTCTCTGTACGTACCCCATATCCATAATGTTGTTTACCATAGTATTATAATCCTCCCCCATTAGCAAGGCACTTTCTGCTTGACCAGCCACTGGAGCAGCTGCTATGGGTTGCTCTTGCACATTACTAGCTGCTCGTGTAGTATCCTGAACATTAGGGTTCGAACTAGGTTGTGTAGTTGCCGAGCTACAACAGAAAGATAAAGAAATATGAAGTAAACTAATTTCTATTCTATAATCTAAAAAAAAAACTAAACAGTTTTGTTCTCTCAATAATATTTGGCAAATGATTATATTTGTTGTAATTAATGTTTGATATAATAAATATTTTACAACAAACGATATATTTATCGCGTTTTACGCAAAATATCGCAATCTTTAAGTTACCTAGTAGATTCCTCCTTCTTATCACCCTCTGTACGCTGTTCTTCGCTTGTTTTAGGTGTAGCACCAGTTTTAGGCTTTGTTACCATAACAACTATAAATTTCTTCTCATCGATATTATATTCTGCTAAAGGCTGCTCGTCCGCTAATATTTTCCCTGCAAGTATTTGCACATCGTTACAATAACAAAAGTAAAAAAAGAAAAAAATTTGTCATAGACCCCAACGTGTGAAAGACGGAAACATAACCTATGAGCGTTTCTGCAAGATCATTCCTATCCCGAGGGAGCTATATTTAAACATATACGGGCCATGCAATAATCAGTATATTATTCTAACACGGATTTTCTCCCAGCTGTGTTGACGAGCATGCCGGGCGGTTGAATAATGTTCCCGATGTATTAGGTTATTTGTATGTTAAAATCCTTACCAGCGTATATTAACTTCTGATGTTCGGCAGGGAAGCCTTTCTGCGTTTCGATCTTCTCCTTGAGATCTTTGACCTGATAAGGCAAATATCTGAATCGTTAACCGCTCGAAAAAGTCGGTTCCATCACTAAATCTTGCCAAATTTTACTTACAGTTTGCGACGAGTCGATCTCTATCGTGAAGGTTTGCTGCTGTAAGTTTTTCAGCGTTATAATCATATTGCCGGGGTGGTGAGCTCGCGCAACGTACGTCAAGCAATCGTAAAATTAACCCCGCGTAGTCCTCCACGATAAGAATAAAACGGTGTTTTGGAGTAGAGATTTTTTTTCAGCGATGAGTCTGCACTGCCTTAAACAGCTCGCAGGTGTATGAATGTTAACACTTGCAACAGTGTGCGGAAAACATATGATAATGAAAGATCTAGTAACGACTACACTACCAACCGCTGGTCCGTTTAGAACAATATTATGCTGCATTCACACGGTGTACAACATCCGATCTGACGATGCGATAGCCAATAAGAAAATTCGGTCCTAAATTACATTCAGACCAATTTTATCTCCAAGGAAAATTTTATCGAATAAATAAATAAATAATAATAATAATATTCTTCGGAGAGAATGTTTTCGATGTTCTTGCATGATTCATCTTTTGTTCTTTTATCTTCAATATAAAAAAAAGAAAAATGAATCTTATAAGAAGTTCAATAGCCTGGGATAAAAAATAATCTTATTCTTTTTTTTTGATTAATTAATATGGACTGTTAGCAGTAATTTCAAACGGAATGTGTTCCGATGTTTGTATATATTGCCAGGATGAAAATAATATTCTTCGGAAAGGATTTATCTTTTATTTTTTTATTTTCAATATGAAAAAAAAAGATAAAGAACCTTGTAAGAAGTTCAATAGCCTGGGATAAAGAATAATCCTGTTCTTCTCTTTGGCTATATAATATGGACTGCTAGCAATAATTTCAGACTGGGTGTGTTTCGATATTTGTATACACTGCCAGTACGAAAATCTATACTCATCTTATAATATACGTGACGTTAACTATAGATTTTCAAAGTCTCACAGAACATGGCCTATATTTATGCTTACCGTACGTTTGGTGCTCCATCTTTGAGCTGCCTCGCTCGCCTAATATTACAAATATGTGACATAGCGCGGTGCATGTAAATCGTTACAAAATGGAAAGAGTACTCGAAGAGCGTTTAAGGGAAAGGGTCTGCCTCGGTGACACCGAAGCCATCCAAGACCTCTTGACTCTAGGTGTTGACGTTAACGCGCAAGAGCCTGTCAGCGGATGGTACTTGTCATTTCAATTTTGCTTTCACAAACAGAACCCATAAAAATATATTTACATATTTCTGAATTTTTTTTTAATCCTGTACAATTCATTCTCGCTTGTACTCATTAAATGGAATAACTTACATTCTATTGCTTATGATAAAAATGGGCTCTAATGCCAATGTAAAAATTAGATCAGAGTTGTCCAGACCTGGATACTTTTGGCTTGAATTAAAATGCATCAGTAATCGTGCCTACTTTTCAATTCATTATGTTTTATTGTAGTGCGTGATACTGAGACTCAAGAATGATACTTAAATCATTAAAAGTTTTTGACCTGTGTCATTATGCTTAAAATTTTCTGTTATTATAAGATACTATTCATAATATTATTCATAATACATTTAACTATAAAAAAACATGAATTTTATGTATACATATATGTACTGTAATATTAGTAATAGAATAAATAAATCTAACTATTATAGATTTACATATTAAGATATTTATAATATCATATTATTCATTTTTCGTTCATTCCTGTTTCTCAAGGACTGCACTACATTGGGCATGTAAAGAGGGATACTTAGATATCGCTATCTTACTCTTGAAAAATGGTGCCGATAAAAATATAAGATCTGAAATAGGCGAAACACCAGCATCTGTCTGCAGCAATCAACAAATTTTATATCTTCTGAGCACAAACGATGACATCGAGCGAATCATGTATGACACATCATTACGTTCAGCTCCATCCGCGTATGCTCCACCAGATTTTTTGCGCGCTACTGCAAATTCTTCAAAAAGCAGAAATAACATATATGACAAAAGCAGACTCATCTCAGCATTTCAAGACGGTTCGATATAAATTGATACATTTTTTTTTAGTAACTTGATATTCTAAATTTAGCCAGAAAAATATAGTTGTTATATTTATATTGATTCAGTTTAAATAAATTGAAAATTGTTTTTAAAGACACTATATAGTTTATTATATACTATAGCTACTGTAGTATATGTATATATATATATACTACACATATATATAAAATTATATTTTAATATATTTTTAGAATTGGTACTGAAAATCCGAATTGCCAATACAGCGGATTCAGATTTCATAGAGGTAGAATTACCACGAAGTGAATTAACATATCAGGCTCTATTGTGTCTGTGTTGCAAGGAGCTAGATGTCAATTCGCATCAAATCCAGAAATTACGAAAGTTGCCCAATACTAGACTGAGGAGAGACAAAGATATTCAGAGACTTCAAAACTTTCAAGAGATCGAAGTGGTCATAGATGCGACAAATGTGTACAAGAGCTTGCAAAATTCCAACGGTGTCGCCAATAGTTTGCCAACATTACCCGCTAATGGATATCAAAGTATATCTAAGAAGGATCAGACTATTTTGTATTGACTATTAGTATTAGAAAGGAATGTTCCTCACAAATTCAAGTATGCACATAATCTAGTATATCAATAAAAAAGAAATTATTTGTTAAGCAATAAACTGCCTTTATTAACTAAATAATGGTATCCAAGAGATAATATTCTCTACCATAATTAATGTAATATTTAATTCTTTGAGGAGCTTTTTAATAAAATAATTTACAGAAAATCTTTTCTAAAGGTTTTTGGAAAGTCGCTCGAAATTTGATTCTAATCTCAGAATTTTAACTAAAGTAAAATTAAACGAAAAATAAAAATAGTATAAAAACAGTTTCTATTTATGAAATTTAAAAAGGAGTTACATTAATAATTTCTAAAGTGTTACATGTTTATCTAATTATTGTCTTAGATACAATAATTAAACTAGAGACGATAAAAATATTTGTGATATTTAATGTTGATTATATAAATTAATATTAAACTTAAATAATATATATATAATATTATATATATAATATTATGTATTTAGAAAATTTTTGTGATTACCATTTCTTACTTTTTTACAATATTTTTTAAAATACAAAGTATTAACAGAATTTCTATTTTATTGAAATTTTCGTTCAATTTTCAGCTTTTTTCTTTGTGATTTTTTTACTTGATTCATTCTTTTTGATCTGTTCCTTTTTGAGGATTACTGTGCCTTCAGGTTTAACTGTGACTGTGATATTACTTATAAATGTTGAAAGCTCTCCTTCTACATCGCAGTAAGCTTTAGGTCTCTTTGGCTGTACTGCAATTGTACTTGGATCAACAGTGTTTTTATTCTCTGAAATTCATAAATTTATTTAAAGAAACAATCTATCTATGTTGTCAATAAATTAAATCTATATTTCAACTTACTTAACGTCATATAAAAAGGCAATGCTAGACTGTTTGTGCTTTTCAATCGGAGCGCTCGTATGTTTGTCCAACCACCAGGATAGTTTTTAGACAATTCTTCACAAACGGCTAATACATTTTTCAAAACTCTTTTCTTTTTCATACATGTATTCCCTACTTGCATCAAATGAGTATCGCCATGGGAATGAAGCTGCATACTGGTTTTTCTCAATGCATAATCAATCTCATGCTTTAAGTCCTTGCTTTCCATTCTGACTGAAGTTGGTAACTTTCGTTTTTTGGAAAAGATTTTTCCCAATAAATGACACATATGGCCAGCAATACGACCATCAACAAGAAAATGATCATAACTGGATAAAAGCTTTTTCTTCAATTCAAATTGATCGAATTCGGTTTTCACACGATTTATAGGTATTATCTCATTTACACGAGTGCATCCATGCTTGCCTAATAAATTTTTATAATGTTCCACCGTTGGTTCATAATCTTTTCTTCTTCCTTTCTCTAAATCACAAACAAATAAAGCTACTTCATCATTCGGAGCCACTGTTGAATATGGCAACAATCTATAAAGAGAAATATAAATTTTAATTAGAAATTTAACAGAAACACAACAATTTTTATTATGCATAAGGTATCATCATTACAAGATTTATAATCAGAAAATCTCATAAGGATCCATTGGCAATTACAATATATAATCATGTGAAGTTTTAATAAAAAGAAAATGAAATCTTTTAAGATCCATAAATTCACTTACATTCTCATTTGTCTACGAGGCATCTCTGGTACTCTGACGCTAGTCACTTGTATAAATATCGGCCGAGCCTCCTCAGCGAGAAGATTGTTCGTCTCTTTTAACTGTTCTTGAGTCATATGAAAAATCGCAGAAATGCATTCTAAAATTTGTTTTTTCGATAGATCCTTCAAGTTAAATTCCTTTGATGACTCTATCGTCTCTGTTTCAGAATTCATTCCGCTTTCGCGTTTCCGCTTTCGCGTTTTCACTTGCGAATTTGAATTCTCTCGTTTCATTTTCTGTGTATTGTCTATACTTAAATGATTATCTGCTCTGTGCATTTGACGCAATATTTCTGTTTTATCCTTCTTCTGTTTGATTGCGATCATGTGGTAATTACAAACGCAGTCGTTAGCATATCAATACTGTCGTGCTCAACATTACTGCATTATTTAATTATTATGGTAATTAGACAAGAATCCATTTATTCAATTATGTTGAGAAAAAAATAGTCTTAATAAATATTTAAAAAAGTAAAATATCTCATTACCAGTTATATACATACAAATCAATGAAAAGCACGTGGTCCAACGGCTTCGCTTAGTTCAGCCATGATGCTTAGCCGTGCAGAAAGTGATTAGTGAACAATGAGCCAATACAGCCTTGAGCTGTATTTCAAAATTCACTATCAGCGCTGAAAAACTACAGTTTATGTTAAATCCAATCTACATTACGCGCAAGCCAATCTCAAGTTGTGACAGCCGATCTGAAAACCAATCACAACTCTACAGTCGTTACTTTGCTTTCTTTTCTGCAATTATAATTGGTCTCAACTGTTCTGTTCCGTAAATTTCATGAGACGGCGGCCTAAATTAATAAGCGTCACTCAGATGCGTCGGGTTTGAACAATAGGTCGCGTAGCTAATACTTTTTCCACTTTTCGCTTTTTCTTTTTTCGAAGTCAAATATCTATCTATCTCATTTTAAGTGCAAAAATATTGAAGATTTCATGTAACGCGAACAGACCTAACAGCTGCATTCAGCGGATTCATCAGTTGAGTAAGCATTCGCTGCTATTGGATGCATTCAGTGAATGCTCAGTAAGCTCTTGCATCTAATTAGCATATTCCGTTAGAACTAAAAATATAGACCAAACAGAGACAAGAGTTCACTGAGAGCTTAAGAGTGGACATAGTATTGAATGCCCATTGTATTCTTCTAGATCTAAAATGCTGATTGGATGATCTAAAAGAATATACCAATAACAGCGAGCGCAGCCAATGGTCGCGTTCAACAGACTCAGGGTCTGAGCATAAGAATTGTCATAACATTTACTTAGGCTGCGTTCTAAAATTTTCTTTCTGAGGAAAATTTTACTCGAAATATATAGTACACGTAATGTATACAGTAAATATACAGTAAAATCTTTCTCGGAGAGGAAGTTTTGGAACATAGCCTTAGACTTGAATTGTAGACGTAAGTAATGCACAAGTTTTCACGTATGACGTACAATTTTTTTATTGCCATGTTTCTAAGAGACGGCAATAAATCGTATGCCAAAGCTTGTGTGCTATTTACATCTACAACCTAAGCCTTTAAAGTAAGTGTTACGACAATTCTTGTGCTCAGATCCTCAATTGTTGCAGAACGGATCCATAAAGGCTCGCTGCTATTGATGTATTCTTTTAGATCATCCAATAGACCAATCAAAAATGATTCCTTGACTTTTAAGCATTTTATGAAATAACCTTTAGGGCCGATCTCATCAACTTTGATTAATTTAAGCTATGGTCCATTTGTGCTCATTTCCAATGGCTTAGTTTTCACCGAAGGTTTAATCCGGATCAGAATATAAGAACCAACCAATTATAGTCCAGCATTCCCCTGTCGTTCGACTATAAGGAAGGAATACTCGACTGTAGCTGGTGATTCTTATATTCTGATCCAGATTAAATCCTCAGTGGAAACTAGGCCAATGTAGATTAACTTTAATCTTGGTTTAATTTACTTTTTGTCTTTTTCTAGTTTTAAAGATTAGAAAAAGAGGAAGATAAGTTGAACCAAGATTAAGTCCGGATCTACATTAGATGTTTTAAGCTTTAAACCGTAAGAAATTAACCAATTACAGTTGAATACGAGGAGAATAATTGATTGTGATTCGTTCATTCCTTAAGGCTGTGATCAAAGTCTCGCTACAAATGCTTCGAAGCATATGATGACTAATTAGAAGAAAGAATTTTATAAATTGACCAGTTAAAAAAAACGTTTCAAAGCGTTTGCAACATCGCGTTGACCCTGTGATTTAAGGCTTAAAAATGTATTGTAGATCCGGACTAAAGTTAATCTACATTGGTGGAAATGGTCAGTAATATATATACTGCTATAAATGCTTCAAAGCATTTTTTGATTGGTTAATTAAAATACTTTCTTCCTTGGTCAATCAAACGCTTCGAAGCGTCAAGTGGACCGCTCCCCCCCCCCATCAATCGATTAACGTCAACCGTGATTGGTCAATTCTGTTGAACAACAAATGCAATTGGTCAGTTCCAAGAAAAAACCAATTAGTCGCTGGCGCTCTCGGCGTTTCTGCGTTGAAAATGAGATATGAAAGCAGTCCTATGATGCGCTGCGCATGCGTCAAATTTTATTCGAATTGGCGTTTTTTTTAATATCGAAAGAAATTATAACCTATAGTCCCAATGAAGGTCGACGAATCAGGAAGTAATAGAAATCTATCCTGGTATATACTTTTTATTTTTATAAGATATCTTTTTGTATTTCAGTGAATTGATTAAGTTTCTGTATTTTCTATTTTTTTATATAACTTTAAGTTTATTATCCAAATTGTAATCTATAAAAAATTTCTTCTAACGGTCTCAAAGGATAGAAATGTCAGTATTAAACCGATTGGTAAAGCAAATAATAATTGTATCACAAATAATAAATATTTTCTACTTAAAGGTTCGAGAGAGGACAGGTAGTCAAAATGATTTCATTCAAATGGATAATTATCTACGGTTCGTTAGCACCATTTTTTATTATGATTACTCTGCTGTACGTTCTCGGGATTGCGAGATATATCACCGACTTTGAGGAGAATACTTGTGAAATGACGTATATGTTTGAATACCCGCAATATGTGGTATGTGGACTTGTAAATCATACAGGAGACTACAACACTTTTTAACTTTTTAACTAGTTTTTATGAACTATTGGAGAGCCTGATATAAGAATAGAGATTATACTTTAATCCGTTTTAATGCGTTTATCTAGAATTTTTAAGTTTGTTTTTTTATTATTATACTAGATTGAACTAAAACTTTCCTCTTTGTCAAATTTTGAATATATACCTATTTAAATAAAAAGTATATATTGATTTGATTGTAAAAAACAGACTTCTAATCTATTAAATGATATTAAGTTTGCTTTTTTCAATTAGACTTATCAGATACTTACTTTATTTTTCCATCAGAATATAAAGAAATAATAACGAATTTTTTATTTATTAAATGTAAAAACAAAGAATATTTTTAGGAATGCTAAATATGTATAAATTTTTTTGTGAATTTTTAAATAATATATTTTAGAAAATATCCTTAAAAAATGATATTGAAGCGAAATATCCGCGATTTGGATTGTATGCTTATGGAGAAGGCATTCTAACCGAAAAATTGAGAAGAATGCATTTTTCTGGTATACCAGTTCTTTTCATACCAGGCAATGCTGGATCTCATGAGCAAGGTTTGTATCACTTTAATAATATATTAGCGACTTAATTTGATGACAGATTTTTATTATTTCAAAACAGATATTCAAAAGTCTACTTACTTATTTTTTTTTTTTTTTATTTTAGTACGATCTATTGCTTCAGTAAGTTTAAGAAAAAGCCGCACAGCTTCCTTCCATTTTGATTTTTTTACTGTTTCATTCAGTAAGGATTATTCTGCATTGTATGGAGGTATGACAGAAAAATATTTAAAAAATTATTAATATATTGATATTTTTGTACATAATATCAACTGTTGTTGTTTTATTAATGCTAGGGGTGCTTATGGAACAAACAGAGTATGTCTCACATTGTATAAAGGCAATACTAGCGTTGTATAAGGGAAAAATAGACAATGTTGTATTAATTGGTCATTCTATGGTAAGAAACATAGATATGTGCTATAAAGAATAATTTAAATTTACTGGCATTGCTTTCAGGGTGGTATTGTAGCAAAAGGAGCTCTGTTACTAACGCCAAATATGAATGCATCATTAGCAAATATGATAATAAATTTGGCTACTCCTCATACTCCCTTCTTAGTTTTTGATAGTACTTTTGCAAATTATTATTATGAATTGGAAAGACATTTGCATAAACTTAAGGATGCAGGAGTAAAGGTAGTGTCAATTGGAGGTGGACCACGTGATATACTTGTACCTTCTATCGCAGCTTTCGATCGTACGGCGGATATAAATGTTCTTTCCACGAGTGTACCATGTGTTTGGAAATCCACGGATCATTTAAGTATTCTATGGTGTAAACAATTAGTATTTGTAATTGTGCGGTCGCTGTTTGATTCTGTGAATCAGTTGGAAAAACCGCCTAAAATTACATCAAATCCTGATTTAAAAATGAAGTCCTTATCTTATCATTTCTTAAAAGTAAGTAATTATTATAAATGTTAAAATCAAGATTTAATCAACTCAGTTACTTATATATAATATCGCACAAAAAGATATTTAATAATTATAAATTTTGGAATTGCTAAAATAAATTAATGAATTTTAATGTCTAAAATTTCAGCATACTTCTGGTAAAAAAATATATCATTATCCAGACAAAGTTCGATTTGAAACTGACGCTGAATGGGTGAGTGTACCTCAACAGTATGTCTGGAATAATAATGGAATTAAAAGATCATCCGTTATATATCTTGCGGTGGAACTATTTCATAAATCTGACTTCTTAACCATCGATGCAATAAATTTACAAAGCAAGGATTGGCTGTTTGTATGCTCAGCACTAAAAAAACAAGAACAAAAAAGAATTTGGTAACATTGAATTATATACTTCTACTATGAAAGAAATTATTATTTATCAATAAGTTTTATAATATATGTATTTTTCAGTGAATGTGGTTGGAGTTTGACAAATAAAACAAGAATTTTACCCGATCCTTTATATCGATCGAGAAGGATTGTTGATTTAAATCTAAAAGAGATAAAATATCCACACATTACTCATGCCATTGTGAAATTAACTCCCGATGATTTAGAGAAACAACTTACAGTCAATTTTGATTCCTATTTTTACAATAATCGAATGGAATCTACAAGAAATAGATTCTTACATCCTAAATATCTTTTTGGTTTCCGTGGACCTAATTTAATTGAAACTGTCAAGGGAAGTATAAGATATTATATAACACTTCCCAACATCATAGACGCAATTACAATCGAGTTCAAATCACTGAATTGTATTAAGCATCATGCTATTGTCGAGTTAATAGAATCATCGAATGTAGGATCGACTCAGGTGGAAATCTTCACGAATATGTAAGTGTATTTCATAATAAATCGAGCTTCGTATTAGCTATTTTTACATATATTTAATTATAATGCAGGGACGATGGTCCGAAAACGATGAAAATGCAGACTCTTTATGGACGTTCTAATGATACAGCAAGTTTAAGAGTGACATTAGAACCAGAATGCATTTATATGATTAATATTCAACCTGGAGGAATCATCGATAAAATTTCGTGTAGAGTACGGGATCGATGGCCATTGCTTTATACGGCCATTATCAGTTTACTTCTTCTTATCATTTCTTTAAGGATACATTACAATTCAGATGTGCTACCGACAATAATCATTACCATAATATTATCCTTTGTCTTCAACGTTACTTACGAAACTTGCATCGCTTTATGTATTATTGGTATATCTGCCGTCGGTGTATGTTTCTCTGTTATATTTCTTGGTTCTGTTGCACATGGAATAGCTGTCAGGTATAGTTCTTTTATTTATACTAAAATAAAAATATTCTCTTGTATTTAATTGCATATTGAAAAAATGATTAAATTGATGGATTAAAATATTTTTGTAAGTCATATTCTTTGTAGGTTCTTAGCACGTGCAATAGCATTCTCAGTAACATGGTCGGACTGGTTATTGAGTGGTTTAAATCAGCTGCCATATATTACAACTTTTTTCGTACAATCTTTAATTCCAATAACATGCGCAGCTCTTAGTATGCTCATTTCAGTATTTCTTCACTTTTTAAAATTAACAAGGATGTATGAAGATTATTTAGAAGACATATTATTGGCCCCACTCCAACATTTCAATTTGTTTAAACGTTGGAAGAATGCAAAAAATGAAGAAGAAAATGATCAATTAAATACTAGTCAGAAAAATATCGGTCAAGAGATATACAATCGTCTTCTCCTATTTCTATTATATAGTTTTGCTGCAATCCCAGCAATTCCATCTGTCTTAGTTTGGGCAAAAAATTTCAGGTACATATTAAAATCGTCTCGATTTAAGACTTCCATTTTCTCATTATAATATCAAATTGTAATAGAAGCGAAAAGTATAATCGATTAATTATATTTTAATGTAAGATACTATAATGAGAAAACAGGGCTCTTAAAATCGAAATTAAATTTCATAAAAATTAGTTAACGAAAATAGACATACTTATTACAGCTACGATATGAGACTCTCCACAGAAGATCCTGTCCATATAGTAAGTTGGATAATATTGGCTGGGTGCAGTACATTAGGTATCGTACAGATTTCTCCTAAGCACAAAGGATACCGCTCGCTTATATTAAGTAATATATTACGTTTCACGAGTTGGGTTATTCTTTCTATGACTGCAGCTCCGCGTCCATCCTTTTATCAGTGGTGTATGCCACCCATTATTGCCACAGTAGTAACGCTCATCGCACTAAATTCTATGATTCCTTAAGAAAATTAAATTCAATACTAATTAAAATTCAATACTAATTGACAAAAATTATATTAATAAGTTTACAATAATAGAAATGTGTTTACATACAGTTTTTCTTACTGTTTATCATTTAATTTTGTAAATTTTTCTGGTTGTGGCAATACTATTAAAATTTATGTCACACTAATAATAATTTCTAATATTATTACAAATTAAATGGTAACTACAT
>Ga0157363_1003622_pt1 | contig 14004 bp, 3 predicted proteins | sample AttsexASBM1_FD_111477 | JGI IMG/M metagenome (GOLD analysis project Ga0157363, IMG submission 111477) | Fungus gardens microbial communities from leaf cutter ant in Ribeirão Preto, State of São Paulo, Brazil - Atta sexdens ASBM1 | ecosystem: Host-associated > Fungi > Mycelium > Unclassified ...
ATGCAAGAGTAAGTAAAAAAATATCGATTTAAGTGAACATTGTTCACGTGAACTAATATTTTTTTGTATTGTTTTCTACTTCATATCTTGTTACCAAAGATAAAGAGCATTTAGTGCTTCTTACAATTTAAAATAATTAAAACTAGCATTTGATTATTTTTATGCGAAAAGAGTAATGGTAAGAAATATTTACTAATTAATAAATCTTTTTTTAACAATGGTTAGCAACATCGCAATTTAGAGTTTTTAGAGCTATGCAAAATGCTGCGCATAAAATTTTGAAAGGAGCTTCACGTAGAGAATTACTGTACAAACACCGTATACGTGTATGTAATAATAACATGTACGTACAGTATAAACACAGTATAATAACTCGCACATATCTCTTACGTCATTTTGTTGTTATAACATATCTTTATAAATTCAGTCGTGTTTGCTTAAAAAGATTTATATAATACACAATTATACGCGATATTTTAAATTTAACGTTTTTCAAAATCTATAAAATAATCATCTATAATATTATGTGTTATGAGAGAGAACGTTCTATTATGTTTGTAAATATTAATTTGTTATGACACATTTATAGAGAAGTAGAAATGTGTAGAGTGTACTCATACATAATATAATCTCAGTGTGATTGTACAACGCGAATTAATACATTAAGCAATTTCCATCTGTGTGACATTCACGATTATCAATGTATACTGTATTTGTATTAATGTTTAATAGATTTTGCGATAACAATGTTAAATTTAAGCAATTTAGAATTTAATTATCTGTTCTCTTTCTCTCTCTCTCTCTCTCTCCCCCCCTCTCTGCCTCTTTTTTTCATACATTATAAGATTATAATCATCTCCTATATTTATCGCATAATTTGAATATCGAGACTTATTAATTAATATGTTTATCTCAAATACGAGTGAAATGATGATTATTACGATTAATTTAATTTTATTATTTTTTTTAGAAATAACTATTTTCTTCTATTATTAATAAATAACTATTATTTCCTTCTATTATTAATATGTGAAGATAAACATAATTTTTCCGTTTATTTTCTTCTTCAATTGGTACTTCAGAAGAAATATAATTAATAGATTATGCAAACCCAATTATCAGTAGCATGAACCCAAATCGCCATTTTGACGGTTGAAATTGTTATTAAGCCTAATAGTGGTCATATTCGAGCTATGGAAATGTAGTATGGAAACATGAGCCACGTTGAATTGCCACAGAAATTAATATCGGCATGACGAACCGCTAACGCACATTAATCACGCCTTGAGGTTTCCCAGTCAGTTAATCTGCATGTTTATAGGGAAATCTACGCATATCTTCATACATCCAGTTGCTCGTTATTCTAATTACAATTCATGAATAGAATACATGGATATACACGTTGAAAATCAGAAAGGGAATCTTGTTCACGATGTATAAATGATATAAATGACTAGTGACCGAATCTTGCTATTTATACGGCTTTGATATTGTATTTATAATGAATATAATGAATAAAATACAAATGATAATAATAATGATATTTTTATGAAATTTCTAAATAATAATAATAATAATAATTTTATGAAATTACTATATCTTGTTGTATTATATAATTTCAGATGAAATTAATTTATGAAATATTGTAAGGAAATTTTGTTTTCTTTGTAGTAAAAATTTAAGAAATATGTATATACATTATACAGTCTTAATAACAAATTAGAAGTATTTATATTTTTTTTATTTTTTTATCTGAAATTCTTTTATCTGTATTGATTTCTTTTAGCAGCATTATACATAAGTTCAAAGGATCCTTAAAGTAAAGGACAATTTATAACAAATGCTAAAAATAATTTTTTAATTAAATATGCTAAAAATAATTTTTTAATTAAAATAATAGTTAATAATAATTAATAAAATGCCTAATATTTTTGGCCAAGGCTGTAATCAATTTTTTTTGTAAAAAAAAAAAAATAAAAGTTGTAATTGTGATATATGTCTATGACTTACTTTTTTCCAAAAATATAATTTTAGATCTGAAAATTATAGCATTATTATAATTTATAAAATGTAAAATATTTGCATATATTTTTTAATACATAAAATAAAAATAATATACTCAAAGTACTTTTTATAAATGCTTTAAATGTTTAAATGCTTTTAAATTTAAAATATCACAATATTTCTTTCATAGTACTTTCAGATATTAATCTTCAATAGGCAGTTTTCATTTTCCTTTAAAGCAAAACTGACAGATTTCGCAAAAATTTGTAATCTTCTATTTTAACATAATAAGTGTAAAAATATGTTAATATTTCTACGATTTTATTATAAAGATTGAGATTTATAAAATTCTATCATACGCAATTAAAAAAGAACTCTTACATTGCATCATGTTTTTGCATGTTGCAGCGATCTTTGTGACATTTGCAACAAAATTTTATGCAACTATATGTATAATTTTTACTAGGAAAAATGCTTTTATATTCGATTCATATATATTTATTGATAAAACTATATATATAATTATTATTATTAACATTATAGTCTATATAGATAATAATATTTTATTACTACATATTTTTAATAATATCTTTTTACTACATATTTGCAGTAACATGTAATTATAATAATAATTACAAACGCCAAAAATTTTATCTCTTATTGTATCGTTACCACATTATATGATTGTTATACCTCTGATTCGTCAGATTCGCCATTTAATTGTTGCGTAAACAAGTACTAATTAGGAGACTACCTCACGTTTCTAACAGCCAAACAACCCGATTTTCATTCCAAATTTCGGACGGGGATGTCCATCAGTGAAACCTGACCGACGTAGTCTGGAACCGGACGCACTCAACGAGACCGCTTATTGTTGGTGCAGCGCGGTACACGTGCAATTGCGTGCAGCGCACCTTGTGATTGAACTATCAGAAAGGTTGTTCGTGAAATTTGCATGGCAATCGCGACATTATGAAGTCGGGTCCCGCACGGTTAACTCTCTCTCTCTCTACTCTCTTTTTAGCCTTGCTATGAGAACGATTGTTCCAAGTGGAGTAATCTGCATACGTATAAGTCTCTCCATAAAACTTTAACACTTTGTTAGAAGATCTCTTTTTCAATGCATTTCTCTCGCTTGTCTTTTTAGATATATTTGCATTAAGAAGTCAAATATCGTTATTTTAGAAAAATTAATGTTGCACATTTAAAAAATGTAGAATTAATGTGGAATGCCAAGAACGTTGCCATTTGAATGAAATAGGCCGATATTTTTATTCAGATTGACATGATATATTGATTATCAAATAGCAAAGTACGCGAAATGGAAAGTATTGAAAAAAAACTTTTCTATCTCCCCCCCTCCCCCCTCTCCTCTCATTCTCCTTCTCTCTTTCAGACTATAACAAAAGTTTGGAAAATGTATATATTGGGCTCGTTGGCGACATTAACTATATTAGCGATGACGTTTTAAAAATATCATTATACTTACTTAAATTAAGTCTGAAGTTTACGACGCTGGATAGCGGAAAACTGAATCTGTTACGTGAAAGGATGACAGATTTAACATTGATATCGCTTTGTTACGGAAGATAAACATTTTAAGCGAAATAAAATTGCTGAAAAAAAATTTGATTTAAATAACGTACAAAATATATGGGTATTATAATTTAGTACAAAAGATTTATTTAAAATATTAAAATTTGAAATAGGTTTTGTTATAGCAGTTGCTATTTTTTCAATATCTTTTTCATTTGGAAAATATAGTTTTCTCGGTCTTTTTTAAAGAATTCAATTTTTTAGTAACACATTCAATTTAGAATGAAAAATATAAAAAGAAAAAAATAACGATCAGTTTTTCCGAACAAAAGATAAATCTAGTACTATTATACGTATATGTTTACGAAACGCGAAGATTTTGGCATTTAATGGAAACGAGATGACGAGTTGTCTTGCATAGAAATTCGTTGCATAGAAACCCGTTGTATTTAGAAGTCCGTCATAAAGCACGCCGAGGAATCTCGTCTGTCAAAGCGTCCGAGAAAAATCCAGGTCTCACTCTCATTTGAAATTTTGCGCAATTTAAGCCTCCGCGGAACGTATCACTATCGTCTTGGGGGATCTGTGTGTGTATGCATCCAGTATGCATGCATAATGCATGTAGCTTTATCTAGCCGCGCGTAGGCCGTGTCCCGTGGCCTAGGCGTCGATCAATGGCTGGCATTGGTCGATATACTAATCTAGCGTGTACTTTGCCATATACATACATACACATACCTTGCAGGTCCCGAGCACGCTTCTCGTGCCTGGAACGGACTCTCGGCTCTCACGATGCACCACGCCGCGCCGCCGTGCCGCATCGACGCACGTGGGGAAACGCTTTCCCGACGCGACAACAATCGTGGGCTGCATCGCGTGGCATCACGCGACAAAGACGGCGAATGCGTATAGAATAAACGCGAGATGGTGTGACGTTGGCAAAAAAAAAAAAAAAACATAAACGATCGAATTTTTCCACCCGATCGCCGTTGCAATCCGCCATTCCTCGTATCTCTACTTGCGCTTTTTGCGCCTCTCGACGCGTTTGGCAAACACGTTTCAGGCAATATTGACCCGATATGACAACGCGTAATGCGAACAAGTAACGGTTGCATAAAACGAGAGATATCTCTGCTTACGAAAGCATGAGACTCGATAACGTTTTTTACGCTGTTTTTATATTGTCGTATATACCGATGGAAAAACTAATGAACGGCAATGTCGGTCTGTCGAATTTCTCGCGACGCTTGACCGCGTCAAGTGCATCGTAAACGTCGCGCGGGTTACTGCAATTGTTTACAAGCCAAAAAATATTGTCCAGGATGCGAATGCTTCATTGAATAACTTTACTGACGTACTGTTTTTATTATTAAAAACTTGCGTCGGTGTTAAACGCAAAGTCAAACAAAAATTACAAACATCCATTGTCAAGTACCAACGAGATTGAATTTGAATACTGTTTATATCAGTATTTTATGAACATTTGTATATAATGTGATCAGATATTTTTGAAACCAAAGTAGAATATGGATGTATGCAAGAACGGTTTTGCTAATGTATCGAAAAGTTTAACTAAATACAGAGATCTGAAAATAATTTTGTTAGATTATCAATAAACAATTATGTAGAACGCTCAAACTGGTTGCTGGAGTGTTAAAACTTTTATTTATCATGCTTGAGATGATTATTTAGATGCTCCAACAAAATTATTTTCAGATCTTTATCTACTAAATTTTTAGATACTTTGATAAAATCGTTCTTTTCATATGGAATGTAAAGTTAAATACACCGAAAAAAATTAATAATAAAAAATATTAATAAATATTACAATAAATAAACATGTATTTGCAGTAAATAAAGATTTACTCAATAAAAAAATGATAGTTAAATCAAATTAATGATTATACCAAATATATACCAATAGATATCAAATATATACTATTTATCAAAAGCAATTGTTCATTCAATTCTTTGAGTTAAATAACATTTCTTATTTTTAACTTTCATGAATGTCAAAATGTGTCAAAATGTAAACTGATCCAATTATTTTTAAAATAAATGACACTTATATTAACAAATGCGTTTAACAAATAGTAAATTATATTTGAATCAAATTTAATATGTTTTCTTAGATTATTTAACAATGTTTTAATTAAATTAACAATACATACTAATAAAGGGCAGAAGCTTATGAAATGTTTAAAAATAATTCAAATTGGATATAATTTAATATTACGAATTTAACAGTGTACATGATATGCGTATTTAATATGCAATATTTAAGATTTATTTAAATATTTTTATTAAAATTTAATATTCTTTCAATGTACAATAATAACAACGTATTAAGATTTATTTAAATAAATATTTTTATTAAAATTTAATATTCTTTCAATGTATAATAACAATTTATTTTTAAAAAGTAACTAATACAATATAATTCATATTTCAATATGTTTGGAATACTGAATAACGAAGTAATTATCTCAAAAGCAATACTGTCCCGTCAAAAGTAGGTCATATTACGTTTGGTATCAATTATTCCTATTAGCTCACGTGTAATCGAGCACGTGGGTCCTCTCTATTTCATCGCGCGATTCGGATTCGTGGCCGAGAGTTTAGCGCGCTCGTTATTAAGCGCAGAGGAGAATGTAGGACGGAATGACGAGGCGGCGACCCGTGGCCGCATCTCTATAGTCGGCGCAAGTCTGTCGGAAGTGCATCGAACGCGAACGTAGTTCCCGCCGAATGTCGCATTCGCAGCCGATGCATGACGCGCCGGACGCGCGTGCTAAAAGCAAGATATTCCGATCGAGTGGGTTGCATCTACCGTTGCATCTGACGAGATCGAATCTGCTTGTACACATCCACGCCCATATTACCCATATACGATGTCCCGGTTTAATACGGCGTGTTATTTACAAATACCATCATCCTTTCAGTCGTGCATCGCGATAAAGCCTGGTTTACATAAAATGCAGAATCGCAAGACTAGAAAAAAACTAACTTAACGTATTTTAATTATAATAGATTTAGGACACAGGATGCAGGACGCAGGAAATTGGGTAAATTTCAACTTTCGCGTCCTGCGTCCTACGTATTTGTGGCCTGCGATCTATTATAATCTGAAATATCTACATTTTACTTATGACCCCTGACCTGCGTTCCCCGTGATATAAATCGGGCTTAACGCGGCTATGCAACGCCCACGACCGGAGTGTGTAATTGATAGAGAAGAGATGTGGATAAAAGGCGGATGAGCTCTCTTTTCAAGAACAGTCGGCTTTTGAGTCGGCGCGGTGGTTTCGCAGTTTGTTAAGCATCGTCGGATTTTTGTTGCTCGCGGCAAAGCCCCTGTGACAAAATGTTTTCAATATCGAAATATTTTGCTCACGTTTCGTTCCCTTGCAATCGTGCGACAAAGAGAGGTGTTTATCTGTACCTGAAAGCAATTTGAGCTTTGAAAACATACGTTTCATGTTGGTAACATAGCGGAACGCGTAAAGATATTTATTTTTTTTTTCATGAAAAAACGAAGTTCCAAAACTTAAAAACGTGCAAGATATCTGCGTTAAAAGATCTCTAATTTAAATATAGCTGCTGATATTTATGCAAGACTTTCATATGAAACTCTTTTCACGAACGAGTGGATTAATTTCTTTCACCATGCTTGTCTTGATGGTGTTATCTTTACTAAAAAATAATTAGTAGCACTTAAATAGTGACATATTTTGAAGAAATATAATAAAATAATGAATTATAATAAATCTTATTCAAGAAAAAGCTGTAAAATTAAAAAAAATAGATCTTCATCTTTTAAAGAAAAGAACGATTCTGTCGAAGTACATATCTTAAAATTTAGTTAAATCTGGAAATAATTTTATTGGACTATCAAAATAATTATGTACTCAAGCACGCATAGAAAAAATGATTTTACTAAAGTGTCTAAAAATTTAGCTATATATAGATACAAATTTGAAATAATTTTGTTGAGCCATTAAAATAATTATGTAGAATGCTCAAATTTATTGTTAGAATGTCAAAACTTGTTGTAGCATTGCTCATCATATTTGAAATTCCTACATAATTATTTTAATCTAACAAAATTATTTTCAGATCTGTAACTTATCTAAATTTGTAGATATTTCAGTAAAATCTTTCTTTTCGTGTGATGAGCAATGCTTTGAAAACTTTTGATGTTCTAGTAATTACTCAAGAAGCAAGATAACGTCAAATGACATCTTTAATATCAATAAGATTTCGTTAAAATGTAACTTACTGTCTGAATAGTTTGATTGCCTTTTACATAAATATTTTAACAGTCCAACAAAGTTATTTTCAGATCTGTCTCTCTAACTAAATTTTTTAATATTTCAACAAAACTATTCTTTCCGTGTACAATTTTCGAATCGTGGCAGCTATTTTATAATTGAATTCTTGAAAAAACGAACTGAAAGAACTTTTCCCTGAAGCGGGCTTTTAAGCGACTTACACTTCGGCCCGCGAGCGATTTTTTAATGCGTCTCCAATCCATTTGCGATAAAAACGGGATGCGAATTTCTCCTTTTCTGAAATAGGTACCGAGTTTACAACTTGACGAAGTTTCGAGACGACTAAGTTTCTATGTTGCACGAGTTTCAACCTTCTCGTGTGACATTAGTCATCATACTCACGCAAATATACCGTTTGTCCGTCTCGCTCTCGATGTCTCTCCATCCTGTCTCTCCGAATTTTTAGAATGACGCGAGTGAATGAAGTTCTGATGCATGTCATATGATTTATATATGTATTTGAGTACATCTAATCGTGTGTTCCCGGCGAGATAGAAATTATCATTTGACATCCTTTTTTTATGGAAAAGGTCTTGGAGCAATGATACCTCCGGGACGAGTATCTCGCAGTATTAGAAATTCACCTCAGTCCTGATTTATTTTTTAAAGGGGTGCGAATTTTCCCGAGAGGTTTTCTTTTATTTGGATATCTGGATGGAGTAATATATATCCCCTAAATCGTAGATAAGCAATTGCGTAATCTAAGCCAAAATTAGAAATTGAGAGGAAGATGTTTAAGATACATAACTTTATGGAAAAATAATTTTCATCTATATACTGATAGCGCGGTATTTATTTATTAGCAACGATAATCTTGTTATTGGAATTTTGATTTATAAGCGTTTTGTGACGAAGATTAGCTTAAAATAATAAAAAAATTATGAAATAAAGATAAAATAATGAAACAATAAATAAAATTTTATTTAAAAAACATTTCGACATTTCTCAACAAAATCGGATTCAGTTCTCTGAAAAATCAATAGGGTGAAAAGTTTGAATATCCTATCCAAATATCTTGTGCATCAAATCCTAAATTATATTACAGATAAGCATTTGCATAATCGAACTCGATGAGATGAAATGGAACGGAAGGAAGAACTTCAATCAATATTTCTTTCGTGATAACAGCACTTCACGTAAATTACATCAATATCACAAATCAAATTATGAATGGTATCTCTATGACGCGCTTGCTAATTTATATTATGCATTTTAATTAAATTATATAACTTATTTAGAACACTTTTTATTTTTATTTAATTTTTTCTCATATTATACCGTTATTATTTATTATTATATTCTTTTATATTACATTCTTCATTATATCTTATTAAATCGTATCACTTATTTCATGCATTACATATTATTTAATATATTATTTATTAATATACACTTTTATTTATTCATTCTAGAATTAAGCAGACATTATTAACTATTTTTATTTTTTTAATTATTATAAGATTCTGAAATTTTTTGATTTTTCATTAATTAATTAATTCTTGATTTGATGAATTTTCAATACTTAAATAATTACATTTTCTATACAAAAAAAATAAAATTATTTATTTTTTCATCACTTTTTTTATTTTCTTAATAATTTATTCGCTTGATCCTTTTAATGAATAAGAAATTTAGTACTTCTAGTTAGTACTTCTAGAATTAAAGCAAGAACACATAATTTTAAAATCTGAAAATATTCCCAACAAAACTCTCTTTGAAGAGAAAACAACTTTCATTTCACGATTATTTTTTTTTATTATTATTTTTTTTCGAGCCCACAAAGATTACAATCAAACACATTTGATATCTTAATAATCTATCCTTTAGCGGATCTTTATAGACAAATTTCGAAATCGTCGTATCTCGAGCCACGAGGGTTCATACCGAGGGATTTATTACTGAGGGAAGGAAGCATTTTACGACCGTCTCGTTTTATTGGAACTTGAAGCTCTAAGACGCTTCCTTCTCTTTGTCTATTTTTTTCTCTCCATTTCTTTGTTCAGTGAAAATTTTAGTAAGACTATTAAATTCCACACTCATACAAAGTATTTAAAAACGATCATGACATAAATGGCTGAACGAAAAGATCGTTCGAATATTCCGTTAAATTTCCACTCCGTGAACGAGCGTTAAATTATGTAAGTTACTTTGCCGAAGTTGATCTCATTAACATTCGAGAATGCTATATACTCGATTTAACCGCACCGCGGGCGATAAACTCTCGCGTATCCGGATGCGCGAGATTTCGCGGAGACGCGCGATTCAATAATTGATGACGGGGACTTCATTATCGAGTCGGCGAACTGTTATTTTTAACGTGGCAAATCCGTTGGATCAATAGCAGAATTTAGGTGGGTATTATGAGAGAGAAATGGTTCACCATATTGCCGTCTGCACGACTAAATGAAGTCTCGCTATAATCGATATCTCTAAGTTGCCATGCCAGCTTAAGATACACTATTATCATCGATTAATTTCTCATGTCGGCTTCCATCATTATGGATTAACTCGATTTAACTCACTAACTTTATTATTTTGTAATCCTACAGCATAGTCAATAAGTTGCAAACACAGTGGTGCCAGTCGCAACAGCCAATCAGAAGCGTCAACAATAATTAGCGATGCTTCTAATTGGCTATCGCGAAGCATTGCGACTGGCAACGGGGTATTTGCAACTTATTGTAGACCGCTCCTAAGAATTAGGAAAAGATAAAGAGTAAATTGAATTGAGATTAAATTTAATCTTACATTGATGGAAATGATATTATTTAAGAATGTATTATACGTATTTTTTTTTACAAACAAATTTATTTTATATTATATTTGAAAATAATATAAAATAACAGCGGTTTAAAACTTGAATCAAAAAATTATTTTAATAAAAGGTATATGTTTTTAAAAAATAATTAAAATAAAATGAGAAAAGTTTTATTTAATTATAATTATATATAATATTAAATTATAAAATTGTATAATTAAATATAAATATTGACCTTATTAAATTATTTCATATAATATGTAAATTCATTTTTATATGGAAAGTATAAATTTACAATTCTAGTTACTTTTTGCAGAGACTATATGTCTGATATATCCTTAAAAACCTTTATAGTTCCTTATATCTCGTTTTATATCAGGAGGTCATGCATTTTAAATTCGCCTTCAATATGATTACTTACATATTGACAGACTTTATCGAAATAACTTAAAAATTTGTTGCAAAAAAAGTTAATATAATTATTTTACAATCATATTTCATTGATATTAACAAATTTTATCTATAAATGCACGTTTACTGAGTTATTTCCTTTGTTGTATATCAGAAAAAAGAAAAAGAGAGAACATTTAATTTTTTCTGTTTTTATTATTTTAAGGGATAATAGTTAGAATTTTTATTTGAAAAACACTACATATTTTTGAAGAAGAAATAGAATTTTATTAATTATATAGTACAATAATTTCAAAAATGGAGCGGAATTTATCAATTTAATATCAATTTAAAATAGAATTCAGGATATGGAGATTAGAAATGGAAATTTTCCATAAATTAGGAGTCTTCTTCAAATGCTTAATATTTTGTCTCTTTACAAAGGAATATTTTTCTATATCTTTTACATTTCTCGTTAATATTTTTTTCTTTAGATTTTACTATACAATGGTTCTCGCAAAGTAGGTCGCGATGTTTGTGATATCGCATTACTGTGTTTATTTTTCATCATAATGCCAATCTCACTTATAGCGTAAAAAGTCGCTGCATATTCTGTACGATCGTCTCCTTAGAATTTCCATATTCGCCAAGTTATTAAGGATAAAAAGTTTTTTATCTTTTTATTATTTGTGTTACATAATATGTGTTATGCAATAGATATTTCTTCATCGTGTTTTATCCGTTCAATTTGTCAATCATAATCGACAGTAGTTCTTTTATAGAATATAAAATATGTTTGCAGGTGTTTTTTATAGAATATAAATATATTATTTTCAATAGATATTCTTTAAAGATATTTTCACAAATTTCTTAAATCCGTATAAAGTTTTCAATGCGCAATCAACTTCAAAAATTATATATATGTATGTGTGTATATATCATATATATATATATTTCCTTCAGCTAGCGCGAATTGATCATTTTGCTTTCTCCAACGCACAATAAAAGAATTGCAACATGCAAAGATGACATTTTATACGAAGAAAAAATTTTAGAGGAACGATTACGATAAAATGAATATGTGTACAAAAAACGAGTTAATATGCTTCAGACTCGTGACAATTTTATTACAATTTTATTACAATTGTAATAAAATCTTTTGTATACTTCGCACGTCGAAGGTAGTTATATTATAATAGATGATTGAGATTAAAGAGATTAAACTAATAATTAATAAATATTTCATTAATTATTCTATATATATATAAAACGTCGAAAATTAATAATTTAGGTATTAAATACCAAGAATTATTCTATCAATTAAGCAAAGTTTAATATGAAATACCTATAACTAAATTAAGCGCGACGCTAAAATGAACTGATAATGAATAAAGCCTGAACAATATGTGTACATAAAGTAGCCAAGCAATCGATAATCTGAAAATTTCCCTCTTCATCACGTCGACGATAAAATAACCAAGCATCGATTTGTTTGAATTTACAATCTCATGGTCTATATGACGCTCGCGAACCATACGTATGACGTCAAAGCGGAAAGACATAATTTGTCTGTGTAAACTCCTTCGGAACTGTAGCATTCTATCTTCCTGTTCCTATTTGTTCACCATGGCACGATACGTATCCAAAACGCTAACTACACGTGCTCCATGCTAGCATATTAATCATCCCTGTAAACTCGCCATGATATAGATGCGCATGCCTTCGGCAATAGACATTGGATACGGTGGTATAAGTAACAATCACAATGCTAATGTCAATACACGCTCGCCAAGGCGTATTTAATAATTATTGATGTGAAAATAACAAATAATATTATAATAATAAAATGAGATAAAAAGGGTACATAAGGGTCAACTTTCAAGATTTGTTGCGCATAAGAAAATTATAAAAGAAGAGAAGTTTAATAAAGCTTTGATTTGATAAATACGTTAAATTTCGCAATTGGTGTTATATATGCTGAGAGTTTCAAATCATATGTTTTGACTATCCTACTGAGCTATCTTTAAATTTTCAAAACGCATTAATGTTAAGATAACAATCCTGAAAATAACAATTTTCTATACACTGAGAGAAAAGTTCAATATTTATAACTGTAAATATAATTGAGTGATAAAAATACTTATGGTTCTATTTTTATAATTATTATTACTGTTAGTAATGATATAATTACATTTATGTTTATATATATTTATATAAAAGAATATATAATTGGCGCTGATAATGACCATAATGTATAAGGATTTTGGATCTAATAATATATAAAGGTAGAAGCACAGAAATATATTTTACTAATTATATTTGGACATTTCATTATTGGAATGCTTTGATTGTTACAATGACATTCAGTCAAAGAATTTCAAAAATTATCTGTTTTTTAAATTATTATTTTTATATTTAATTCGTTATTTAGTTAGAATATAAGTTAATCGCAATACTCCTTGCTCGAATATTTATTACGATATGTTGAAGTTTCTAATTAAATGCGAATGAATGAAATGTGGATTGTTGGCAGAAATATATTATTGTATTTGTATATTATTTGTTGTATATGTGATTTGCGGAGTGTTCAATGAGAAAACCGAATGCCTCTAATTAAACTCAAACAAAAGAAATGCGCGGGAATCGGCGTGAGTAATGGAGTTTAACAATTAACTGCCAGTACGTAACGCACGTACACACTTACTTCATATACTTACTCCCAGCGGGCGGAATATTAATGAGCACTGCTCTCTACCTCGTCGCAGAGCAGTTATAATTATGCTTCTGCTGAGATTAGCCGCTATCCCGTATCGTCGAAGGCCAGAGTTTGCCTTTAACTCCGTTCGACGAACTGAATTTAATGAACATTTACCTAAAAAAACGACCGAAAACTTTCTTCCTTCTTTGATCTCATATGTGTGTGTGTGTGTGTGTGTGTGTGTGTGTGTGTGTGTGTGTGTGTGTGTGTGTGTGTGTGTGTGTGTG
>Ga0157363_1003623_pt1 | contig 14003 bp, 11 predicted proteins | sample AttsexASBM1_FD_111477 | JGI IMG/M metagenome (GOLD analysis project Ga0157363, IMG submission 111477) | Fungus gardens microbial communities from leaf cutter ant in Ribeirão Preto, State of São Paulo, Brazil - Atta sexdens ASBM1 | ecosystem: Host-associated > Fungi > Mycelium > Unclassified ...
CGCCTCAGGCAGAGACCACGTCTGCGTAATCGAAGCTATAAAACTATGACAGAAGTCAGTATCATGAACGACGTCGACCGTATCATGGTTTACGCCAATGACGTCTCACAACCTGACAGCTAGCAAAGCGGACGCATCGGGGATAGGGCTGAAGGCAGAGTAATAGACGCGCCTCAGACCATAAGAGCCGTAAAGATTGGCGCTGCTGGCCAGAACATCCTGATCGGACGCCGCATCCGCTCCCACGATCATCTGCGTACTCTGCCCGCCTGGCGAAAACCGTTCGGCCCGGCGTCCGGTATGACTACGGTCCTTGCCCGCATCAATCTTCAGCCGCATCTCCCCCATCGCCTGCCGGATACCACCCGCTTTTTTCTGCGGCGCATACTGCTCCAGCCCGGCCACGGTCGGCATTTCCACATTGATCGACAGCCGATCCGCATAGCGCCCCGCCTCTTCCAGCAGACGCGGCGACGCATCGGGAATGGTCTTGAGATGGATATAGCCTCGAAACCTGTGCTTTAGACGCAGGTCCCGCGCCACCTGCACAAGCTGCTCCATCGTGTGATCGGACGACCGGATAATGCCTGAAGACAGAAACAGCCCCTCAATGCAGTTGCGCCGATAGAACTCCAGCGTCAGCCACACGACTTCCTCGGGCGTAAAGCGGGCGCGCTCCACATTCGAGGACGACCGGTTGATGCAGTAGGCGCAGTCATAGACGCAGAAATTGGTCAGCAGGATCTTGAGCAGCGACACGCACCGCCCGTCCGGCGTATAGGCGTGACAGATTCCGTTCCCGGTGGTGGACCCCAGCCCCCCGCTCTTTGCGGAGTCCCGGCGCGTCGAACCGCTCGACGCACAGGAGGCATCGTATTTCGCTGCATCGGAGAGAATCGCCAGTCTCTGGGAGAGTGTTTTCTTCATGTCATGTTCTTATTTCGTTCCAGATGACGGAACGCAAGAGAAACCGTGAAATTAACCTGTTATTTCCCGGTTTTTCGTTATTTTTGAAGGACTTTTTTTAACGGAACCGATTCAGCTTCCGTTAACCACTCCCCCCTATCCTGAGGCCGCAAACCTGCACCGACGGAGAACCGATTCAATGTCATTGTCCATCAATACGAACACCGCGGCAATGGCCGCACTCCAGAGCCTGAACCAGACGACGGCCGACCTGAACAAGACCGAAAACACGGTCTCCACCGGCAAGTCCGTCAACACGGCCTCTGACAATCCCGCGATGTACTCCATCGCCCAGAACATGACCGCCCAGATCTCGACCCTGTCGGGCGTCTCCACGGGCCTCCAGTTCTCCGCTCAGGTGCTGAACACGGCAACGACGGGCCTGTCGAGCATTTCGAGTGCTCTTCAGTCTCTGGCCACCACCATCGGCACGAACACGACAGGCGTCGACAACTCGACCCTGAACGATGCCATCACCAAGACGCTGGCCTCCATCGACTCTGCTGCTACGGGCGCAAAGTTCCAGGGCGTGAACCTGCTCTCCGGCCAGACGGGCAACGGCACGACCTATACGAGCCTGTCGACCGCCATGGACGCACAGGGCTCCACCTTCACGCAGAACGGCTTCAACGTGACGTCTGCCGGCCTCGGCCTGACGAACCTGAGCATGGAAATGTCCGGTTCTTCGCTGGCTCTGGGCAGCACCCCGCTGTCCGTCGATGCAACCACACCATCTGCCCAGAATGTCCTGCAACTGAAGAATGCAGCAGCAGCCAGTACGGGCAGCACCGTAAGCGCAGCCAATCCTTCCGTGACCTACAACTTTGTTGCGGACTCCCATCTTGACGGTACAGATCCGGCAACCGCAACTACCGATAACAGTCAGACATCTGCACTCGGGCTGGTCGCAAGCGCGCTGGATAAATCGGGTCTTACATCGTTCACACTCGGCACTGATGGCCTGCTGTCTACGCCAGCAAACGCTGACCCCAGCGCATTGACCATCAAATCGCATACCACGGCATCTGACGGTTCTGTAACTTATGCCCTCTCCAACGGCGACAGCATCGTTCAAGCGAAGGATGGAAACGGTAATAGCGTCTTTACCGCCAACACTGCCTTCGACGCCAACGGTAACGTCACAACCAAAACTGTCGTGACCGATGTCAACATGTCATCCGCTGCGTCGCTGAGCACCACAGGTGGCACATCAAGCGCGCAGAGTGTCAAACAGGTAGACCTGATGACACAGGCTATGGAGTATCAGGGATTCGGTGTCTCCCGTGACGCCAGTAACAATCTGACGGTTGCTGGCAATTCCATTGATGCAACCTCGACGCAGATGGGTACATTCGGCAAAACGCCCTCTATCGCTCTGGGTGCAACGCCCTTCAGTTCAACCAGCCCCATGTCTGCAATTCAGGTCGGCGACAATACTTTCGTCGCACAGACAGTCGCCTCCGACACCAGTGCAGTAGATGCGCTTGGAAACATGGTGGGGTCTTCAAACATCAGCGCCCTCGCACTTACCAACGGCACATTAACTGCCACGGCTGGTACCTGGACACTCAGTACCACCCCCACCACAAACACGGATGGCTCTAAAAGCTACGCATTGACTGCGACAAGCGGAGGAACGGCAGAGGGAACCATTACCCAGTCTACGGACTCACAAGGAAACGCAGTTTACAGCTATACGAAAGCTGGAAGCGCAACAACAAAGACCATCACCAATATTGACATGCCGTCCGATGCGACCCCGGCAGCTCAAATCAAGCAGATGACAAATGCCATGGCGGCCCAGGGCATCACCGCATCCGCAGACGCCACGAACACTCTGTCTATTATTTCCAGCGATACGATCAGCATGGAATCAATTGCAGCGGGTACCGGTGTCATGAGCACGGACAGTACGCGCGCCGTCGCAACGGCTGGCATACAGAGCTTCACGGGTGAAACCAAAGCGACTGCTGTAACGGGGGCCTCTGTCGTCAGTGCGGTTGTTCAGGCTGCGATTTCGAGCGTGACGCGGACCGCCTCTTCTATCGGTTATTCCAGCACGACGATTTCCAACCTTCAGACCTCAACCTCCAGCCTGTCTGATGCCCTGACGACGGGTGTGGGCGCGCTGACGGACGCCGATCTGGCCGCCGAAAGCGCCAAGCTGACCTCGCTTCAGACGAAGCAGCAGCTCGCCGTTCAGTCGCTGTCGATTGCGAACTCGCAGTCGTCCACCCTGCTCAGCCTCTTCCGCGGCTGATCAGGTTTCTGGAGGGTGCCGGTTCTTCCGGCACCCTCCAGACCTTCTCCCTGCCAAAACGCAGGACTGCTTCAGAAGCCCCTTGCTCCCTCGCCAAGAGGCTTCTGAAACAGTCTTTTCCGAAAGGAGTTTGCCGTCGTGACCTATGCAGCCTCACAGTATCAGAAACAGTCTGGAAGCTATCTGTCTTCCCGGGAAGTCGAGGTCATGGCGTTCCGGCACGTCAACACGCTGCTGACGCAGGCAAAAGATCATGACAAGAAGGTTGCGGCGCTGGCGGCCAATCTGAAGCTGTGGAGCATTTTGTCGCTGAGCGTCGAGCGGGTCGATTGCCCTCTCCCGGCCGTTCTGCGCGACGATCTTCTCAAGGTTGGATCGTGGTCGATGCGGTATTCCAATGCGGCCTTTAATGCCCCGAAAGACCTCCAACCCCTCGTCGATATTAACAACGACATGATCGAAGGCCTGTCCACAGAACCCGCGCCTTATATCGCAACGCCCTCCGCGTCTCAGGCCTATGCCGGTTCGGCCGCGAAATCCTCTCTGGAACTTGTGGGCTGAGAATTTTCGACCGCAAAGCAGTTCCCAACTAAAAAAGGGCGCCGGTCCAGCCGGACGCCCTTTTTTTCATGCTCCAAAGTCCGGGCACACGAAACATTCTCGTGTGCCCCGGTGACCTCAGGGCGTGATGGCCAGTCGGTTGTCGGAACGGTCAATATCCGGGATGACGTGATCGGGGTCGAGCGTCACGGCCTTGAGGCCGTCATGAACCGGCAGCGAGACCACAATATCGCTGCTCTGGCGCCAGGCTTCCGTCGGGATACGAAGGTCTTCCGATTTTCCGTCCGCATAATCAGCACGCAAAACCACGGGTAGCGGAAGCGCACCATAGTTACGAACCTGTACGGTTGCGGGCTTTCCAGCGTCGTGATGGACGGTTCCCAGTGCATAATCCGGGGCGGCATTGGTGAAGTACCAGCCGCGCCAGAACCATCCCAGATCTTCACCCGCTTCGCTGCTCATCAGGCGAAAGAAATCCGATGGCGAAGGATGTTTGTAAGCCCATTCAGCAATATAGCGCCGGAAGGCCGCGTCGAACCGGACTGGTCCGAGGATCTGCTCGCGCAACAGTTTCAGGCCGTAAGCGCCTTTGAAATACGTCACGCTGTGGCGATATTTTTCAGACACACCATCAGCGGCGGCCATGAGAACCGGTGCATCCGGGTCAGTCAGGACCGGGACGATATCCTGCGCGGGATTGCCGGTTTTGGGAGCAAACTCGGAATCACGCTTGGGAGCGAACTCACCATTATTGAAGTGATCGGACGCATAGACGTCGATGAACGTGTTGAAGCCCTCATCCATAAAGGCATTACGACGTTCGTCCGTCCCCACGATCATCGGGAACCAGCCGTGACCCAGCTCATGGGTCGTGATCCAGAAAAGCTGCGGATCGCGGTCGCTGATGCCGTCAAAAACGATGCCCGGATATTCCATGCCCGCACCATGGCCGCCCAGATTGATGGCGTTCGGCCAAGGGTATTCGAACCATTGCGACGAGAAATATTCGATGGCGTGTTTGACGTAATCCGTTGAGCGGTCCCAGCCATGCGGCCCGATCCCTTCCCGCGGATAGACCGACATCGCAAGCCTCGGCACGGCATGATAGTTCGTCCAAGGCACAACGGGCGGCAGGTTGATACGCGCGGCATCCCAAACAAAGGCTGGCGAAGCGGCGAACGCCACGTCGCGCGTGTTCCGCATCCCGTAATGCCAGGTAACCTCGCCGCTCTGCTTCAGATGGCTTTTTGGATCGGTAATGTCATCGAGCGTGCGGATCATGACGCGCGCATCGCTCTGGACGGCTTGTGCAAGACGGTTCCGCTCGACGGGTGTCAGGACCTGTTCAGGGTTCAACAGTGCGCCGGAGCCTACCAGCGTGTAGTTCCACGGCACCGTCACGCTGTAGTCGAAGCTGCCATATTCCAGAAAGAACTCCTGCCCCAGATAGGGCAGCGTGTTCCAGCCGCGACGGTCATCATAAACGCTCAGGCGCGGATACCACTGCGCCACTTCATAGATGTCGCCTTCGCGGGTTGGCGTCACAGCGGTACGGCCACCCCACGGGCCGGGCATTGTGTAATGCCAGTCGATTTTCACCAAAGCCACGCTATGCGGATCGATCGTGCGGGGCAGCGTGAGCTGCATCCGCGTGTCGGAAATCAGCGGCGTAACGTCCACTTCGTGGCCACCCTGCACGACCGAAACGTGTTCGATCGTTATGCCGTCGGTATGATCGCCCGTCATCATGTGGCTGCCGGGAATGGCGCCGACGGCAGCACGCGTGTCGGCGCGATAGATATTCTGGTCAAGCTGAAGCCACAGAACATCCAGCGCCTCGGGGCTGTTGTTGCTGTAGGTCACGGTTTCGGAACCGTGCAGCACATGGGCCTGCGTGTCGATCCGCGAATGGATGACGTAGTCTGTACGGTTCTGCCAGTATTGCGGCCCCGGAAGCCCGGACCCTGAGCGATAGACGTTCGGAGCGTCGGGAAGGGTCAGAGGTGCGAAGACGGCGGCCGGGTCAGCGAGTGTTTTCGCAGTAACGGTCTCGGGCAGCAGGACGGCGGGAACGAGTACGCCTCCCAGCAGGGGAAGCAGAAAAAGGCGCACAGACATCCGGGGCGGGCCCTCCGTTGGGTAAGTTCGATGTTATTCCGTTATAATATCTCCAAGCGCTCCCAGATAGGAGGCAAGATCAACTTTCAGCGGCATCAGATAGGCATTGTCGTTTTTCTGCTTCACGACACCCAGCATCCGGCGCGCAAAAGCAATGTTACCTTCAAGCGTCCCGTCGTAATCGCGCGGGAAAATCACATGGTTCATGCGCTCCCAGTACCGGCGCGACTTCTCGCCCAGAACGGGGGAAATACCCCAGAACACCGTGTCGTCCCGCAGCCAGTCCATGCAGCATTCGAGCATCGGAATGTCGAAAAGCGGCTGGGTGAAGAAGCCGCAGGCCCCGGCGTCGCGCTTGCAGGCAATCTCCTCAAGCTCGTGATAGGGCGCTCGGCGATAGGGGTCGAACACCGCATAGACCTTCAGATGCGGGACCTCGCGGCGGTAGCGTTCGATGATCTGCGCGGACGTGTTGGGATAGACCACCCGATCGCTGCCCGCAGGCGGCGGATCTCCGGCGACGACCAGAATGGAGGTCAGCTCCGGCCGGTCCGCACCCGGCAGCGGCGCGTCCGGGGCGATGTCTGTCGCACGGACATGCGCGATCACCTCGAACGGCGTCTGTTTCACAATCAGCGATGCGGCGTCATGGCTGCGCAGATCAAAGCGGATCAGGTCCGGGACGTTCAGTATGCTGACCTGCGGCAGAATATCCCGCACGGTCTGCACATCCGCCATCAGGGATTCCGGCGTGCGCGGAACCAGTTCAACAGAGACGCGCGTCATGAGGAGGCATCCGCAGACGTTGAAGAAGATGTGGCGCGAGCCGCCTGAAGCGTGTTGTGCAGCAGGCAGGCAATCGTCATCGGCCCAACGCCACCCGGAACCGGCGTGATGTGCCCGGCAACCGGAAGTGCTTCGTCAAACACCACGTCCCCGACCAGACGCGTCTTGCCGTTGTCCGCTGCAACGCGGGTGATGCCGACGTCAATCACGGTCGCACCCGGCTTGATCCAGTCCCCACGGACCAGACCGCTCTTGCCGGTCGCAACGACCAGAATATCGGCCTCGCGGGCCAGTTCCTTCGTGTTGCGCGTATGGATATGCGCGACCGTAACCGTGCAGTTTTCCTTGAGCAGAAGCTGCGCCATCGGCTTGCCGACGAGGTTGGACGCACCGATCACCACGGCATGCTTGCCGGTCATGTCCTTGTGGACGGACTGGAGCAGCATCAGGCAGCCCAGCGGCGTGCAGGGTACGATCCCGTCGATCCCGAGCGACAGACGGCCCGCATTGACTTCGCCCAGACCGTCCACGTCCTTGTGCGGTGCGATCGCGTTCGTCACGACAACCGGGTCAATCTGTGCCGGTAGGGGAAGCTGAACCAGAATACCGTGAATTTTCGGGTTGGTGTTGAGCTGTGCGATCAGGTCCAGCAGTTCGTCCTGCGACGTGCTCTGCGGGAGCATGTGCATGAAAGAGCGCATCCCCACGCGATGGGTTTGGATCGCCTTGTTCTTCACATAGACTTCCGACGCCGGATCGTTACCCACCAGCACCACGGCAAGACCGGGGATCATGTTGCCCTGCTCGACGAATTTCGCCACTTCACGACCGATCTGATCGGTCAGGGCGCGGGCGATGGCCTTGCCGTCGATGATCCTTGAGGCCAGTTCGGACTGCTTCTCGGGGGACAACATGCTCATGGGCTCTCCGGATGACAACAGGCGGTCGTTTCAGTTACGCTGGCGAATGGGCCGTAACGGCTACAGGAACTGAGGATGGTCTCGTGACCGACGAAATACGCAAGAACTTCGCCAGTGACAATGTTTCTCCCGCATGCCCCGCCGTTATGGACGCCATGATGCGCGCCAACGCGGGCAATGTGGGTTCGTATGGCGACGATGCGCTGAGCCGGTCCCTGAATGCGCGGTTTGGCGAAGTTTTCGAAACGGAGGTTGCGGTCTTTCCGGTTGTGACGGGAACGGCGGCCAACAGTCTGGCGCTGTCTTCGCTCGTGGCGCCCTATGGCGCGGTTCTGTGCGACCAGAGCGCGCATATCAACAACGACGAAGGCGGCGCGCCTGAGTTCTTCATGCATGGCGCCAAGCTCGTCACGCTCCCCTCCGCCGACGGCCGCATGAATGCCGAGGCCCTGCGCACGGGACTGCGGGTTAATGCGGAGGGCGGAATCCTCAAGCCCCCCATCCACGCCCTGTCGCTGACGCAGGCCACCGAATGGGGCACGGTCTATGCGCCGAAAGACCTCGCAGCACTTTGTGAGATCGCGCACGACCATGACATCCCCGTCCATCTGGACGGGTCGCGGCTGAGCAACGCCATCGCGCATCTGGGCTGCACACCTGCTGAAGCGACGTGGAAAGTCGGGGTGGATGTCCTGTCGTTCGGCGGCACGAAATGCGGGGCCATGGCAGCGGAAGCGGTCGTGTTCTTCGTCAATGACCGCACGCGCCCGGTGCTGAAAGATTTCGAGCGTCGCATCAAGCGCAGCGGGCATCTGTGGTCCAAGGCCCGCTTTCTAAGCGCGCAGCTTCTGGCCCTGCTGGAAGACGATCTGTGGCTGAAAAACAGCGCCCATGCCAACGCCATGGCCCAACGCATCGTCGAAGGCCTGCGCCGTCACGCGGGTGCACAGCTTCCGTTCGAGACGCAGGGCAACGAGGTGTTCGTCATCCTGCCGGACCGGCTTGTCGAAGAACTGGAAGCAGCAGGATTTGGCTTCTATCGCTGGCCCACACCGGAAGGCGTATCGGGCACGCTCATCCGCCTCGTACCGAGTTTTCATACACGCATCGAAGACGTCGATGCGCTGCTGGCCGAGATCGCTGCCTGAATGATCAGCTTGTTTGACCTGTTCAAGATCGGCATCGGGCCGTCCTCGTCCCATACCGTCGGTCCCATGCGCGCGGCCGCCCGCTTTGCGGAGAGCCTGTGCGATGCGCCGGACGTCGCACGACTGCGCGTGACGCTTTATGGCTCGCTTGCCTGGACGGCCCGGGGCCATGCAACGGACCGCGCCGTCATTCTCGGACTGGCGGGAGAAAAGCCCGACACGATGGACCCGACGCTCGCGGACGGCATCGTCCATTCCGTGACGCAGGCGCATCTCATTGCGTTCAACGGTCATCCCACGCCATTCAACCCGGACACGGACATCGTGCTCGACACGAAGACCGTCCCGCCCGTCCATCCCAACACGCTCCAGTTCGAAGCATTCGATTCCACGGACACCCTACTCGCCTGCGCACGGTTCTGTTCGGTTGGCGGCGGCTTCATCGTACCGGAACAGGCCACCGAGACCGCGACCTACGCCCAGCCCGACATGCCGTATAACTTCACCAGCGGCACGGAGCTTCTGGAGCGCACGCAAAACACGGGGCTCGATATCGCAGGCATCGTTCTGGCGAACGAAAGCATCTTGCGCCCCCGTGCGGAGGTCGAAGCCTATCTGGACCAGATCGTCTCCGTGATGATGGACTGCGTGGACGCCGGGCTGCACCGTTCCGGCACGCTGCCGGGGCGGCTGAACGTCCGCAGACGGGCCGCCGCACTCTACGAACGGCTCAAGGAACAAAGCCGCAGCAACCAGCCATCCGCACACGGCATCATGGACTGGATCAGCCTGTTCGCCATTGCGGTAAACGAAGAAAATGCTGCCGGAGGGCGCGTCGTCACGGCGCCCACCAATGGCGCTTCGGGCGTGATCCCGGCCGTGCTGCGTTATTACCGGGAGTTCTGCCCCGAATACTCGCTCGACGGACAGCGCCGCTTTTTGCTGACGGCGGCAGCCATTGGCGGACTGTTCAAGCTCAATGCGTCGATTTCAGGCGCGGAAGTCGGCTGTCAGGGCGAGGTCGGCGTCGCGTCCTCAATGGCGGCGGCAGGACTGGCGGCGGCTCTGGGCGCTACGCCGCTTCAGGTGGAGAACGCTGCCGAAATTGGCATGGAGCATCACCTTGGCATGACCTGCGATCCGGTGGCCGGGCTGGTGCAGATCCCCTGCATCGAACGCAATGCGTTCGGCGCGATCAAGGCCATCAACGCGGCGTCCCTCGCCATGCACGGCGACGGCGCGCATCACGTCTCGCTCGATCAGGTTATCCGCACAATGGCCGAGACGGGACGCGACATGAACCACCGCTACAAGGAAACATCGCTCGGCGGTCTGGCCGTCAATTTCCCCGAATGCTGAAACGCCTCACGCTGCGGCCATGAACTCCGCAATGGCATCCGCAGCGCGTTGCGATCCCCCCAGAAGCGGGGTGCCGAAGGTTTCCTGAAACAGGTTTTCCTGCGCCGGACGATATGCCGCATGGCGTTCCTGCGCGCGGGCAATGGCGGGCATGAGATCGTCCAGATCCTCCACCACCTCGCCCAGCGTCCAATATAGGAAATACGGATCATCCCGCCAGGGCAGTTTGCGCGGGTTCAGGAAAACGCAGGGGCGCGGAATAGCCAAGAATTCGTAAACCTGACTGCTGACATCGCCAATATAAAGTGCCGCCTGAGACGTGTAGGTCATGTCCAGCATGGCGGACGACCCCGTATCGACCATCACTTCGGGGCTTCGCTGCCGTTTAAGCTGACGTTCGCGAATGCCGAACCCCTTGTGGAAGGTCTTGATATGCGGCGCTACGACCAGATTGTAGTCGCTTTCTCCGATCTCGCTCTGGGCCTTGAACCCCCGGATCAGCGGCATCATCCAGCCTGATGCGGAGGTCAGTTTGCGCTGGTAATGCGGGTTATACAGCGCAAACGGGCGACCATTGCCGAAAGAGATCGTCTTTTCGCGCTGTACAGCCTCGAAGACATCGAATTTCGGATAACCAACAATCCGTCCGGCTCCTTCCCGAAGGAGCCCACGACTTTGAAAATACGCCTCGTCCTTAGGGCCACATAGCAATGTCAGATCAAACTCTCGGACCAGATGCTGGTCGTTGACATACCGCCCCGCAGCGCCATGCATCAGCAGGATGAGTTTCGGGCCACAAAGCCCCATCTCCCTGAGCACACCGCCAGTATATTCCGTCGCCACCACCGCATCATACTGGTTCAGCTCGGCAATGTTCTCCCGCAGGACCAACAGCCGCTCCTGATCGAGGCGCCTTGCGCGCTTCAGTAGGCGGGCTTTCAAGGATTTCGGAAAAGCCTTCAGCGGCAGGTCAGGCACGTCCAGCGCACGACGGATGCGTGCGAGATGCTTCACCGTCTCGGGAAAGCTGTAATATTCCACCACCTCATGACCGGGGATCGCGGCCAGTGCGCTGGCAACGGACGCCGTGTGGTAGCACTGATAGGGTTCGGCAATATAAATGAAGGCGATTTTCATTGATAAGATGCGTCCTGCCTGAAAAACAGGCCGGAAACCTGCGCTTTTCGGGATTGAGGCCTTCAGGAGAAGACGGGTCGCCGCAAGATCCCGTCCGCAGAAATCCTGACACCGAAATATGTAACATTTTCTTCATAATCTCTGACCTTTTTGTGTCAAGAAACCTTCCCGAAATGCTACAATTCGTTACCGGCATAGACACTCTGGCGGCTTTGTGGTCAGTAAGGCCCGCATGTCCGGCGAACGCTCCGTTTTCAAATCCATTTTCAAAAATGTCAGTGTTCTTACCCTCGGTCGCATCGCCAATGCGCTGTGTAGTTTCATCTATATTGCCGTAGCCGTCCGGGCGCTTGGGCTGTCCGATTTCGGGCTTCTGATCCTGATCCATTCGCTGGCCTCGACCGGCTCCGTCCTGTCGCGGATGCAGTCCTGGCAGACGCTGATCCGCTTCGGCAGCGACAGCTTTAGCAGCGATGACACAGACCTCCTGCACCGGGTGGTGCATTTCTGCATCCGTCTCGACACGCTTTCGGCGGCATTCGCCATCGTGTTCGGCCTCGTGGGCGTGCAGATCTATGGACACACCGCACACTGGTCGGCCCATGTACGGTTTCTGGCGGATCTGTATGTCTGCGTCAGTCCGCTGATGTATTCAGGCTGGGCGAACGGCATCCTGCGGATGGCAGGGAAATTCCATCTCGTCCCGATCATCGACAGCTGCGCCGCCATCGCCAAGACATTCGGCGTCCTTCTGGGCTATGTCCTGCATCTGAAGCTCGGATATTTCCTGTTCGTCTGGGCCATGACGATCGTTATCGATTATGGCTTCTATATTTATTACGCGCTGGACATCCTGCACCGGAAATTCAAGTTCCGGTATTTCCGGGCGTTCCGGCACTGGCGCTGGCAGCTTCCGGGCATGTGGCAGTTCACACGCGCGGCCAGCATCAACCAGACGCTGGGCAACATCTCGGGCCATGTGGCGACGCTGGTGGTCGGAACAGGTCTCGGGCCGGCGGAAGCGGCCGTTTTCCGCGTCTGCCGTCAGATCGCGGACGGAATTGTTACCCCGGCACAGCTCATCTCCCCCGTGCTGTATCCCGAACTGGTCCGGATGCGGGACCGGCAGGACTGGCGCGGCCTCAAGCGCGTGACGTGGAAAATGTTCGGTGTTCTGGGCGCATTATCCTGCGCGCTTCTGCTGCTGTCGGCCTTCTTCGGATCGACGATCTTCCGCTTCCTGCTACATGTTCATGTGCATCACACGTCGCTCTATATTTCCATCATGCTGCTGGCGGCGGTGTTCAGCCTGCTGGTCATCCCACTGGAGCCGTTGCTGATCGTCGTGGGGCATGTGAAGTTCCTCATGAAGAACCGCACCGCCGTCATGGCGATCTATTTCCCTGCGCTCTATGTCCTGACGCGGCATTTCGGTCTGGCAGGGGCCTGCCTGTCGGCAGCGGCGTGCAATGCGACGATCCTGCTGTCGCAGATGCTGGGCGTCTGGTTCTTCTACGACCGGATCGGCAAGGCGGAGCGCTGATCCCGATCAGTGCAGAAGATGCGTGGCGTGGGAAGAGTGATGGAACACGGCATACCCCGTCACCGCCACTTCCACGAAGACCAGTTCCAGAACGAGCAGGATCTTTTTGCGGGTTGAAAGCGCCCTGAAGCGGGTCTTGATCTTCGCGTCGTCTCCGGTCGCAGCCCATGCGATGGCGGCGAACCAGCCTGCAAATGTAAAAGCAAATGCCAGATTGACCACAAACGCCTCACGCCAGTGAACTTTGCGGGTACAAAGCGCAATGATCGTTGGAAGAAAAGTCAGCGCCAGCAAAGCCAGCGCTCCACCGACGAATTTCATGACAGTAATCAGGTGCACAACAACACGGTCCCGGGCGGGTGAAAGACCGAGAATATTTCGGATTCGATATAAAAACAAACATAAAAAAAGGCGGGAAGGTCTGACCTTTCCCGCCTTTTTGAGTTCTGACGTGCCTCTTACTGGGCGTCGTCGGAGCTGTCGTCGTCCGAACCGGTCGGGGAGACGGCCACGAAAAGCTGCTGCCCGTCACGCAGGATGCGCAGGAGGGGCGGCTGCTTGCGGCCCAGCGCATCATGCACCTGCGCGACGACGGCCTTGGGCGACGGCGTGACGTGACTGCCAACCGCCACGACAATATCGCCCGGACGGATGCCAGCCTGATCGGCAGGTGAACCCTGCACGACATCAGCCACGACCGCGCCCTGCACGCTGTCGTCCAGACCCAGTTCCTGACGCGCACGCGGCGTCAGAGAGGCCAGCGACACGCCCAGCTTACCCGCACCGGACTGCGCGCTGTCGGTCGCATCGCCCGAAGCATGATCCTGCGCGGACAGGTTACCGACCGTGAAGTTCACCGTCATCGGCTTGCTGTCACGCAGCAGCCCCAGCGTCGCCTGTGTGCCCGGCGCAATGGAAACGACCTTCACCGCCAGATCATGGCCATTCTTGATAGGCTTGCCGTTCAGCGTGGTGACGACGTCGCCGCTCTTGATGCCAGCCTTCTCGGCCGGGCTGCCCTTGGAGACAGACGCCACCAGCGTTCCGTGCGGCGGCGCGCCCGGCTCGGGGGACTGGAGGTTCAGCGCCTGCGCCATCGTGGGCGAAATGTCCTGCCCTTCAATGCCGAGATAGCCGCGCGTGACATGGCCGGTTTTTTCAAGCTGGCTCACGACGGATCTGACGGTGTCGGACGGGATGGCGAA
>Ga0157363_1003624_pt1 | contig 14002 bp, 9 predicted proteins | sample AttsexASBM1_FD_111477 | JGI IMG/M metagenome (GOLD analysis project Ga0157363, IMG submission 111477) | Fungus gardens microbial communities from leaf cutter ant in Ribeirão Preto, State of São Paulo, Brazil - Atta sexdens ASBM1 | ecosystem: Host-associated > Fungi > Mycelium > Unclassified ...
ATATAATTTATTAGAGTAAAAAATACACACACACACACACACACACACACACACACACATATATATATATGTGTGTGTGTGTGTGTGTATTTTTTACTCTAATAAATTTTTTTACTAAATATTACAATTATTGGAAATAATTACGTCATATGTTGTACACTACTACAGTAACACTAGCTCAGCATTGACATTATTGCGTATCAGTAGTAATACTACTGCAGTAGCAGTGACACTAGTAGTATTTTTATACTTCCAAATGATATTGGAAACTTGTATAATAGACCAACATTTAAATTTAATTTAAAAATCGAGATCGTTTCGATATCGATTCGAGCTAAAATTAGTCTAGTTAGACTTTGATAGAGTTGATGAAGTTTTTCTTAATTTCGTACTCATTTATAGTAAGAGATAGCTAATAGGTTGTTAGCATTTATGGTAAAAGACATTATTCCCTGAAATTCCTCAATAACGTAATAAGATTAGATTCCAGGATCATAAGATGAAATTCCAGGCAGAAAAACTAATCCAATCGAAACAGCTCAACGCCTGTAATCTCTCAGAATAAGAATAAGAATACGCTACCAATCACGATCCATGACGCACATGTCGTTCTTCGCTCCGAATCCTTAATAGAATTTCAGCTACTCTGGCCGAGAATATTCTTAATTTCAAAATCTAGCTTACGTTTTTGATTTACTATCTTTTGATTATCGTGACCATCTTAATTAGCTTAAAACAGATAAGATAAACGCCAATTTGTCGCATTAGCGAGCGCCGACCAATCGTGAATCGGGGAAAGAGCAGCGCGGACGGAGAAAGGCCCAAAATTTAATTTGCTAATTACTTTAAAATTCCATCAATTAACGCAAAACTAATTTGATCTAAATTGAATTCGTGGCACCAATGCCGAATTTCAGCCCGATGCGATTAATATTTTCATATGAAAAATTATTTTCCGAATTCGGCATATATTATCAATTCCGGGAAATTCGAGCTTCCCTTTCCTCCCGATTCACAGCGCCACTCGACTGGCACCTATATAAAACCGAAGTGAAAACCGAACCCATCGATTAATTCGATTAGTTCGGTTTAGTCCACAGCAGCAGCTCAGTCATTATCCTTTCGGCAGTCACTGAAATACCTCTCAATATTCGCAATACATACAAGGAAGGAAGTATGCATGTGTTAATTTCTTTCAAGTTTCCTCTTTCCTATATCCCTCGAGTTGACCGCGCTTGTAGGAGCTGCTCAACCCTTCCCCTTCTCCTAAGCTACCCGCACTTGTAGGAGCTGCTTAGTCTGTCCTTTCTCAGAATTGACCGCGCTCGTAGAAGCTGCTCATTTCTTCCCTTCACTACTGTCACTATCTGTTTCTTCTATAATTTATTTCCAATTCTGCTTCTTTTAAATGCAATTATTCAATCGCGTCGGTAATTTAACAAAATATTTTCGGTAGAATGACCAATCAAGGGATTCGCGTCAATTTTAATATAACCAGCCTATCAGCCAATTCAGTAATTCAAACTTCAATATGGCGTTATATTCAACTTTCATTCAATCCATTCCTCTATCCTCTCCCGAAGGGAGATATGACGCTTGATTTGCTCGGATCCATTATCAATTTTCTTGCTAAATGAAAACTAAGCAATTTAATTTGTTGTTGTTACTAATTCTCAATGAAACCTAACGATAATGATGGAATTTGAAGGAATTTTATTTTCTAAATTGTTCAATCAAATAATTCACGATGTCTGGTATTGATAAGGAACAATACCGAATTCCATCTCAAGAAAACAGTAACTATTGATTTAAAATTCTAAATCATTTATAATAGATCAATTTTTATAATAGATCAATTATCATTAGGGATTCATATAGCATGCAATACACACTAATGGTCTCATGGTTTGTCGCTCGACTTCAGACTCGCTCCCACTCTGATCATACCTTCCCTACTCTAACACTCCGCTACTCTTTCAATCCTATGTCCTGCTCACGCGTCGCGCCGGATTGTCTCTCTCTCTCTCTCTCTCTCTCTCTCTCTCTCTCTCTCTCTTCGCCTCCCTCCCATTCCGCGCTCGGCAGCGATGCAACGCACAACATAACGCCAAAGTATAATCCGCGACTATTAGTTATTCTTAACATGAGAATTCGTAACACAATAGCACAATTGGTAACAGCGGTGGGAGTAACGAGAATTGCTGCATCTTAACACAATAAGCCGCAAAAGCGAAAATATCTAATTACGTTACCAAATGCCACCAAACAATATATAATAAATATATAATAAAAAATAATAAATATAATAAAAAATATATAAAATAATAAATATAATAAAAATATATAATAAATATGTAAATATAAATATGTAAATATAAATATAAATAAGGACTCTCAATCTTAAATAATAAAATATAAATAGGAGTTCAAGTAAGGCTAATGAGAGTCATATGCTGTTGTAAGAACGAAAGAATTAGGAGAAGCAGATAATTCTAGGTGTTGCTGTTATCTTCAATTTATTTCGAATGCTTCAGCTCACTTTGAAGTTTTCATCAATTACGAACTAAAAATACATTGAGAACAAATTACTTGCAGATTGGTAGAAATGCAACATATATTACACTGCACAAATTGTTTAATTTAACAAAGTTTAACATTATGAAGCAAGAAAAATTATCATATATTAAAAACAGATGACTCATCTCAATGAGAAAACGAAAAAAAGAAGTTCAGAAATAACAATTCACAATCATATCAATAGTTAAAAAATTGCACATTAAATATATATCATTCTTCTGAATATGATTTCGCGTATGTACAACATGACGTATTATTTAAAAGTGAATGTTACAATATAACACGGAGATAACAACAAGCACTGAACATAAATATAACTAAGAGCGTCAATTATAACAAAGTTCGAATGTCAATTTTCTTTAAACGTGTCTAATAAGAAAACATACGAGTGATGTAAACACTCAATGTCTGTTTTTAAATTAAGTTCATTCTTTTGCATATAAATATGAGACATTTCTGACTTTAATCGCTTATTGAGAAATCTTTCCTTGTCAAGAATTTGGACATTCTCCCAATTGAAATGGTTAAAATCAAGTCGATATTTTGTGATCACTGATTGGTTTCTATTACTACTTTTTATGTGATTTCGATATGCTTGGATATTCTAGTGCCAAATTTTCTGTGTGACCGAAGCATCACAGGAATTGCACGGAATCTTATAAACCACATTTTTATTTGAAAATTTTCCCTAATATAACCAAAGTTGACTGTTAGAGTTAGAAATTAGAAATCCATCCATACCAATAGATAGTTTCAATAAGTCTGATAAAGTATGCTGCTTTGTTGTAAGTTATGATTTCCATTAATTGATGTAGGATTTCTATATAAAAACCAAAATCATAATAAAATCCTAGTTTTATTTCTTTCACTGATACGTTCTTTCACGTTCCTTTTAGTTTTCAGTAAAGTTTTTTTTAGCATTATTTGTACAAGTATCGTGCAAGCCAATGTCAGATTTTAATTATTACTTCAAATTATATTACAGCTAACATTAAAACAAAACTGCGTGCTATAACTTTGAAAATGCATGATGCTGTTACGCGTCACATTTTGTGCCAAATTCTTGTGCCCGTTTCATGTTCGCATATAGATTTCTCCCATATGCGATCGCAATGTCAGCAGTAAAACTATATGCTATAACTTTGGAATTGCACGGTGTTTTTATGTGTGACTAGTTTCGTACAGAAATATTCAATATGTCTAATTTTCAAGCAGTGCACAATATCGTCACTAGAAGGACGCAGTGAAATTCAGTTATCCGTATTTAAAAAAACCATGTCGAACTGAATAAAAAACGCAGTATGATAAGAAATTCTCAGCAAAAAATTTCATCCTTTTTTGGCTGCATTCTTCTAAATCATCTAATTAAATCATCAATTAAACTTTTAGATGTCGTCAGCAGACTCAACATCTAAAAATCTAATTGAATGATCTAGAAGAATATACCAATAACAAGCGTTCAACACTCAACTGTTGAAATCTGCTAAATATAGCCAATGATGATGATGATAATGATGATGATGATAATGTCTCGAATTCCCATAATTGGCTTCAAGATGATTGAATTAATAAACATTTTACGCCGTAACAGGATCATGCACTTAGTGTGCTTTCAAAAAGACAAAATTTATTTATAATTCATCGTGCAGTCAACATGCTGCTGCAATAATATAACATCGTGCTGACAATGTGCGGTCAACGTGTTTACATAATTTGTTTCATGTGACGTCACGAGTTTCAACACATGTCTCACATGCGTGTAACAGGAGTACACGGTGATTTGTTTCACGGCTCTGTAACGTACGGTTACTGTGCCGTACAAACGCTATCTGGATATCCAGTAAATTAGTCTTTTTTTTGGTAAATATATAGTTCAGAACTCTCTTCAATGACTTTGACCTTGACATATGTTGTCAAGGTCATAGCTCTGAGTGGCCTTGAGAAAGGCATTTTTAAATTGGACGTCATTTGTTAAAAAGTTATGAACAAAAGAAATTTAAAAAATAACGTCATATTTCTGCTATGTACAATAAAATGAAAATTTTGATTCCTATCCCCATCTCCCTCTCTGCTTGGAGGCGCACAACTTTCTTCTGAAGCGACTCCAACCTCACCTCCGTCATTTCAGGTAAAAGTCATGCACCCCTAAGCAGGGGGACAATGAGGTGGGAGTCGTTTCAGGTGAAAGTCGTGCGCTCCCAAGCAGGAGGAAGGTAGAGTGAGAATCGCTTCGCGTGAAAGATTATAAAATATATTGTTTTATAGAAGAAAATTTCTGTTTTATATGATGGAAAAAAAATATCATATACATTTTTCTTTTTTTTTTAACTTCTTTTGTTATAATTTTTGTTATAATTTTTTAACGAATGACGTCCGACGGTTAAAATTTTCTCAAGGTCATTCACTACACAGACAATATAAGTCAATAAGGTTATTGGGGGGAATTCCCGTAAACTATATATTTATCTTTTTTTCAAATTAAAAGAATTTTAAATCAAGGAGATTCTCGCGCTACTTTCTAATCAACAGGCAGTCTATTCATAATGCCAAGAGCATGGCACAACGGGTTCGGGATCCACGAGGATTATTAATTCACACACACTTTTCTTTTTAATAAACAAATCAACGTTTATTAAAGAAGTTTTTACAACACTTCTGTCTATAATTATTCAAATATTTTCCGACGCGTAACTTACGTGAATCCGGATTGAGAGCGATATACGCGAATCAACTAATGAACCAAATGAGCCCAGAATCGGAACTTTTTTAGTCGTATTTGTCATTGTCCTTGCTGATGAGGCGTGTCTGTCAACTTTTCGTGGTATCCTCTTTCGAAGATAGACGCGATAATGTTACGGTCGAACATGATGTACGATTAAACTTTTTTATATTTTGTTTTAATATAATATGACGCGTCAGCATCATGACATCTCTCCCCCTTTATAAAAAAAAACGAAGGGATTTTTTATTATTCTATTCATTACATGTTTATTCTCCATTTACAATTATATTTACAATCATTTCTTAAATATTATTTTAATATAACATAATTTCATTTACTCATTTTTGCATTTCTGCTTGTTGGATTTCTCTATTTTTGATTATCCATAATATACTTACTATTATATTACTATTATATTACCTCTTGCTAAATCTATTACTAATATGTTATTACTAATATGCCTGATCCGATTGGATAAACATGTACATGTTGATTACATGTTTATAATCAAATGTGTTTATCGTTTATTACATTATCGTTTATTATCTAATTGTTTGATTATTTCATCTACAGTGTAACTTAATCTAGCTAATTCTGTACGGTCCTTTATCACATGTTTTAGCTATATTTCTTTTGTATATTTTTATTTCCATGTTCTTTAAAATCTAACATTATATTAAATTCGATAAATAGCTATATGAACTTAATTCCTATTTTTTCTCGCATTTAGCATTACATGAAATGTAGTAAGCATAAATTTCTCATTAAATCATCAAAATTTTGCCAATTCCTTCTAAAATAATTTTATTTTCAGTAATAGAACATTTTTATAAAGACTTCTGCCTTTGGTGTTAAATAACCATGCCTATTTTTTAATTCTTTAAAAAGTATTATTTGATTTAATACGTTGCTTCTCGCAACTATTCTTATGTGTAGATATAATGTGCATATAATATATAAATCGCATGGCGTCCTCACATTAACGTAATCGGATATTCTCGCTCGCATGTACATCACATTCCTTCTTGTACACAATTCGTTATCGTAGGTCGTTATCGTTTAACAAGAGATAATGATGACTTTCTTTGTCAATCGCTATCATATAATTTCTACGACTAATTTCTAACATCATAAAAATATTTTCGCTATCATGAACCAGTAACGGCACAGCTTTTATTAATTTATACATAGAATACTGTTACGAAGAATTTTAGAAATGTATAAACATATAAATCGTAGTATATCATGTATATCATGTGATTTTGTATGATCTGTCAGTTTTCTACTTGTATATTGTATTTTAAATGGAAAATGTAACCCTTGTATTAGTTGGATAGCTACTTCTTTTAATTCTACAACAATAATTTCAAGAGGTAATAGACGTATTAATATGATATGATTCCTAACAAGAGTTAAATAATCCATAATATCTTCTATTAAAATAATCACATAATTGTTGTATTAATAATTGTTCGTCTATATCTCCGAATGTATTCCATTATTCTGTTTTATTCGTCGAGTGACGTTAGTTAATCTATCTTCGTTATAACTAATAATATTTTCTAATTCATCCAAATGGATGAATATCCTATAATCACGTTTACTATCTTTAATTGGTGCTTAATAGCATGTTGCAGGGTTTTTTATTACTTTGCAATAAATTTATTTGATCAATAATTACTCGGAAATCCCCTGCGTCCATTGTCTCAAATAATGTTTTGCTTATTGTTCCTATTGTGTCTAATAATCCATTTTTGGATTATTTTTTGGATTTTTTAAAAAAAAGCTTTTAAATGACAAATGTTAAATTTAACAGTACAGTTAATTTTTTATTGTCGTTATCTTTTTCCGTTATACTCAAAATATTCGAGCAAATTAATTTTCCGTTTCTCTTGAACATACTGTGAAGTAGCTCCGTTTTATTTAAATATGTTTGAAACTACTCTCTGTTGGAAACTACTCTCCAGAACAGCAATATCTAATTTTATCGCCAATTTTCAATCTGATTACACCAGGTTCATTAATCCGATTTCCTCATAGTATACACCTGGTTGATGTTGAAACGGTGTCATACAATCTCTTCGTGTTTTCTTTTGACACTGTATTTCACTCATCAACCAACTCCATGATGAGTGTTCTATAAGACAAGAGTTCACATTACTTTTTTCTTTGAATCTTTACTTATGTACTTGTGCGGATCAAAGCATTGTCTGTGCTATATTCTCATTTAAATTAATCAACAAAACAAGGATTCAGGTTACTTAATTTCTTACTTAATTTCTTATGAATCCATCTTCTATCAGCAAGATGCACCAAGTGCCTTCCTTATCGCGTGCTGCGGTATCCGTTTTTTCTCTCGTTCGATAGATCTCTAGTTCGAAAAATCAGATATACATAATGTTATTAAATTGCATCTTGTGCGAACGCGAATATGTGTCCAGCACATGCGACTATTGCTGGCGCAATTATTAGTTAGATATAGCCAAGCTTACCCGTGACAATGGATCTTCGCGTCCATTAGTAAATCCATATGCTTCTCGGCTGCGGATCTTTATCTATTTATATCCCACAATCAGTATAAGAAAGGTTGCTGTCTCCGATTAACTTAATTCTTATACGCTTCTGTTTCTTAATTTTCAAAGTTAAATTTGAAAAGTTTTAGATGATTCGCATGTTAGTTTCCTTTCCACTTGAATAGTATAATTTACGTTATTATGCTTTTCTAGGATCATATAGAGTCCGATCCACTGAGATTCCAATTTTTTTGGAACATCTTCTTCTTAAGGTCTCGCAAAATAGAACTTTGTCGCCTATTTGAAATATTTTTCCTCGAGCTATTTTGTCATATTGTTTTTTCGCTTGATTTTTTGCGTGTTTCGCGTTTTCTCTAGCAATGTAATTCGTAGCTCATATTCTTTTGTGTAATTCCTATGCGTAGTCATCATACAAATATGTTAATTTCAACGATTTTGTTATAATTCAGCAGAGAGCTTTATATTCATACATTAATTCGAATGGTGTGTATCCAGAGGCGTAGTATTGTATGAAAACATTGTGTAGGCCATTCGTCTCATTATTCTGTTCTTCGTTAATGTAGTATCGAAGATATTGCACTAATATCCTATGCGATCGTTCCAACGCATACTTTCGGAGTGGTACGTAGTTGTTTGGATTTTTTCTATTTTTAATAATTTGAAAATGTTTTTGAACAATTCGCTAGTAAAATTAGTACATAAGCGCCGATTCTAACCCACGGATACAGCAACCAACAGATGGCTCTAGTGTCGGGTGGCGAAGTCACAGATGCTGGATTTGAGGGAGGAGGAAGAGTGTCATCGGAGTTTGTGTTAGAGAGGAAGAGAGGTTTATTCCTTCTCTCTTTCACCCGTTACGTTTTCTCTTTAAACTATCGTCCTCTCTCTCTCCTATTCATGTAGAATGCAGTTATCTCTCTTCCATCGTTGCAGTCCTATACTTATTATTTGCGCTCTTTCTTTACTCTCGTTGGGCTCTCTTTTTTTTTCTTCTTTTGCACGATTTTATTAAATAGATATGGTATTCACGATTTTTTTAATAATATGACTCGGCAATAATTTTAATTTAGCATCTGATAATATGTTTAGTAATACAAATAGCCAAGCGTAATTATCGAGTCATTATTAAAACTGTTATTGAATAACTAACACTTATTAAACTATATACATACTACTGAATATAACTCAACATCAGTATTGATACATTCTTAATTGTAGGAATAGGAGAAAGAAATTGAAATGCATTTTAAAAAATTTCATATTTTATTTTTTAAACTTGATATATATTTTTCTGCCGTTGCGATCACCAGTTGTGTTTTTTAAATACATTCTGTAACGCATAATTCTTAACATATTTTCCATCGTACAGCATTAGTAACATCTAGATTATGTAAAGAATCTATATCTTCGTGATCAGCAGAATCTCAATCGCTATCGAGTATACCATCCAGCCATTCACCTTTTCACATCCTTTAACGTATACAAGAGCCTTATTGTCGTCATTCTCTTCCGCATCAATTACAGCCATTGTAATCAGGCATTTCGTTATGCTATACGAGATCATCCCGTCTTCCCATTGCAATCTATGATGATAAGCACTCAGTCAAGAAGCGCAATACGTTTCTTGACTCAAGAAGTTCCATGGCATGGAACATGTAAAAATATAATGAGAGAGAATAGCTCCTTTTCTCAACACCGCTACTTCCTTCACTACAAATTTCTTTTCAACGATAAATCCTTGCAGATCCACAAATGTTGGTATAGTCATAATAAACAACTTTTTGAGACTGTGCTTGATCACAAAGGATCTTGAATTTTATCTCATATATTAAAAAGAGGGGAAAGGTATTTTTGATGATAATAATCTTGCGTATTACATTTGACATTGGACTATATTCGATCACGCGATCGTGTATGATAAGGCAATAGGCGATTGTATTCGCGGGTATATTCTCTTTGAATTCAAATTCTAATCGTACATCCACATTGTCACTCTTGACGAACTCGTTTTATCACGAGCAATCAATAGTTACTAGAGTAAAACCTTTCAAAAAGAAGTGTAATTGGAATGATTCATTTCTTTCACGAGGAATTTGATAGTAAGATGTACGGAAATATAAATATATATCATCCTATAAAATAGCGGCTCTGCTTTGTCAAAATCTAGATTCAGATCATCGTACGAATAAAATTCAGAGTTTAGATAAAGTTTCACATTGTTAATTTACAGGTGTCGAAGTAAGTTTTACGTGCTGTCATATTTTTTTTATCAGTCTGTAGACCAAATATAACGTATCGTGGTTTTTCCAGCTGAATCACAGTCTTGATAGCCCAGGAATGCTTCGTTGTACGGCAATAGGAAGTACTCATACAAATCTAACGAACGGAAACTCATATTCAGATATCGTTCGCTCTCTGGCATGGATAGTTTATTAATTTCGTTCAACGCAACGTGAGGCATTCGCCACTGTACTTTGAATAATTCAAGCGTAGGCTTTGTCGGCTCTGTCGGCTCTCCCACTATGTATTATAATTGTTACCGTTGTGCGCTCGTATCAAAATTAATTCGTGACGAGCATTAATTACCACATTTGTAATCCTCGCAAAAGCCCAACAATATGCTGAGCGGTACATAAAAATTAAAGTATCGTCTGTTATTAGGCTCTTCGCGATATCACTAGAGTCGATAAATCCAGCATTATGTAAACTATATGCGATTTTATTAGACATTACATAATCCTTCAAGACTAGTTATTCCAACGTTTCTGCTGCGATCAATCTCCATACCGTTAAGTTCATATCGAATTTCATCAAATATGAACACTACACAGTTACATCCACGATTTTGCTTTTGTACATTTTTTTCCTTTGAAATCAATTTATTTCGACGTAGAGAATGCTTTCACATGGTAACGTATATAAATTCTGTTGTTGTATGGGTATCCTTATCTCGTCGCTATGTCCAAATGTCGTGTTGGCGTACGGATGTACGTGTGAAACTCGAATTTAACGATGTGATCATCAAAGATTGATTCGCCTCCGATATTCAAGATATCAATCATCTCAGATATTTTATATAACAAAGCCCAATTGTAAAAATTTAATCAATCTACTTTCGACGCAGTGAGTTTCTTTCTACTGAACTCGAATATTTTTGATCATTATCGTCCCTCTGCCAAAAATTATGTCCCCTGCTCGTTCAGAACAAGCATCTCACGTTATCATTGCTATATTTCTTTATCGCTGTCGTCTCCGTACATGCAATTTAATAGTGATTTCTTCTTCACGAAAATCAAGCAAATCTTTCGTTTTGATGAATCTCCACAACGTGAATCGTTAGATCCGTAATGTTCCGTACGAAAGGTAAATGATCTTTCTGATATCTTATATCTTGGTGACACGGTGAAAATTCATGTATCGTGTGAATTGACTTATCGTTGCTGTATGCGCCCGTGGTCACGTTGCATTCAATACGAATGATATTTATGTTGATGATGTTTATTGATACGTTTGATTCGTGCCACTGTTGCGGCTTCAACACGCGATTCGATGAAAATCCCAATAGCGATCCAATATTGTGAGGTTTGATGAAATTTACTCGATAAGTGTACTATTTGATCTCACTCTTCATTATTGTTATTGGCATGAATATCGTTCATCGTCTTTGTGAAGCGTTTTCTCTCTCGCAACATCATTAGGATAAAATTGTAGAATTGCAAGTCTTAGATACTTGTTTATGTCACGTAAATATTTCATACGATCCTTCGGGAATGACAATTTCTTTGTCATCTTCGTCAAAGTAAAACTTATTATTCAGTGAATTTACATTAGATATCGTATGGTAGGTTTCAAAATCCGTTAAACCGAGCTCGTAATCGGCATCGCTCAAATCTGTGGTCGGAAAATAGCAGGCCGCGAGGATACTACTATTATCGATGAGTGCAAATGTGATGTTTAAATACTGAATTGAAAGAGTGCAATGTCAATTCTTAAAATTTATCGTCAATTGATCGTCTGTAAAAACTGTAGACTCAATAATCCACAGTTGCTTTGATCATAATTGATAATGAATGCGATTATACTCGATTTGCGTTATGTCCAAATACGCGCCAATTCTTTCGGTCGAAGATTGCCGAAACTATCAAAGTAAACAGCACAATCTCCCAGCTTCTCGTACGCCACCCAATTAAATACCTGGTCTATCAGAATTCAATCTATCCAAATTTACGATATTGTTCTCGTTTCGACACACTCCCTCTGTTGATAAGGTAATACGCATAAAAATACTTCTAAAATATGGAATACGCATACGTTTTGCAGTTGTACATTGGTAGTTACACTCTTCGGCAATGCTTTTGGCAACTATTTAACGTTTTTTTTTAATCTTTTTTTATTTTTTCCGTTGTGATTCCTCGTCCACGCTTGTATGGAGATAAACTCCATGACGTTTCAGTTCTTCCAACTGATCTTACGCGGATTTATTAGTTCGTTTTTTTTAGCTTTTGCGATTTCTGCCGCGCCGCTGACCAACGAGCCGAAGACTCCCAATAGCAATAAAATAGGTAAGATACGTTTTACCACCGGTAATATTCGTTTTTTCGTTGGCTTTTTCTTCTTTGTTTTCATGTCCATACCATTTTTGTTTTGGTTTTCATAGACCAGCTATGGCAGCAGCTCTCTCTCTCTCCAAGAATCGAATCTTTCGCGGTAATCCGTTTCCGCGCTTCCTCAGCGAGTGATTTATCAGCTACGTGTCATTTCGTGAGATCTTTGCTCCGCGAATAAGCTATGTCGTGTTTCGCGACACGCCGCGTCCAACGGATTAATACCTCGATTGCCTCTAGCCAATTGTTTTTCTAAATGCATACTTGGACCACAAAATTGATATCCTCCATATGCAACTCGATCGGAAATACGTTTATCGTGTGATTTAAAAAACCGTAACCTTTTGTTGTTGTTGTTGACACTTGCTACAATTTCTTATTAGCGACGCTGAACCATCGTCCGATGACAGGGCAAATTATAATGTTTCAAGCATCGACAATATTGCTGAACTTCTGAATCTTTATATACTCGAGTAATCGATTCTACAATTGATCTATATAATTCTTAAATTCTCGTAGGAAAATAATTTTCAGTATATACTATATTCCAACTCTTTGGCATTAAACTATGTACATCACAGTTGTCTGACACGATAAAAAGCATTTTGAATACCAAGTTATTTCACTTTACGCGCTACTATAAATACATCCGCTCTAGATGTTGTTTTTTTTTTAATATTATCAGTGTCGTGAAGGGAGAAGATATGAAGTTCGTGCGACAATCATAGACGATCAAAATGACTAATGTCGACAATAAAATACAGACTTAAAAAGAAATATACAAGCATGGAAACATGCTGCCCATTTCTATACGCGGAATCATCTGCGATCCATCGAACTGCGGCAAAACAAACGTGTTGATAAATTTGCTGGAAAGTCCACATGGCATACGCTTCGAAGAATATGTACGTATACTCGAAGTCATTGCAATAGCCAAAATAACGATATTTGAAGAATTTATTAGCACCGATTGAAGAAGTTGATTATTTTACATTCTCCAATAATAACGATGTATTATCATCGAACGACGCGCTTCCGAATTCCATTTTTGTTTTTGATGACGTGGAATGCGTCAAGCAAGACGTGATCAGAGAGTATTTTGCGATGAGTTGACACACGGATATCGACGCTGCTTTTATCTGTATCAGACATACGCAAAAATACCGAAGCTCTACGCGATAATGCAAATCTGTTAATTCTATTCAAACAGGACGATATCAATCTGAAACTTATCAATGATACAATGATCATGTAACACTGACATGTCTTATGAAAATTTCTGCAAACTGTGTCATTGCTGTTGGCAAAAGTATGGATTCGTAGTCATAGAGACAGTGCGAGAAAACGATACAGAAAAGGATTTAATGACTTTATATACCTTAACGTGGTTAGTCGTTGTCAATACATCTACTACACAACATTTCCTTTCGAGTGCAACTGGATAACAACAAAGAACTCAATCGCGAGAGTAGCAAAATAAATTGCGAAAACGAGTGAATTGATTCATAAAAAATACCGCGCTTTAAAAACTGGCAAACATAGAGAAAGATATAGCATTGGAGATA
>Ga0157363_1003625_pt1 | contig 14001 bp, 3 predicted proteins | sample AttsexASBM1_FD_111477 | JGI IMG/M metagenome (GOLD analysis project Ga0157363, IMG submission 111477) | Fungus gardens microbial communities from leaf cutter ant in Ribeirão Preto, State of São Paulo, Brazil - Atta sexdens ASBM1 | ecosystem: Host-associated > Fungi > Mycelium > Unclassified ...
GTGTGTGTGTGTGTGTGTGTGTGTGTGTGTGTGTGTGTGTGTGTGTGTGTGTGTGTGTGTGTGTGTGTGTGTGTGTGTGTTTGAATACTACTTACATTATTATGTTAGCGTAAATTGTTTTATAATTAAAAATTTCGTTGCATTTAAAGGGTGTATAGAATATTAATTGTAAATCATTTTTTTACTAATTGTAAATCATTAAAGAACAGAATGAAAATTGAGATACAATGTTGCGATGTCAGAAACATCCATCCTATACAAGTAATGTGCTAATAAGAAATCTTGTCAAATCCGACTCACTTGACTTTCCACGACGGACATCTTTCTCGATTCCGTTTGAATTTGAGCGACGCCAAGATTGCATAATGATGGGCATAATGTAGGACAGTCAATGTATTGTCGTCGTCGAGAATATCCGACTTTGCGATAACAGTGATCAGGTATTACATCATCTTCCAGTTCACAGGGTACCCTGATGTCACTCAAGCTCGTCGTTACATCGTGCCTCATTATCTACGTTTATACTCAAGATATTTAAATGAGAATGTAAAACAGTGATTTTGAATTCATAGTATTGTAAATTTCAAATAAATTTATCCGTTAGAGTCATTGCTTCTGAAAAATTAAGTAATTTCGTAAATGCTTGAACGTGAGAATGGAACTATTTAATTAGATTATTAAAAATCTTCATCAGTTTACAAATGTCCTACTTGTAATTGATTTCTTAATTTAATTAAATAAAAAAATTTAATATACTTATTTTATATTATACTTTAATATACTAATAAAAAGTAATTATTAGTATTAATTAGAATAATAAAAGTTTTTATTATTAATTTAATTAAATTTTAATAGACTAAAATTGTGAATATCTGTAATCTATATAATTGAATGTCCTCATTTTTAATACTTGTGGAGCTTTTCTCCACGACTACTCACTTTGGTTTCAAGTTTATTTAATTCGTTGGTTCTGCGTAATAGAAGTTCCATTATGTTATTACTGCAACATTGTTCGCAGATTGAGCATCTTCTTTTCCAAAATCTAAATACGGTATACTTTTATTATAATTTTTATTCAATTGAGCCTGCCTGTTTCTGCTTTGAAGATTTAAATTTGAACTCACGCGAGTACCATCGTGATATCGATCAAGAAGAATAACGCTATCAACAGACACAATATTATTACTATTATCACTATGACTTGTATATAGGCTTTAAAAATCAAGGAAATCCCAGCAACAGCAAAAAATAATAGGCCAAGTAAAGAGAATATGATCATCTGTAATTAATATAGAAAAATATTTATATTTGTAATTAATAATATTTGATAAACAATATTTTTTTTAGTGAAATAAAAACATTTTACATACAGAATTCAAAAAATTATTAACATTTTATTAATAATGTGTATTATGATTATTTCTTTTTCAAGTTTTTAATTCATATATAGTAAATGATCTATATTCTTGAAAGGTGTTTAAAATTTTAAAGGAAAATTTCAAGTTGTTTCGAGTTTTTTAACTCTGATTTCAATAGACAGTAATGCACAATAGCACGACATAAATTACCGGAATAATGTGCAAGGCGCTTCCGGCAAAGTGGCTGATTAACTCGATAGCTAAAACGAAAATGTATACGCCTGATAGGACAATCAAGAGGATGCAGGCAATAGCGCTTATCGGCGTAGGATCCACAACGACCATATAAATCGTGGCTGCGAACAATAGCAGCACCGCGAACTGTCTTGAGGGAAAATTTTATAATATAACGAGATATCAGTTCATTCTAATTCTGATATTCTTTGATATTAAGATTGCAATGAATGAAATAATAGTGATCAATACGCACGAATTGAAATATCCTCAGCGGCTTGATTATTGTCGATACGCATCTGCTGGTTTTGTGTGATAGCTGCTGATCCAAACCCGTATTTGTCTTCGGCATCTCCGCCATTTTGTTTTTTCCCGTTATACTTCTTATCATTTACAAATATTTAAGCGATATTATAATATGTTACGTGATATAACATATAAATTAATAATATGCACGAATATAAATAGAAAAAATTCTATTTAAAACTTTTTGACATTTATCAGGGCATTTGCACATTTTTGTTTTCTTAAAGAATAACTAACTTCATGTACGTTCGTCTTCTTTTCCATTTTTATTTATGAATTTGCTTTAAAAAGAAAAGAATATAGAGAAAGAATAACATTTTACACTTTCTTCTAGTTTATTACATTTTTTATATCCTTTCTTTTATCCAAGAATTTTCACATATTATTATTGATTTCAAAACATTTTTACATATTTTTCATTAAAATTGTACAAATCAATATTTTATATTTTGATTTTATCAATCTCTTTTAGCGCCTGTTTGTAATATTCAAAGCATCTAAAAATAAATTCATATTTCGATGAAATTTATTTTTAGATTTAGAAATGAGATAAGAACGATGTTCAACGAACGATTTAATTTTCATATCTTATCATATCATTATATTTATTTTATTTTTATAATATACAAAATACAAGCATTAGAATTTAGATAAAAAAGAAAGCACAAAAATTTATAATGAACAGATTTGCATTTGTGCTTTATTAATTTTGCTGCAAATTTCAAATTTGTCAGCCTAACGTATGATAGTATAAAGGTATAATTTTCATTTAAAACGAATAAAGAAAAAATAGATAAGTTAAAATATATATAGAAGTTAAAATATATAGAAGTTAAAATATATAGAAATTAAAATATATAGAAAGAGATATTTTATATTCTAAAAATAGCTTAAAAATAGCTTAAAGTTTGTTATTGCAACATTTTCTAGAAATAAATGTTTTAGGTACAAAAATGGACGGATTTGTACGCGGATGGATACTTTTTTCATCCGAATAGCAAAGAATATTTTTAAAATCGCGACAAAGATTGCGCGTCTCGTTTGGTCTCGTTATTAAATAATTACGATAACTATACGAATTTTACTAATAACTAATAAATCTTTTCTATCGATAATTACACACATATACATGATCTTACATGCTACTACAATGATAATAGATATTATATAATACTATTACTAATTCTAATTTCTAATATGATTTTATATGTATTTGATAATTTTACAAAATTAATGTTTTTAAACAAATTTTATCATTCATTTTAATACCATCATTTGAGATACTATTCAAAAATTTGGGAAATTTGCCTATGAAAAGTTATTTACTTTAACTTCCAGTTTTCACCATTTCCTTCGAACTAGTTGGATATGGAATGCAGCGATATCGATGTTTTTTTCAAGTGTAAATATTTTAAATACCTCCTACAATTTTGCTTGGCTCTCCTTATCCATAAGATATTTATATCCTTTCTAGTCAAACTCACAATAGAAGTTTTATTGTGAAGTTTTGAAGTGGTTACAGAGCATCAGGTCTAGACAAATAAGAGAACAACTGAGTTCTCCGTCATGACAACACGCCCCTTCATACATCATTCAATTCGACAATTTTTTATTTCCAGAAATATAAGTGATTGCCCATCCATCCTATTCGCTTCCCGATCGTGCTCCCTGTGATTTTTTTCTTGTTCTCCAAGATAAACTTTCGATTGAAAGGCCATCGTTTTGACACTATTTATTTGACGAAATTCTGGCAAATTCACAGGAGTTTAAAACACTTCCACTCGAATTTTATGAAATAATGGAAAAAACTATTGGAATCGCTATATTCATATCTAAGAGCACTATTTCAAAGATACTAGGAACTAGAAATTAAGGTAGGCAATTTTATTTTATAGGAAAATTTCAAAGTTTAGATAGCATCTCATCTTTCCTCAACGATAATATTAAAACTGTGACAATTCAATAAATACACAATTTTTTAATTTTTAATTTCTTAAATCTTTTTCGTTTTATAAAATAATAGCTGCTTTCAGCACAGGTAATAGCTTTGTATAATTGTTGTAATATTCTTTATTCATATGATTGATCGAAAGAATTCCGTTTTTTACTGCTATCAATAAGAATATTTTATTTTAAATTGACCGATTAGCGATATGCGTTATCGAATCCCTCTCGATTGGTTTTGCCCTAAGCTCCTCACTTATCGCCAATCAAAGTTGTTTTCTTTGCTGAATGCAGCTATTAAAGTATCAAATTAATAGTCATATAAATTTCAGAAAGTTTTATGAAATTGCTTATGTAATAAATATTCAGCCGTGTATACATCTAGCGAACGAACGCGAATGTCAGACATTCGTGTTTGTGAGCAGTTTATTCTTTTTCTTGATTGCACCGAATACTAGCATTCGATCAGGTTGGATGTTCGTTGCACATAGCAATTAAACTTGTGCAACTTTTATGTAACAAATAACAACACAAAGTTTTCGCTGTTCGTTCGCTAGGTGTGTATACGGCTTTAAAAAATTAAAATCTTTCATATATTCCTTTTTATAATAAACTATCCATAGCTTTGGTGATACTCGTGAGGTCCTTCAACTCGCTTGAATCAACGGACTTTCTTGCGGAGACGCACATATTTACGCATATCTTATAATGGCGACAATTTCCGCGACAAATGCTGCTGCGGTTATGAATGTAAATACTGCTGCTGATATAAGCATATCCATGTACTGTTTACTAGGATGGATCTCGTTGTTATGCACATAATAGTAAGGACCATTCATCTGGCGCCAATTATGAACTATCAAGCTTCCGGCCACCACGTGCATAAACGCGCCTATGGTTGCGAACATCAGCAACTGTAACAGTCAATTAATCATGAATCCAATTGCTCTAATGTTAGTGTGATGAGAAATTTCCGGGAGTCTGTTTAGTTTTTAATTGCCGGCGAAAACAAGCCGGAGAGCGCAGATCTATCCAGCATTTGAAACTCAATTTCGTCATAAATACTGACAATTCTTGGATATTTAGGAAACAGTTTTATTTTAATAACTTTTTAACAAGAAACCTTCTCTCCGTCATTTAAATTTAGGAAAAGACATTACGTCACATTAATCCAGTATTAGGGGCCCACATTTTATGAAATATCCTGTATAAACATAATACATCAGTTATAATGCAAACAAATCACAAATGATTATATGATGAAAAAAATATAACTATATCGTGTATTAAACATGTCTTTAATAATAAACAAATTTATGTATATTATGAGATAGGCGCCTAATATGAAATAACGGTGTTTCTGCTAAATTAGTAGACGCTATCTATGGTTGAATTTATTGCTCTTAGGTTGAAAACTGTTTAATAGAAAATTCATTATTAATGCCTGTAGTCATCATAAAAAAATGTTTTAAAATTTGGACTTTCTTTTTAAATTTCATTAAGATTAAACATTGTTTATTATTTAATAAATAAATATTTGACAATAAATTCTTCATATAGTGATAGAGTAAAATCGTACTAATAGAAAAATACGGAATATGTTGAATTGCTTAATTACAGAAGATTAGATTTGATCACAAAATTGTAAGGCATGGAAATCGTAATATGAGATATTCAGAGTTTCTAATATGAAATAACTCATGCTCTCATGTCATAGTGAAAATCATTGCTAAAATACAAATGTTATTGTACAATAATAAAAAGGACAACCGGAATGTCGAGTGCCTATTTCTGCAATGCTTGATTTCAACTATCTGACGACGAGTTCTGAATATAATGTATCGCATACTCATTTTTCGCGCACCCTGGCTGTGTTTGTTTGTATTTAAGAACATTAAATAAAGATTTGCAATACTGATATACTTTGCGTTTTACTATCGATTTCTCAGGTATCTCAAATTAGGAGCACAATTTTTTTACTTTGCGATTTTTGCTCACTTTTTACATTTCTTTAATTTAAAAAAAATGAAATTTAAATTAAATTTTATATAACATTATCTTAAAACATTAAATTCCCTTCAAAATGATCTATTATTTTTTTTAATTTTGCCTATTTTTTAGATTTCTAGCATTTATCCAAAATGAACTCGATATTTCATAATAGAGGCCTTTCCTCTCTCTCTCTCTCTCTCTCTCTCTCTCTATATATATATATATATATATATATATATATATATATAAAACAAAAGTGCTTGACTAAATAGACTTATAAATATATATAGGATATAATAATTACAGCTAATATCACACAGCGATATTATTTTGTAAATTAAAGACTATACAATGAAATAATCGAAATATAAAAGATAAAAATTAAAACACAATAATATATATAACGTAACTAAAGTGCAATTAGAATATGATTGTATAATTGATTAAAAGTTATTAAGACTCGATTTGAATATCGAGCCATATGCGAGGGCGCACGAGACAATATGATAGAAGGCGCGCCTTGCTCTAAAGGATTTTGAGATTCTAACCGGCCGCCATGTCAGTATTCTTTTTTTTCAAGTACACACAAAAGAGCGACCGTTATTTTTATCACGACATTTTGTAAAGGAGATAACGTTCATCTTGATAATACTAACATTTGTATCAAAACAAATAAAGCAGGTCAATCAAATCATTAACAAAAGTATAATTAAAAGTATAGCAAAAGCAAGAAAGTATTCCATATATGTTTTTTTACTTTTGATTTACGTTAATGTGTTAAAAATTTATCGATTTCGCAATTTGATCATTCGTTCGAAATAGAATCATGTACAAAAAAGCTTATTATTGATTATGTTCGTATCTATTGTTATGAAGCTGAGATATTTTTTTATCATTTTGTCACAGTAAACCGTCACAAGTGTCATTGATTACAATGATTATGTATATCTCATAACATGAGATGTTTATTCGTATAATGAGATTTACACAGTTGAAAAGTTTTTAATCATTCACAAGTGGATAAATCATAGTTTCAACACGCGCTCTGATATATCTGATCTGATGTCGCGCGATTTTTTCATTTGACGACATATTCTTAAATGGCGTGTAAAATGACATCGCAATGTCTCGCGCAATGAAGCCTTGATACATCCGCTAATTAACAAATACGCCGTTGCTGCTGTGTAGTGACTCAGCTGTACAAATGAACTAGGCGTATCTAGTCGCGACGACCTACGGCGTTCTTTGTTATGGACATAATATAACAAGGCCATGTTTGTAGTAATAATGTAACAAGTACACATGTTTATAGTATGGGTTGTTAATCCTCGTAACTTTGAGAAAATTGGAAAACAATATTTATCAAAAATATTACCAATACGCGCTACATATTCTTCTGTTGATATTTATTTCGGTAAAAATGATTCTTTTGCAAGAGAAAAAGAATATAATTAACACATGAGAACGTTATACCATTTGAATATTTCGAAAATTCATCACGCAAATACCGTGATTAATTCGAAATCGATCTTCGTTTTCTTTATAAAAGAAATATTGAAATATTTAGAATTGTAAAGATCATCCTTGGAATCATCTATAGGCTTTCACTCTTATACCCTGCACGAAGATGCGTAGAATATAAATATTGTACTTCTTCTTTGCAAAGAAACTACGGATAGTAAATGCGCCGCAAGATATGCAAAACAAATTTTATTTAAATTCTAATTTGATAGAAAATAGATTACCGTTCTTTTTGGCACGCGATCACCCAGCATATGACTGATGATGAAGAGTGCATTGATGAGAATATAACCGGCGACCGAGACGTAGATAGTGGCTGCATCGTCCAGCTTGAATCGCGGCCTGTTGAAAATGCGCTGGAACGAGTTCATCGGATCCACTGATAAACCGATTGCAAAAACGGCTAGTATCTGCATCGAAATATTAAAACATATTTAAATTTCAGGAGTGCTGAAAAAGTCGCACATCTTTTCTAGATTTTTTCATTTACGTGAATTCTGAAATATTTGAAGACTTTTATAAATATTCTAAGAAATTAAAATGTATTTAACGCTAACACACACACACACACACACACACACACACACACACACACACACACACACGCACCACATATATATATTTAAAATTCATAACACTTGAAAAAATAAAAATAATATAGATCAAGTATTGAGCAAATAAAGAAATGTTATAATAATACGTCATATACGCTAAGATATCGAAAAATACGTCTTTATACACTTCTCAACAAAATTAAAGGATTACTTGTTCTTCCCTGCAAAAATAAGCAAATTTTAAGATAGAATAATTTCGTAGAAAATCATCATATCGAGGTATTTAAAAATGCATTTTATAGCTTGAGATCTCTACTTTCAGATTAGTACTTTAAAAAAGTCTCACTGATATTTTGTAACATCTCGGTACGATGATTTTTTACGAAATTATTCTATCTTGAAATTTATCTATTTTTAAAAAAATGGAATAGAATTTTAAATAGAATTTTAAATAGACTTTTATTTTAAATAATCAAGCTAGGTCTTTAGTATTGAAAGAATGTGTGAATTTATATATCCAAATTCAATTCTGCACGTTGAGTCTATTTTCAGTCTTGAAACGTAATCTTAATAGAGCTAGAGTAATTAAATTGACAAGCATTTTAACAATGATGTTCAAATGCATCTTAATAATAATCATTAAACACTATAATATCGAAATAATTTTATTGTGAAAAATATTATTTCGGCCGAAGATTGAATCCGGATCGCATATTCCATACGAGTGTCCTCGCCGTTAGACCATCGAGGCGTAATATTTTTCGCAATAATCGATGTGTATAAAGAGTGGCATTTTAAATGCCACGTGTATAACCAATATTAAAGTATATATCATATTAGACTGCAATGAACACACAACAGTTAAGAATAGTTAAGAATAGTTAAGAAATAAAGGCTAAACGTTAAGCTTTAATATTCTCTGAAATAATTCTGTATAAATTCATATATCTAAATCCAAACTGCGCGTTGAACTTATTTTCGATCTTGAAACGCAAGAGGCTTCTTTCTACGGCCAAGGCTAATATTTTTTCGCAATAAAACTACATTTTAAGATGCTTAAAGATTATTATAAAAATGCTTGTAAGCATCATTACATTGATTGCCAATTTAATTTGTGATATGATGATATGATGATGAATATACTACTTAGTTTTATTAAGAGTTTGAAGATTACGTTTCAAAACTGAAAATAAATTTTGCGCATTACAGTTTGCAAGATTGGATTTGTGATATATAAATTCACATGGAATTGTTTCAATACTAAAGATCAAGCTGTTTAGTCTAATTTATTTCTTAACTGTGTGTTTATATCGCGGTCTAATATAATACTTTAATATTGTATAATTTTATTATATCATTATTAATATTATTTCCGAAGAAAATTTATAAAATCTGAAAAATTTTAAGATATTTTTTTAGAAATTTTCATAAATTTAAACTATAATAACGAATTCTTAAAAATATTATGAAACATGAGAATTTTTTAAAGAAAAGCTTATTAAAGATTGCAATTTTCGCAATAAGAAAATTTCAACAACGGGAATACGAAGCGCGTTGTAATCCATGCTATTCTTTATTCGATTAAATTAAAAAGATACTCGCCAATTCAAGCGCTTTGATGATGATGGGTAGATGACTTAGAACTTTGTGCCTTTTAGCAGTCGGCTGCTGGCTTTGCTGGGCTTCATCCGCCATTCTCACTCGTCGATGTTTTCCTTTTCCGTCGCCCAGTTTGAAGGATTTTCAGTTCGATTTAATGACAATCGATTCTTTCTTCCCTGTGCGTGTTCACCCTTACTCGTTTTAGCGACCCTAAAACGAGAAACGTGATAAATATCGCCCCTAAGGGAGTTGCACGTAAATCGTAAGGTTGAAATCGAAGTGTGTACGGCTCAAATAAAAGACTGTAGAACGGATTATTCAAACGATAAGATATTTCACTGTGTTCTTCTATTCCGTCTATTCCAGGTCAATTTTCCTTGGATAAATGCGTCGTAAATTATTTTTAAATTGAAACTGCGTTTTTTTTTTATACTAAATGATATCGAGATTCAAGTAAATTAATTAAAGTATTAGTAAATTATATATAAAATATTTCCTTAATAATTTCCTTAGTAATGACACTCATATAATAAAAACAAACATTAGCATATAATTTGTAACAATTAAGTATAATAAAGATAACTAATAACATTCCATATACACAAGGTTGGGTAGTGCTAAATTAAAAAGATAAAAGTTAAGTTAAAAAATTAAAAAGTTAATTAATTTTAACTTAACTTAGTTACATTTTACTTTTAACTTTTTAACTTTATTTAGTTACATTTTATCCATAACTATTAATTTTTTATTTAATTTTTTGAAGTCAAGTCTCAGACATAATACGCGGCAATAGCGATAATTTAAAATGATGAAAATGGCAAAAGTGAGCAAATTATTAGGTGTTGATCAATGAAATTATAAATATTCTAGTGAATTTGCTCCATTTTGTAATTTTCATCTCATTTCAAATTACACAATCGACCCCCAGATTTCAATCAGAAACCGTGTATTTCGATGTATCTAGTTTCTGATAGATTGAAATCTATTATTCCTTATTACTATCGCTATTCCCTTGTATTGTATTTTAAGCTTTAATCATATTACAGGCCAGTATTCATAGTCAAATCTTATATACTAAACAGTATATATAAACAAAACATGTAAATAAAATATAGAACATTTTCTAAATGAAGTATATATTTGCTATTTCCATTATTTGTAAGAATGAAATCCTGGAATCATGAATTAAAAAAATAAAAAAAAATTTAACTTTTAACTTATTAACTTGACTTTTAATTCAATAAATTTCATTATAAATTAACTTGTATCTTAACTAAGTTAAATTTTCAAGGTTAAGTTTAACTTAATTTAATTTAAAAAAAAGTTAACTACCAACCCTGCATATATATATATATATATATATATATATATATATATGTGTGTGTGTATATTTATAGCATAGTTAATCTTTCCGCGTCATTTTTTGGCGCATTTGCGTTTTATGATTCTGTTAAAGGATTACAATGTATAATGAGATGATTTTCAACCGCAATTTTATTTCAATCTTCTAATATATGATTAAAAAGTGAAATGACAATAACAATTAGTAAAACTATGTAATTTTGGCACTTTACAAGTATATGCGACGCGCGAAATTTTGCTCGGACACCAGTGACCGCATAATGGAGAATAAGGCTTAATTATAATTATTTACAGTTAATTTATATATTTCTAGTTAATAGCTTTAAGCTTCATGAATGTAAATAAATGAAAAATGTGGAATGGAACTCTTCTTTAATCTCGATTCATTTAAATCCAGATTAAGAAAGAATCTCTTTTAAATTAACCATATGACTTTTGTTATAAAAGAAAAAAATGCATCATTTTTATTAATACGGCACATTTATGCCCTTCGACGCGTTCTGTAACTTGGGAAAATCGATTCTACTCGGCTGTTTTGTACGGGAATGAATAGTACGGAGTTGCATCACGTGAGTTGTGAACTCCGTCGCGGCTGAAACTCGTTGTATCTAAATAGGCCTCAAGGTATACGCTGAATAACAAAACTCCATCCATTGATTCACCTGACACGCGCTCCGTCCACCACGTGTACCGTCACTCCTATCGCTTCGCCAGGGAAACTCGATTTCACTTCGAACACTGCCGCGACTCCGAGTGTCTGCTCTCGAAGAACACAACAAAGTTCGTAAAGTGAAGTCAATGATTGTGCGAGAGAGTTCTCTTCTCTTCTTCTTTTCAAACAGAATTCTTCTCAATTTGCAGTTAACTCGAGAGAGAGAGAGAGAGAGAGAGAGATGCACTCTTCACTTCTCAAAGGACTCAAACGCGGCCGACTGCTGAAGGCGAGTTTAACGCGCGTATATGTTGTTGCGCGTCGCGACGCGTGCGTTACAATGCGCTACGAGTTGTGACTGGTTGCGACCACGTCGTGCAGCAGTGCAACTCGAACTGAAACGGGAAACCTGAAACGCGCAGAGACTCAGAGAGAACGTACACGCGACACTTTACGAGTCCTCCGCGCAGGCGGAGTACGCTTTACGAGTCCCACGTACGCTTACATACGAGTACGCTTACGAGCAGGTCGCACGCGCCTTGGGCGTGTGTAGTTCTGTGCGGTGACTGCGGTGCTGATACTGCCGTCCGATGGAATCGACGCGACGCGACGCGACGCGATGGTGACGCTTCCATACCATTCGATATTAGGCACCGTTAACCATTTAGCTTTCGCTCGCCTTCAGTCGAAGACTGTCATTAACAACTTTCAAAAATTTGACGCGTTGCCGTCGCGTTAAGTCCTTTCTCCTTTTTCAATTTAATGTTATATTAATGCTAACAATAAGCTTTATAAGATGACAATTAAGATAAATTTACAAAAAGAATGTCACACTTCTCTAAGATGTTTTATTTAGCGAAAAAAATGCAACGAGGTCGGGTTCTTTCACGCATGGTAGCGTATGGTCACCGCCAGATTTCCGGCCGCGCTTTTGTCTTTCGAAACATTCTAAATATTTGCTCTGTACTGCTAATGTGTCACGGACGCGCGCGCCAAGTATTTTCTTCTCGTGCACGCCCTATTACGTCACCGATTAAACGTGCGTAATGACGATCATACATCATAAATCAGACACGCATTGAAGCAGTCTTCGTTCCAGTTTCCTGTAACAAGCCAATTTATAGATGCACTACATGTATTTTTTAACAAAATGATGAAGAAATTATGAAAAAGTTACAGATTTTTCTATATTGTATTAGAAAGTAATATAGAAACTCGTTAGAAACTTTAGAATTTGGATAAAAAATTATTTTAATTTGAAGTAGGCATGTTTTTAAAACAAATATAAATTTTGCCGAAAAGTGTTCCAAAATGTAGAATAATTTCAGTGAAATTTTTCCATCAGGGACATTTCTAAGTCTAGTTGATGTACAACTCACGGTTAATTCTTTTGGACTTGGAAAGAGATGAGAAATAAGTTAAACCCCGGTTAAGAGTTCTTCATGTTAATATTTGCAATTTTTAATAGTTTAGTTTGCTGAATATTTTTTACTCCACACAACTGATCATACGCTAGTATCGAAAAGCTACTGCATGCGACGCAAATTCAGGGAGTTATAAAATTCACAATGAATTTCCGCGAGAATGATTTGCTTCGCTGGAAACGCATTCGATCCTATTTCACGACATTATTTTGACGTTGCAGCGGTACAAGGACACACGTCGTAATTCCGCGGGTTGCCTGCCTGGCGTGCGTATCGAAAAGGTTCGCTATCGTATTACACGCGAATGCTTATTATCGTCTTACGTAATTATGGCGGAACGGTTATTTTTAACTCGTTATAGATTAGTAAACAATCCGAATTACCAGACATTCTGTTGGATTATAATTAATAAACTCTTAACTGGGAGCGCAATAAGTAGAATTTCGATTGTATGAAATACGATTGAAATGCACAGTGATTAAGAAATATTGTTGTTGTGGTTTTGAATACGCGATTATTTACTAACATCGATCTTTACAATTAATTTGAATTAATATTTAGCATAGTAATATAATAATAAACAAAGGTAAAATATATATCGAATCAGACCTCCTTAATTAGTATTTTTATCAATTATTTTGTTAATAACTTTTTAACGGACAACGACCGATCGAACGAATGACAAGTAAAACTTGTCGGAGAACAAGTAAAACTTATTCGGAGGATTATGATCTTAATAATAAGTGTCGAGATTAACATCAGAGCGGGATCTTCTACTTCATATATTTTGCCAATAAATAATTAAACAATTTTTAAGTTAAAGTAAATAAATAATAATTTAGGCTGGGTTCCAAATTTATTGTGTCAGCGCTGAAAATTTATAGTTACGTGTACTACAGATTTTCAGACACTCAATTTTGGGTTTATGTCAGAGAAGCTCTTCCTTCAATAACCTTGACCTTGACATATGTTGTCTAATTAATGTTATTGTTATACAAAAATTTACATGTATATATGTGCGTGAGCTATTGATGTAGTGATATATCACGACA
>Ga0157363_1003626_pt1 | contig 14000 bp, 11 predicted proteins | sample AttsexASBM1_FD_111477 | JGI IMG/M metagenome (GOLD analysis project Ga0157363, IMG submission 111477) | Fungus gardens microbial communities from leaf cutter ant in Ribeirão Preto, State of São Paulo, Brazil - Atta sexdens ASBM1 | ecosystem: Host-associated > Fungi > Mycelium > Unclassified ...
ACTCGACAAATTGATTCCTCCTAATTCAACTTCAGAAAAGGTGCCTTACAATTATTAGGGGATGTCGGAGTTTCATGAGATTTAACAGGAGACCTATCCACAGGAATTGTGAAAAATCTCTTTTGACTTCCAGCGCACACTGGATCTCGTCAGCGTCAAAGTTAAACTTTTTCCGAGGAAATCGCTCCAAACTAATATTATGTCATGTTATTGTCTCCATCAAGTATCGATGACAAGTCATGTCGGGGGGGGGTCACCGATTTGTGGAGACTTAATACACTATGAATGATCTTTACATCTTTTAGAATGAGCATTTTATTCATTTTATTCATTTATATATAATGTATTCAGTGCGAGACTTAATAAAGAAGAATAATGTATCATATATCATAAATAAAAAGGTGTGTTGCTAAATAACGGAATCCAGAGACGTATTGATTTTTATAGGAAGTTTGCGAATAAAATAAGTGAATTAAGAAAATATGTATCATGTATGTAAATGATAAATGAAAACGTGTGATGGTAAAGTAAAAATTTTCAACGTAAACTTCGTGTTGAGACCGTCACAACAGCGTTTTTCAGAATTGTGAAGCGATCGAAAATATTTCTCGGCTGCTCGAGCGTGTACCGAGGAGCAAGAGGACACTTTAGATAACATGTAATTTTTAATAAATTGTAGTAACAGTAAATAAACCCGTTCCATTAATCCACAAGCATAAATCATGCCAAAACGTAATAGTTAATGAAAATTATTAATTATTTAAAATTAATTTTCCATGGAATTTTCCATTTACAATATATCACATTTATAAGTCAGAAACTATTTGGCATGATTAAGCTAATTTTTTTCCTTTCTTCATTCAGATTCTTGGGAAAAAATATTTTATACATAATTATATAAAATGATATAAAATTATATATAATTTTATATATAATTATACGTATTAATTATTCGTATTTTTTAATTATTTTTATTTATTAATTTTAATTCTTGCCTTGCGGCTAGGATGACTTTCAATCTAAATTTAATGAACATCTGACACACATCCACCTTCTGTATACATTCCTCATACATTCATCATACAGGTCTATATTTACTCTACATATATTATACTATACATATATTATACTAATATATATATATGCTATATATATATAAAATATTTAAAATACATATAAAATATATAAGTTATTCATCCAAAAATGAAACAAAATATATCGCACACATCGAACTTTTCTTACATATAGAATACCTACATATTATACCTATAACTGCTTGTATCTTTTGATACTTTATGATTGTATATAAATATTGCTTATAACTGCTCTGTAAACAAATCTCCTTGGTATACCTATATCAATATAACTATGACGTCAATATCTGTCTAAAAAAACACCGCTTTGAACTGCTCTGAAAATTATACTTATATAATACTTTGTTTTCTAATCTATTCGGTGTAAGAATCTAAGCTAAGTCCTCACTTTTGTTTGCCTTTTCCTTCTTTTCTGCTTCCTTTCTTGTTTTATCTATTCTCTTCATTATCTCTAGCCCTTTACTTTTCTTATGAATTCTTCCATCTGCATTTTTCACTCTTTGTCTCCTCGCATTCCTTGAGTATATAGCTCATTTTCTCTTCTGCATGGCAAATTCTGCATCTTTTTTATTCGTTCTCTCTCCAGTATCGACTTCCTTTTGTCTCTTCCCACAACTGAAGCTATTAAACTTTCTCTAGCTATTAAACTTCTATCTTTTATCCTCTTTTTACCTTCCAAATATTTTGGTAATCCTTCTGACCATATGTTCTTATAGATGCTATTATATCTTGACTCATTTATCTTTATTTGTCTTCATTCTCTCTTCTTTCTGTTCTCTTCATGAGATTTTCTGCTATTCTTTGATCTCTTGCCCCTCTTATTCTTCTTAATTGTTTCTTACTCATTCCTGTTTTTTCCAGCACTTCTCATTTTTTCTTTTCTCTTCTTCTTTTTCTCTATTCCTTTTCCAACTTCTTTACATATTCTTATATCAGCTTTTTCTTTGAATTCCTTATTTCTTCATACTTATTGCTCTTCTGATTGTTTTAATTTTGATTTCATTTATCTTCGTTTCTTCTATCAGTATATCTATCTAGTCTATTGTCATCCTGCCAGCTTTACATTTCCATACAGGCTATACTTTCTATTAAAGAATTGAACAACTTCATTCTCCTTTCGAAGTTGCCTTTGAATATTCTTTCTCCAATGTTTCACGTTCTCTTCATTGCCACTGTTGTTTTCTTTGTCCTTTCTTTTATATGTTTCTCTGTCTCTCCATTTTTCTGTAGAATGTCCAATTACTTGATTTCTTTAACTTCTTTATTATTTCTTTAACTATTTTTTTTTCTCTTCATTTCCACTCTCTCTTTTTTGTTCTACCTTTACCTTTCTCGAATATTATTTTTTATTTCTCCGAGCTCAGTTTCAATTCTTTTCTTTGTATGAACTTCCCATCTCTCTCATATCAGCTTCTCTATTTGCAGTAGAATCACATCCGCATACATTATTGACCAGCATTTCTCTTTTCCTATTACTACTCCTCTTATCTGACCTTTTGCCATCTCCTCCTCCAAGTCTGACATATATATATATATATATATATATTAAACAATAACGGACTTAGTGGACATCCTTGTCTAAGATCTTTTTTAGTCCAAAACTCCTTCAACTTCCTATTGCCTATTTTCACTATATTTCTTGTTTCCTTATACGTCTCCAACTCGATGTTTGAGATTGTTCTCTATCTGCATCTTTCCCATCATTTTATTTAGTAATTTTCTATCTGCATTATCGAATGCTGCTTTTAGATCCGTGAAAAAGGCAAACATCTATCCTCCTTTTTTGCTCAATTTCCTGTTAACCACGTAATTTACCATGTAGACCGCATTCATCATTGCTCTTTCCTTTCTGAATCCGAATTTCCATTAATGTAATTCCTCTGTAGTTTTTAATTTTTCTTTTTTCTCCTCTTTTGTAGATAGGACAGATTAAGTCTTTGTTCCAATCTGATGGTATTTCTTCCCTTTTTCATACTCTATTAATCATTTTTCAGAATTCTTCTCCAATTTTCTTAAACATAAACCTCCATACCTCATTTTCTATTTCTTCTTCTCCCGGAGTCTTTGCTTTTTTTAATTTTCTCAGCATCTCTATTAACTTTTCTTTTGCAATTTCTTCTATTTCTTTTCTATTTGTCATTTCCTCTTCGCTTTCGTCACTTTCCAGTCTCAGAGTCGCTCTCTCCCGCGTGCCCTCTAACATCTCCATAAAATGATTCTTCCAGCTGTATCCTTGCTTATCCCCTTTGATTTCTTCTTCCTGTACTTATTTATATATTTCTATGCCTCTTTCTGACTTCTTATATCTTTTATCTTTTCTTTTTTTGCTTCCTCATGCTTCTTCTTCACACCATTCTTTATATTTCCTCCTTTTCATCACATAATCTTCCTTGCTAATCCATCCTTTGTTCAGTTCCTTCAACTCTTTTCTTAATTTTCTTTTCATATCTCTCCATTCTTTATTATACTAATCTTTCTTTCCTAATTTCCATGAGAGTATTTTCTTTTTATATTTCTTGATCGCACTTTTAATCTTATTTTTTATCTCCATCCAATGTCCTCCATATTCTTCCGTTTTTCGCATTATTCTTGATAGTTCTTACCCTCTCTTCCGTCCACTTCTCTCTATTTCCATTTCCGTCTCTTTCCTATCTTTCTTCTCCATAATTTCCTATCAGTTCTACCTCTGGAATGTGATCTGATTCTGTCCTGTTGCTTTCTTCTATCCTTTTGATTTCTTCGCTTGCTTTATCATTTCCTATTACGTAATCTATGAAAATCCTCTCTCCCCTATATATATCTATATATCCCTACCTCTTCTCCAAAGCTTTCATTCAGTATCACCCATCCTCTCTCTTCTATCTTTTCTATTAGTCTACGGCCTTCTTTGTTTATTATTTTATTTACTGATTTCCTGCTCTTATTTCTCTTCTTTTCCTCTATTATTGATTCTCCTTCTATTTATCCTTAAGTTTTAAATCTCCTTCTATTATCAATCTCTCTCTTTTTCTCCTTCTCTTCTCTTTTTCTTCTTCTTGAATATATTCCATCAACATCTTCATTGTTTTTTTCTCTCTTAACTATATGCTGTTATTATTCTTCATTTATTTCCATTATAGTTAATTTTACATTCCATTGTTGCTTCATTTATTTCTCTAACTTTTATTCTTCTTTATTTTCTTCTGCTCACTGATTATCTCGCCTTTGACCTTTCTTTTTTATACCTTATACCTATATCCTTTGTCGATACATAGTTCCACCAGTAATCTTTCAACAATCTATTTTTAATCTTCTCCCACCTGTTTTCATCTATCCACTAATCTCCCGATGTCAAATTCTTCAAGTTATTGCCACATTTCCTCACATTTATTAAATAGTCCCGCAATGTTCCAGAAACAGATTCTTAATCCTCTTTTCGTTTCTTCCCAGCTATTTTCTTCTTTTTCTCATTCTTTTCCTCCTCTGTCTTCTTCTATTCTTCTCTCTCTCTCATTCCAGTATAGCCACCTTTCACAAAAATCTTATATCCATAGCTTACCTTCACATTGTTTCTTTTCTCTTTCTCCTCTTTAATTTCCTTCAACTGCTTTTGCATTTTTCTCTCCCTTCTTGATATATCTTGAAATAATTATCTACAAATATCCCTGCATATAACTCTTTTTTTCTCATCACAACCTTTCTTTTTGTTCCCAGTTCTCCAATTCAGCTATTATGGTGCACTTATTCTTCCTATTCCTTTCTTACTTTCACATCTACTCTCAAATTTTCTTTAACGAATTCTACGATCTACTGTTTCATCTTGTTTTCATCTCATTTATTTATACTTCTGATTACTATTTATTGTTTCTTCGCCTTCTTCTATCATTCTTTTCTCTCTCCCTTTCTAGCTTTTCTATTCTTCTTTCCAGTTTCCTCCTTTCTATGTTACATTTTTCCTTATTTTATATTTTCTTTTTCCTTTTTCGATTCTTTATTCCATTTTGTCCCATCATGTTTTTTCGTTCATCTTTTCCATCCGTTTGCAAATATTTTCCTCCACCTCCCTTATAAACTTTATCATAGGCTCCTCTTTTCCTGTTACATATCTCCGCATGTTTTCTTCCTTAGGTTTGTTTCTACCTGTCGATCTTACGGCATTGCAAGCGTTATGGCGCTCAAGTCAGTTCTTTTTCCCAGTTTTCCTGTCTCTCTCTCTCTCTCTCTCTCTCTCTCTCTCTCTCTCTCGTGTCATGGCATTCTACGTGCGGATTCCTTGTAAGTCTCAGCGATAGATTTTTAGCGCTCGGTAAAATTTATAATCACTCTATGTTCACTGTGAGATCGACAGAGATGTTTACTGTTCATAACAGATAGATAATTGTTTGCGTCGTCAGATAAATGCTTATGTTGTAGATTTATTTAGTTTCTCGTATTCTAACCTTGTATTGATATCCGAATCATTATATGCACGCAATCACGTCTCTACTTTAGTAATCTGTATATTTTAATAATCATTTGAGTTTGTATTAAATCGCCTTATGGCAATATGAGTCAGAATCATTGAGTAATATTTATTCATAAACTTAACGATTTCCCGCTAATTGTCCTTCGCCATTCATCGGCGCCCAGACACACCTCGGCGCCACATTGGACACAAATTGGTGACGTGATTGTGTAGCGTCCATTTAACCTAACGCGCGCGTCCTAATAAGTCGCAGACATGGCTAGTGGCTCAGGCGATCCTCCCTCGGGCAATCAAGGCAGCGGTGCATCGTCGCGTATAGTTGAAGTGTCTGCATTTACGCGAGTCCGAATCAGACGCCATTCTGGAAATCGAAGTCAGACCTATGGTTCATACAAATGGAAATTCAATTCCGCATGTTTTTCAATGGCCTTTCATAACGCCGACATGGACATTTTCATCATTGGCTCAGATTTTTTCATGTTTCAACTTGCTGCCTGACATAGGCACAAGCATTTGATCGATGGTAACACGTTTCTTAAAGTCTCTGCTCAGCTTGTCAACAAAGCCATTCCTCGTTTAATAGCGCTGGCCGACAACTGTCCATATAAAGAGATCCTAAAACAAGTTTTCCGAAATAACTAGGACGTCGATCATGCACAAACCGCACACAGAGTAGAATATGTAATCGAAATAACGTCCCCCCCCCCTGTCAAACAAAGCCAGACTCTGTCTAGAAAAATTCAAAGCAATTAAGAATACATGATGCAACAAAGCTTATATAGACCTTTCAAGAGCCCTTGGGCTAGTCCTCTACATCTCATGCAGAAGAAGAATAGCAATTGACGTCCGTGTGGAGATTACTGCAAACTCAATAATCTTGCCAGATCGTTACTTAATTCCGTTCTTGCAAGACAGCACACATTTCTTGCACGACAAAACCGTGCCGTTCTCTATAGTAGATCTAGTGCGTGCATATCAACAGATTCCAGTCCGCGAATCGGATATTCCGAAAATCGCAATCATTACACAGTTCGGACTTTTCAAATTTCCTTATATATTCGGACTTCATAATGCCGCACCTTTCAAAGATTTATGGACCGGGTAACTGCAGGATTTGATTTCTGTTTTACTTATATTAATGACATTTTAATCGCTTTGCAGGACGAAAATACAGCATAAGGAGCAACTAAAAATACTGTTGTATTTCAACAGCTTGGCATAGCAGTCAATCCGAATAAATGTGTGTTCGGACAGAAAAGTGTCAGCTTCCTGGGACATACCATCAGCGCTGAAGGCATCAAACCTTTATTCGAAAAAATCCAAGCTATCGCTGAATTTCAAGAATCAGCTACAAAGGACTTCGACGTTTCTTAGGAATCAATTTCTATAATTGGTTTTTCAAATATCTCACAAACATGCAAACGCCATTGCTAAATGCAATCTCGGGACATAAACTTCGCAACAATGCGAAAATAGAATAGACTCCTGAGCTCAAACAATCCTTTTAATGAGTTAAGGAACATCTCGCTCAAACCTCGCTTGCATTTCCAAACAGCAAAGTAACACTCTCGTTACAAACAGATGCCTCAGACAAAGCAATCAGTGTGGTATTGCAACAGCACAGCAACGGATTTTTACAACTCAGTTCCTTTTCAAGGAAGCTCACGCCTGCCTATGCAAACAAAGAATAGCGCATATGATAGAGAATTATTAGCTATCTATGTGGCTATCAAACATTTCCGATATATACTAGAAGGATGAAATTTTCACGGATTAACCCCTCGTGTATGCATTCAAGAGGAAATCAGATCAAATGTCATCAAGATAAACCCGTCAACTATTCTTCATTTCGGAATTCACAACCGATGTACATCACGTTTCAGGCGCTGAAAACATTGTAGCAGATGCATTATCTCGCGTCGATACTATCGTGTTACATCCCGATAAAATCCTCTCTTTTCTTATTATAAATATATGATTTATACCTCACTTTTATCTTTAGGTTAGTATTTCGTCTTAATCTTCATATTTCATCCCTATTTTATCTTTATTTCAAAACCGAGAATTCCTTTTCTCTTTTATTAGAAGGTATATTTCCTTTATTTAAACAATCAAATCAACAAATAGGTCATGTTATATACCTTTATGCATCACACAAATTATCTACCCTAAAGAATATCTAAGAATATTTTACGATCTCTCTCAAAAAAACCTTTCTATAAAATAATAAATAAAAGCGTATATTAACATTATATTAGTGATAATGTGTATTACATTAGCGTTTAGCAATTAAGCTATTAACAGCAAAATAGAAATCTTCCCGAATGCGAGGACAAATACCTTTTTCTTCTTTTTTCTTTTTTCAATAAAATTAAACCACTTTTAGATATATGGTTCAGAATGTAATAGATTCGCATAAGAATGTTAGTTAAGAAAGACCGAATTTTTATTATAAAAATTATTTTTTTTAAAACTATTATCATTATTTCATTATTAAAACTTTCTATTAAACTATTATCTATTAAGATTAAACTTGTAAAGTGGAGAGTAGGGAGCTTTGCTGCCTCATCTTAAAGAAACAAGTGCGAATATAGATTCTATCAAACCTTGAGAAGTATTGATTGATTCTGAAAGGACTCTCACATTCATTTTCAAAATATAAAAGGAAACAGAAACATGCATTCATTTCATTCAATTCATTCAATTCATTCGAAAAGCAGAAATAGAAATCTATCCAGTATAGTTGAAAATAGATCAAGATGAGAACTATCTTCGCGCTTCGTCAGAAACATACCCGTATGTTTTTTTTCGCATTGTTCTATTTTTCTTATTAAATATTGAATTGAATCGGCTGAAACCTAAATCTCTGCTCTGCGTATCTTTCAATTACATACAAGTACGTATACATGAGTATCCGAGGGACTGTCGCTGCCAATAGCGTGACCCCCGTCTTATAGCATTTCCTCGGAAAATTCATAATTATCATATCTAGAGAGCTGTTACGATTGTCGCTGCTAATAGTGTGGCCCTCGAACGGCAGTTCTTCGGAACATTGATAATTTTTTAATATTATCTCCATGCCTACTAAAGGTGGACGAAGACAGCGAGAGAAGAGATTAAGATTTCAAATAAAATCAGCAATTCATTTCAAATCATGATCCTTTCCCTTATTTCCAAAAATTAGCGCAGTTATTAAATCAAAACAAAACCGACAAATTCAATCCGCGAATGCGTATATATTCTCGAGAAATTGGAGATCAATCTCTCGTTTCCCAACTACAAGAACATTCGAAAAGCCGATCCACATAGATTTGCCCTATAGGCTTCATAATCTTTTTGGCACCGGGTTCAAGATTATCGTTCCGAATAATTATCCTTCCGAATAATATTTCCCAGTAAATATTCTTAACTGCACACTTGATCTCCGAATAAATTGCTTAAATGCATTAACTCGAAACCGGAGAAAATTTCAACAACGAAGTAATGTAACAATCGTACCAATTAGTCGATATGTAAGAAATTGCAGAAACTCAAACCTCGGACGACGAATTGCAATAATTGAAATAATCTACAACGTTTTTGAAACAAAAAGTTTACCTTATTGGAAACAGCATTTATTGTGATACTTTAGAAAAAGAAATCAGACCATACATTCCTGGATCATTACGAAGACAAATTTTTGACATGGTGCATCAAATGTCTCATTCAAACGGCAGAGCAACTCATCGGCAAATTGCGCAAAAATTTGTGTGGCCTTCCATGGCTAAAGAGTGGGGCCGCACTTGTTTAGCCAGCAATCTAAAATTCATCGGCTTAACCATACCTCGCCTATCAAAAAAATTGTACTCGTTTCATTGATATTATCGACCCTTTACCTTCAACCAAATATTTCAGTTATTTATTATTATAATAATTGAATATTATTATATAATTATAATAATATCGATTTACTCGTTGGCCGGAAGCTATTCCATTACAGAATTGCAGACACGGTGGCAAAGATGTTTTTCACTCACTAAATTTGAATAGCCAGATTTGGAGCCTCCACGCCTGATCACGACTGATCAGGGCTCGCAATTCGAAGCGCAGCTGTTCGACGCATTAACCAAACTTGTTCTAAGCGTTGTCGGACAACTGCATCCAGAATCTAATGGTATCATCGAACGATAGCATCGCTCTTTAAAAACTGCACTAATGTGCTACGGTGAAACTCAATAGACTGATACACTGCCAGTAGTATTACTCGGACTAAGAACTTGTTTCAAAAAAGATTCTAGACATTTCTGTAGCGGAATTAGTTTACGGCACTACGCTCAAAGTATCGGGTGAGTTTTTCTCCTCTGAAGAAATGCGACCTAATTTTCATCGAGGATTTCCGTAATTATGCAAAAGTATGGTCTAGACCAATCTTTCATCACATTAGATCTAAGTTATTTTTCCATATAGATTTGTATAAAGATTTCCATAAAGATTTGTATAACTGTGAATCAAAAACATATCCTGGTCCAGTAATCAAACGAAAGATGGTTAGATTTAAGGATTAATTTGCAATATTTCATCAAGCGTTTAATAAGCATAAGTTTCTATTTGTTTCATTTAATTTTATTTCCTGTTATTTTCGTTCTAGTGATAATTTAATCAGTATTTCTTTCTTTAATGTTTACTGAGAGGGAACTATGACGTTGCAAACATTAGTTGCGGCACTTGAATCAATTCTTTTTCCCGATTTTCCTCTCTCTCTCTCTCTCTCTCTCTCTCTCTCTCTCTCTCTCTCTCTCCCTGGTGTCATGATATTCTGCATGCAGATCCCTTGTAAGCCTCCGCGACAAATTTTAGTTAGCGCTCGGTAAGATTTATAATCACCTTATGTTTACTGCAAAATCGATCATTTCCTGTTCATGATATTAGATAATAATTGTTCGCGTCATCAGATATATGCTTATGTTGTAGATTTTCTTAGTTCCTTGTATTCTAACTTGTAATGCAATATCATATCCACGCAATATCATGTCTCTACTTTTGTAATCTGTATGTTCTAACAATCATTTGAGTTTGTATTAAAATATGGCCTTATGGCAATATGAGTCAGAATCATTGAGTAACATTTATTCGTAAACTTAACGATTTCCCGCCAATTGTTCTTCGCCGTTAGTTAATCATTACTGGCGCCACATTGGGCACAGCAGCCACAACATAGCTAAAATCTTCTTATCATTGGTACCACCTAACAGCTACTGGCGTAGATTTTTCACTCTTCCTCCTTTCCCAGTTCGCTCTGTTTTCCTAACCTAACGACTTCCAGAATCTTCTCAGCTCTTTTATTCCTTCAAATTCTTTCTTCTTTACTTCTTTCTTCTTTTCCTCGATATTTTCCTACCTTCTTTCTTTCTGATCTCTTATTATTTTTTTCCTCTTTCCATTCCCATTTCACTGTTTTCTGTTGATGTTCTCTCTGCCAAACATACACACGTCTTTTATCTTTTCCCAATCGGAAGTCCATATAATTATATGTAATTTTATATATAAATTTATATATAATTATATAATTATATATATGATCGTATACAATTATATATATAATATGTGCATTTACATATGTACAATTATATAAAATTATATACACATTTTTATAATTTTATATAAGTATATATAAAATAGTTTTTCTCGAGTTTTCTGAAATAACTGTGATAGTAGACATTAATAGTGAATGTGTTAAGCCAAATACATATTCACGTAATTATTGTTTGTATAACATTTATATGCTTATAATTATATACTTGTAACAACTGTAGGAAAAATTCGTTTTTCAATAGACAAAGAATTACTTTAAAATTGCACATGTAAAGGCATTTATTTGTATTTCAAACTTACATCAACTTAGCATCATCTTTATAATAATATAAATAATTTCGCTTCTGTAATTTCTTTCATTATCAGAATTTTTATATAAGTTCGGATGATAATTATAAAAAAATATTTAAAACAAAGTACCGATCAACACTAAGCGCATTTGATAGGCGCAACACTTTTATAAAATATTGGGGGACAAATTAGTCGGTTTTTTTGTGTTCAAAAATGCATTTATTTCAAAATGAATGAACAGATCAATTAAAGTATTGTCTATCGTTCCCTACTACTTTTTCCCTCTTAGGCAATTTTCGAATTCCATCTCGAAAAAATGACTCATCTTTGGAGGGGATCCAATTTTGGAGCCAATTTTCAATTTCTGCGAAAGAAGTGAACCGGTGACTTGCCAAATCGTGCTACATCCTTCGGAACAGTAAACCAGTAATCAGAAGGATTCAATATCTGGAGAATACAGATAAAACATCCCATTTGAGCGTTTCCAAATATTTTTTTACGACTTTAGTGACATGAGACCGAGTGTTGTCATGAAGAAGAATAATTTTATCATGTCTTTGCTCGTTTTCCATTTTTCTCGCAATGGCTCAAACGAATCAATTGTAGCCGATACCGATCGCCCATAATCGCCAGGTTTCAGCAGCTCATAGTAAACAAGATCCTTTTGGTCCCACCAGATACAGAGCATGATCTTCGAACCATGAATGTTCGGCCGTGTTGATGTTGAGATCGATGGCAATGATTGATGGCACCGGGCTTAGCGTAGTATTTTTTTTTCTTGTCATAGATCATCCACTTCTCATCTCCAGTCACAATCCAAAAAACCTTTTCTCTGTTGTCTTTGAATCAGCTGTCCGCAAGTGAAAAATCGCCTTTCTCTCGGTTTCAGTTCATAAGGCACCCAATTTCTTTGTTTTTGAATCATGACTTTTCCCATGGCTCTCAATCGTACAGAAACGGCTTGTTGAGTTACTCCCAATGATTCTGTAAGCTCCTTGCGTTTGACTCTGATCTTTTTCGAATAATGCCTCTAATTCTTTGTCTTCGAATTTTTTTGGCTGTCCAGAGCGAGGTTTGTCTTCAACGCTGAAATCTCTATCTCCTTGAAACGTCGAAACCATTCTCTACATGATCATGATGATTATCAGTTGGAACAGTGTCACCATAAACTTCGACAAGCATTCGATGGGCTTCAGCCGCCCTTTTCTTCTAATTAAAGCAGAAAATCAAAACCTCCCGCAAATGCTGCTTGGTTAACACAAAATTCGATATTTCAAACACAATAAAAATCAAAGTTTTTATACGAAACTCAAAGCGATATAAACTGAATATTATTAGCAGATGTTTAACCTCTCTGAAACCGCCAAAATCAGCTATCTATGAACTATGAACATTCACAATAGCTGAAGCAATCTTTAGGGAAACGGACCGAACTAATTTGTACTCCCAATATAAAAATTATAATATTTACGAAACAACATGTGTAATCCGACAATCTTGATATGGCCGCAAGAATCTCTCCTCTTACATCTGTTCATGATATCAATTCAAGAGTGAATCTCATCTCGATAAAAAGTATACGGTCGGAATAATAATTTATCACAGTATATAGTTGTTGGATCTCTTATTAAAGCCTAAAAATGTGTCTATCAAATCATGATAAAGTATTGCTATGTAAAGTAATATATAAAGTAATAATTGAAACTAAAGAGAATTTAACGCAAATTAAAATATCGCACGATTCGTATCATACTTGTATTACTACTAACAAAGATGAAACTCAGAATTACAGCGCATAATAGTGTATAAAATGAAATATTAACATAGATGTAAAAGGACATGATTTGATGATAGTATTCGTCATTCATATTTTGTTTATTTCTATCGACACACAAGCTTTCGCTGACATTCAGTAGTATTGTGATTATTATTGATAACACATCATGCGTCTGTACGAGTTTTTGGCAATTTGTAACGATAATACTGCTCTTATTAAATTTTTGATTGCAAAAGGTAAAGATGAAGTAGATTGTCCAATATATAAATTAAAAGTTAAAACTCACGCGAAATTTTACTAATTTGTAATATCATTGCCATGCCGTTATAAACAAATTCGTAACAAGAAAAGACACAAAATGTGATGAAATTTTAAAGTCAGTGCTTTGACTGGAACGTGGTTTGCTCATAGCCAACTTCCAATAGCAACTGCGTGCCGTAGGCTATTTTCATAGGTTATTTTCTTATGATCCGTTCTCCTCGATAACATTTTCTCCAGCAAGAGCCAGCAAGAGGGAATATCACCAGGTATCGCCGGCTGTAAATTGGATTCACTTTTGTCGAGAAGTATGCTACTTGTTTCACAATTACCACTTTAAATATTAGGTGTACAACTTTGCTTCCGCCGTTTTTTTTCCGAAATTCGAGGCTTTATTGTAAAAAATTGGTTATATATTTATGATTCAAAGTATTGTCCATCGCACTGGCCACTACTTTCTCCCATCTTTCGGGTAGCGTACGAATCCCGCGTCGAAAAAACTGGTTATCTTTTGAGGCTATCCACGAATCGATCCAATTTTTTACTTCTTCATAAGACCGGAAGT
>Ga0157363_1003627_pt1 | contig 14000 bp, 8 predicted proteins | sample AttsexASBM1_FD_111477 | JGI IMG/M metagenome (GOLD analysis project Ga0157363, IMG submission 111477) | Fungus gardens microbial communities from leaf cutter ant in Ribeirão Preto, State of São Paulo, Brazil - Atta sexdens ASBM1 | ecosystem: Host-associated > Fungi > Mycelium > Unclassified ...
CGAGAAACAAATCGTTGATACGCGATAAAGGTAAGAAAAGTATAATCGCTGACGAACTCTAAGTATAGAGGCATACGAATAAAGCGATATAAGCCTTATGCGATGCTCTTGACCGGGACTCGTTCGGGCAGCGATCGGTCCTGCGTAATTAATGCTTGTATGGACAAAGGCGCGAGCATGGTATGCACTTAAAGAACGAATAAAGAATGGATCGAACGGTGGCGCGGCCTGGAGAATCCAAAATTCGTGCCGCAATAACGCGATTAATTGAGAATCGGCATGCAACGTTGATGGTGCTGAATGAGTATTAACAGCGGGTGTAAGACGATGGGATTCCTCGTCGCTCCTGGGAGGCAAACTCGGCGGAGTCTTCCTCGAATACGAATAAGTCCATCCTTGTCCATATAAGGATTAAGAACAAAGATCGGGCTGTTCTTCGATACCAGGCGCTTATGTTTTAGAGCGTTCTCATTAGGAAACATGTTTGACAGCATGGTTTTGAGCCAATAGCATTTGGCGTTCTGAATTTCTTCGGGGAGTAAAGTCGCGGTATTCGCAGGTTTTTTAGAGCGTCGGAAGCGATTTAGAAAACGATACAGAGAATAGTACAGAGCGGTAGTTCGTAGCAATTTTGGTCATGAAGAATAACGCGACGCGAGATCCCATGTTGGTGTAGCGTGCAATGTACATACTGGAGGTTCTGAATAGTCCATCCTAAAGGATCGAAAAACTTGGCGATAGTCGACAAAATGTTTGATTTGTTTGGATGATACGGTCACGCGAAATTGAAAGATATCTAGTTTAAGATTCCAGAGTATTCCTAAGATCTTAAGATGCTCGTCGTCTTGAAGAATCTTATGTGGCTAAACCATTGAGCTCAGACAACAGAGCGGTGGCATTAGTCGCTCATTTTCAAAGGCAAAAATCTCCTTTCTTTAGTAACTCTATCAATTGATCGCATGTTTGCAAGAATCTGGGCGTCTGCGCCAAAAGCGCAATCATCATTATATGTCTGATGACGTAAAACGAGAAGCGCAAGCGGATTCGACACCTTCATCGTCTACGAATTGTTCTAAGACCCGAAAGGCTAAATAGGGAATGGCAGCTGTACCGTAGGTAACGGTAAGAAGGCGGTAATCCGTGATTAGTTCACCAGGAGTAGGTTGCGCACACAGTGCGCTGGTAGTCTAAAGAGTCAATGAAGATTTATCGATACATTTTGGCGATATCGGCGGTAAACACGTAACAGTATTGGCGCCAATGCATTAGGACAGTAGCTAAATCCCTCTGTGAGTTTAGGATCGATGAGCATATGATCGTTCAACGATGTTTGATATGCGGCATGAAGCCCACTCGTAAGCGGGTGATTGCACTGCTGTCACATAAGACAGCGTGATGCGGAATATAATAAGTTTGCTCTGGTTTGACAATTTCTGTCAGTGGATTTTTGATCATATGACCGAGTGTTTCATGCGAGAAATTCGCGGTACTCGGATGCGTTAATTGAGCATTGTTCCAAGCGGCGAAAGCTCGAAACAGCAATAAAATATTTACCTATCGAGATAAATGATCCGTTTTTAAATGGTAGTCGAACAATATAGCGTCTTTTCGGTATACGAGAATGTGTGGCTTTAAAGTGCTCTTCGCATCTCAGGGCTCTGAGGAACTTTCTGAGACATTTCCTCAATTTCCCAAAAACGAAGATTCAAGAACAACTCCGTGATGCGCAAGTGCGGAAATTGACTCAGTAGTCGGAAACGAAGCTATTGATCCAGAAAGAATCTAGCCGAGAGTCGCGGTAGGCTTATGTTCGGAACCTTTTTGAACACCGTCGAGAACGAGCATGCCGAATAGATCGGCACCGATTATGATGTCGATCGGATCCGAACTCATGGGATCGGCAAGCTCGAATCCGGCGACATGTTTCCATTGTACGCGGTATTGATTCGATTTGGTAAATATTTCATTAATGATCGAAGTATAAGGATGGTCGTAGTATAAGATCCGAGATGCCGGAGTAATTTGGGCAGCGTGACTAACGGACTGCATTTCGCTAATGCTGGTAATAGAAACGGAGCGATTAATTCTCGAAACGCGTAGGCGTTGAACAAGCGATTTGGAGATAAAGACGGATTCATGATCAAGAAGCGCGCAAACGGTGACAAAAAAACGTTTATGAGGCGAATAAATTCTCACGCGCGCGGTCGCGAGTAAGATTTTGGAGCTCAGTGTGATGGTTTTTGATAACAAGTGCGTAGCGACGGCGGTTACATTCTCGCTGCTTGTGGGTGCGGACGTCGATGGTTGCTTAATGTCGACAGGCTTAACAGAATTATCGAAATGTAACAATGTGTGATGCTGTTTACTATTGCCGACACGCGCGAGAATTTGTACAATCTTTCACAGCATGATTCGTACTGAAACAGTTCACACAGCGTTTCTGGTTTTAATGAATTCAAAACATTGGGATGGAGTTTGCTTAAGGAACGTAGAACATTGATACAATAGATGGTTCGCTTTGCACACTAGGCACAAGAACGGAACTGTAGACGCAATATGTAAGGCGAAATATCCTTTTGGAGATCGTCTGTGACTTCTCCATTGCGTTCGCGGGTGCGATCGTGAAATGCGCGAATGCGAGATGCAAGAAATTGATCAAATTCGCGATAACGCGGATAATCTACGAGAGGTATCGCCGAGTTTTTGTGCAACTAGAAAAACAAGTCAATCATCCCAATATTCAGTAGCACAACCGAGATTGCTCAGAGCTTGTATCGTTTTATTGGTTTAATCGCGAAGCATGCGAAGATCGTTGGAGGCTTCTATCATGAGCGACGGTAAATTGAAAAGCGATTGTAAATGTATCGTAATAAGGCGACGTTTATTATCGTATCGGGAAACGAGAATATTCCACTCGATAATGAAGTGCACTGTGAAATGTTATAACTTATAGTTCACAATGTGATTATTTCACATAATTGAAATTAATTATTCTTGTATACATATGTATATACATATATAAAATATCTCGTTTTAACTGTTGCAAATTATTTAGAAACAATATGGAAAAATATATTTCAGATAAAAATGAAACGATTTTGAGGGGGATATATTTTTTTAAATATATTTTTGAATATATTTTTGTTACATTATTTTTTTTTTTAGGTGAAGAGGTGTCTAAAAGATGTTAAGTGTACAATTTAAGAATGTATTATACATACAGTCTCTGCAAAGAAATTTAAATTTGAAAGTATGTTTAATATTTCCATTTCAAATAAAATATATACATATGAAAATTGTGTAAATAAGATTATATATTTTTTAATAACACATTTTTGTAGATTATTTTAATTATTATTTTTATTGTTAAAAATTAAAATTTTTTAAATAATAAAGAAATTTACATTTTCTTTTTATAAGTACTTTAAATATTCATATAAAATAATTTATGCAAAGTTTGATTGCGATTCACTGATTAATTATAAAAAGTACAAATAAAATAAATATTTTGTTTATGTAGTGGACCAGTTCATGCATCGCAATGTAACTCTACATAAATAATCTTAAATACATAATGTACTTATATTAAAAAATTGAGTTTTTTCATTCATTGTATATAATGCATTTCCATATTTATTAAAGCATAGATTAAAAAGATACTATTTATTAAAATAATTTATCATCCACATAGTATCATACTTCGTATTATATTCAAACATGATTTAGAATGATCTGTAATTTTCTCACGATTTTGTTATCATTTTGAAAATATATATAAAACATCCTTAATTCTCTGTTTCTACATTTAATCGATTATAGCAACTATTTAAATTTAAATTTTTTTTCACCATATAGTTTTAAGAGAATCGTAAAGACGAATAGTCATATTGTAAATAGCATTTACGCACAGATGATTTATCATCGATATATCACTACATACTACTATACGTATCAACCTCTCATGTAGATACACGTAAATTTTCGTATAACAATAACGTTCTAATTGGATATCTAACAAGGAGAATTAGATAACGGTGTCGGGGACTTTAATATGCCTTTTACAGACTGTTCTTGAACAAAAAAAAACGACATGATCTTTTCAGCCGATAATTGACCGATAATTTCGAAGAAATCGATTTTTTAAATAATTATTGTAATAATTTAAAAAACGGAAAATATCAGAGTTGGCAAGTAACGCGTTATTTGTAACATCGTTACAAGTTACTTTTTTCGGTAACGAATAGGTAACGACGTTATATTTTCTTCTGTAATGTTCATGGTAACGTAATTACATTTTTGGAATAACGGTAACGATTTTATTTTTACTCGTTACTTTATTTCTAATTTCTATGTAAAAGTTTAGTCGTGTACTAATATAATCGTATACTAATAACCCTAGAAAACAGAGATAAAACATTAGTCTGATTGGCTGTCTAAATCACGCGATCACACCTTTTTTTCATTGTATTCACAGTTTACACGTATAAACTAATTCAGATATAATCTTTACAATATATTTAATTTCTTAAAATAAAATTTTTTCTGTGTCATATCTTACCAATTAAATATATGTTTATAATATAGATTACAAACAATAGTATTTTTTTATTATAATATCATTTTATCCTTTAGAGTAATTCGTAAGAGTATTTACGATGAGTACCTTGTTTCTTTTCTTCGAAATGTTGCTTCGAATACCTGGCTAAATAATTCTTTCTATCCTTTTCTCCTTTTTAAATATACAACTTCATAAATGTTTTTTAAAGATGTTAAAATATAGTATATAAGAATCTATTCATAATTTTTATATATTTGGAAAAATTATAGAAATTAATTACACATAAACGATCCATCATGCACAGTAAAAGAAAATTGTATATGTATTAAGAGTTAAACATATAATTTAAAGATATCTTATTAAAATTAATACAAAAAATAAATTTATTTAAGTAAAAATTACAAAAAATGCAGTATATATTATGTGACAATATCTTTTTCATTCATGAAAATAACGCACAATGTTTACTATAAGCATGTATTTTTTTAGCTCTATTTCTCTACTAAAAAATATAATTTTGACATCTTTTTTACATTTACCGCAAAAATCTGTACATAATATTCTATTAGAGTCAAGAAAAAAAAAAGTAACGAAAAAATAATGACTCGTTATATTTTAAATAACAATAACGGTAACGAGTTTTGCAAGTGAATAACGAGTAATAGGAACGGGTTAACATTAAATATATGAATGATTTTGAAATCAGTGAATGAATTTCTTCATAATTTGAGTTTTCATCAGCAATCTTTCCCCTTAACGCACCGGTTGGAATATTGCATCACAAAGTAATATCTCCGTTTTTCTTCTCAAAAAATTGAACTGTTAACTGTTGTGAGGTAAGTCACATATTCACAAAGTTAGAAAACTGGCAAGTGAGAACTTATAAAATTATATAAGTGATTAAATTATCATATATATAAAATTGAAAATTAATAATCACCACACAGTCGATGCCTCTACACTGAACAATAAATATATCGTATGCAACATTTTGTACATTGTTAATGTATTAAAAATTATCGTCAAAATTTTAAAATAATAATTGAGAGAACAATTTGTCTTGTCATTTTAACAGTCGGTTGAATAATAATTGCTAAACAAGTAACATAGCAGTCAATTTGAAGACAAACAAATTATAGCTTATGACATGTATTGTATTATGAACAAACTTTACTTTATTGAGAATCTCAATGTAAACATGATTTAAAGTAATATTATGTTGTAAATTTAGCCCATTAGTCTGTCGATTAATGTACATCATTTCCGATATATATCAATCATTTGTCATAATAATTCTCTACATCCAGAATCTCTAATATTTTGCCAATCAAAGTCATGATTATTTTGCAATCTATGATCTGTAATCACCGAATGAGTGGATGTTTAACTATGGATATGCTTTCGGTGTTCAGAAAGTTTGTAATTTTCTCGCTGTTTGTTCAACATAAGAAGCATCGCTATCACGAATTTTGATCTTGTAGACTACATTTCTTTTTAATTCATTATTTATAAAGAATCTTTATGAACTTAATTCCTTAATAAATTGATTCAACTTGTTTAAACTAAAAAAAGAAAGTTTGGCAAATCCCTCATTAGTTATATTCTTGAATTTATTCGATATCTCTTCTAAATACGATATGGAAAATCATTTAATTCATTCTTTAAAAGGTAAGTTGTTATTTGATCTTTTAGTTGAACAAGAATTCAATTTATTTATTAATGTTTTAACTCTTGCATTAATAGTATTGAATGTAAAATCTAATGGATAATTGTTTTCCAAAAGTATCTTTATAAATTCAAGATTCTTTTTGTGAAATTGTGGATGTAAGATATAAAAAAGTTTATCTACCAAATTAAATATTATGCCCTTCTTTTGCGAAATTGACTGCTGAGACAAAAAATTCAAAAATCTTTCCGAAAACATTGGTCTTTGATATCAATCAAAAATCAATGAGTTATTTTTAAAATTTTTTAAATTATCAATTATTAAATCAAATATCAATGAGTTATTTTTTAAATTATATAATTGTGTCCAAACAATTGAATTATCACCCACTTTCAAAGTGAGTTGTAATTTTGGATAGAATGAATTGAATTTGTTGAAAATGGAATCGATTTTAAAATTCGGTAAACAAAGAATGATTTATATATATATATATAATATTATATATATCGTCCACATATCTATAATAAAATGATATATGATATTGAATATTGCTCAACATCTAATTCTCATAACTAAATTAGCAACAATCTGAGCAAACGGTGAACTCATAGGCGTTTCAAAAGTTCATTTATAAAATTGATTAAAAGTAAAATAAGTTGAATCCAATACTAAGCGAACAGCTTTGAGAAATTCATTTTTCGGTAAATTGCAATTCTTACAAATAAAGTCTTATCTATTAAAAAGAGTCTAGTGTCTAATGCTAGATTTGGAATGTTAGTAAAATATTATATCCAACGACACCAAACTAAAACCATGATTAATTTTAATGTTTTTTAATTTTTGAACTAATTCAAAATTATTTCTCGATGTTGCTAGAAGCTTTAAGTGTATTTTTGACAATCAAACTATATAAGAACGTTGCCAAATTATATAATGTTCTATCCAAAGAAGATATGATGATTTTAAATGGATAATTTAATTTATGCGTTATGCATTTCAACGTGTAAGCCCTAGGAATGTTATCATAGCTACAATAAAGTTGTCTGTACGTTGATTCAGAAGTGTAATGTTCTCTAAGTTATTATTTAAAAATTTTGACATATTAACGATGTACAAAATGTTGCATACGATATATGGTATTTATTGTTCAGTGTAGAAGCATCGACTATGTGAGGTGAGGTAATTATTAATTTTCAATTTTATACATACAATAATTTAATCATTTATATAATTTTAGCTTGAGTTCTCATTGCCACTCAGCTTTCTAACTTTGTGAGTATGTGACTTACTTCACAACAGTTAACAGTTCAATTTTTTGAGAAAAAAATCATTGGAGATATTATTTTGTGACATACAATATTCCAATCGTTAAGGAGAAAGATTGCTGATGATTCAAACCATGAGTGGAAACATTCAAGATCAAGATTTATATTTAATATTAAGAAAAATTGTGTTAATATTAGCGCAATATTAATATACTAAATTATCAGCGTTGACTCCTATTGCTTGCTATTTATATTCTTTCTAAATCATTTCAATTAAAGGTCTATAAAAAACTTTATTTATTAGTTTTTTGTTAGTTTATAATTTCTCATAATCAATTAAGTACACATTTTTTTCCGAAATAACGAAGAATACACAATTTTGCCTTTTTCTACCCTTTCTTAAAAGGGTAAATTTTGTACTGATATCACATATTTTGTAGTGTTTAATATTTTCTTATAAATTCACTTTTCAATTTAAATAATAAAATTTTTCCTCGTCTAACATATATTTGTAGCGCTTTTTTATCTCTTTCAAAAAGATAAATTTATGTGTTAATATCATGCTTTTAAAGTGTTTAGTATCTTTTTTATATAAAGAGAATATACTCGTATTAAAAATGAAATAGGGATTTCAACTCCGATGACGCTGACCTTGACATATATTGTCAAGATCCTGAGTGACCATCGAAGCATTTTGGCAGGCGCTCGTGCATTTTTAAAAAGTATTAAAATTATAATATAAGTATTAAAAAGTATTAAAATTATAATAATAATATAAGTATTAAAATATAAAATTAAAATGAACAATTTATCTCCGATGAGAGGATCCTTGATCCTCTCATATAAAGGTCGTCACACCGAATAATTTTCGAAAGTATCTTTGTAGCAGTCGCATGTTACAAAATTATTAAAAATAAAATAGGGAATTTAACTTCGATAATGTTGATTTATTATCAAGGTGATGACCCTGAGTGACCGTCGAAGAATTTTGGTAGTCACTCGTTGATTATTGAAAAGTTATTAAAATTAAAACAATAATATAAAACCAAGACTCAAGTAAAAAATTCTAATACAAGATTACGAATCGCAAATCAGATGTTGTTAACGATTAAAATTCATCGAAATCTAATAGATGTAATATACAAACGTTTCGATTCTTATCGGGTCATCTTCAGTGTCGTATAATATACATGCGTAATTAATTATTTTAAGACATCTTCAAGAACATCTTGAAGATTGAATCTAAGATATTGATGAAGATTCAACGTTAATGTAGCTATGGAACTGTAGCCAAATTTTGCCTATAAATCAATGCCAATAAGAACGGCGTTTTTTAATGTCAGCATTATGCCAAATATGCCGATCGCCAATTTCGACAAGCATGCTCACACATTCGGGTAATGTGACTGTCTGGCCGTTCGCGAGTTGTATCTCGTCTGTGTCCGCCCGTGTCGGAAAGCCCAATGCTGCGATTTTATTGCTTGCATCTGAGTTAAAGAAACTTCAGATTCGGATTAGCGAGATCAATATTATGAATGGATACTTTCATGTGCAACAGGAGTGTGAATTTTATGATACGGATCGGGAAGCGGCCAGCTCACATTGTAATATTTTTGCAATCTAGATGGACAAAATTTATTTATTTTATTATGCTAAAAAGTTATTATGTTATACTTCTTTTTTTTATTTCTGCAAGACTTGAATAATAAAAAAAAACGTAATTAAGTAATAAAAATTTAATAAAAATTTAGTAAGCGTAATAAAAAAAGCGTAGTAAACGTAATAAAAATTTAGAAAGCATTTTCCTCTTTTTATATAATAATTTATTAATTCCCCCTCCTCTCCCTACCTTCTCTAGAATCTTTTATAATTTAAATTAAAACTAACGTATATCACACTCTCTACTTTGATATTACAAATATGGTTATAACATATGTTATATCGCATTATACCGTGTTGGAATTATTATTTTTACGTTAAATCTATTCGCTTAGATGTACAGAACAATCAAATTTTTTTTATTGTGTTCCACACACCACCCACACACACACACACACACACACACACACACACATACACACACACACACACACACACACACACACACACACACACATGCGCGCGCGCACGTACTAAAAATCTGGGCCAGTCCTCACACCTTCTACTAATCTAATCTACTAAACGGAGAAATTCGCGAACATCAGTTGTTTTTAGGCGCTAGGATATCGATCGTGTAACTTTTTCTTAGGATGGAAACATAAAAATTTATTGTATGTGTGTATACGTTCATACATAAAAATTTTCACTTTTCACATTTCCGCTGTAGAAAAAAAATTATATCGATACCTAGATTACCAAGTTGAACTTCGAGTATTTCAGTGAATAACAAATGATTATTAAAATTTATTTGTCCGTAGTAAAAATATAATTCGTAAAAAAATTTTCGATTCAAGACCAACTATTCTGAACTCAAGACCAAGACCGAGATGTGATCAGTCGAGGCGCTATCGAGAATTTCGAAATTAGTCGGAGACCAAGTTCGAAATCAAGATAGTCTCATCTCATAGAGAGGAGATCGAAACATTAGAATAGAATATAATAATGACAATACTAATATGGGTTACCATAATATGGGTTACACAATAGATATGCGTAAGTATTTGTAAGCATTTGTAGCGAGTTCGCTATCGAATTATCATGTTGCCAGGGAAACCGGTGTTGAGAGTGAGAGAAAAGTATTTCACGATCGAGACATTCCTATGGTGGTGTTCAGATATTCTCCGGATTTGATCAAAAATGGAGAACGGCGGCAAGCGGCGATTCCCTCCAAGCTTCTCCTATTGAAAGATATTTCTCGGAGACGCGTCTTCGTTCCTCTTAACTATTCATTAATAATGAATCGCGTGTCCATTATGTAAAGCGATAAGTAAGCGGCAAGTAGTCAGCTGGTGAGCGAATATGGAATTGCGCGAACATTGTGCTCGCTGTCGCGCTAAATCGATCGTCCGTTATAAGAACGACCCTTGTGATCATTACCGATCCCAGCATGTCTTGGAAAAGCGGACAACCTTCTCTCCGGAAAAACACTCGTCTGAATGTTTCAAGTCCCGGACCTTCGAGGAAGAAGAACGGAAGAATGGTATGATAATTTTTTCTTCTTTTCTTTTTTTTTCTTGGAGGACCATCGAAGAAGATTTAACATAACATCGATAGACTCAAAGTTTCTTTGTATCTACAGCAATGCTTAGAATTATTATTTAAAAATTAATTCATAAATTAAAAATAAATATATGTAAATAATTATTTAACATTATTAATTAAACATTATTAATTAATTCATCTTACAAAGTTTCTATCTTAGTATCTGAATGTGATGAAGTATTTTGAGAAGTTGAAAAAGAATATAAGGTTAAAAAGTTTTATTATCTTAAAATTTCAGAAATCAAAGACTTTATTTTTGAAAAACTACTTAAATTTGCAATTTGTTTCTTTACTTTACAAAGTAAAATATATCATTCAGATGTTGAAAAATATAAATCTTATTAATTATTGTAATTTTTTTTATTAAAATATTCCTCATCAATTTTATTACTTTAATATATTGTTTTAATATATTGTTTAATTATTATGTTAATTATTATGTTAAAATTGTACATAGAAGGGGCTTCTACTGTAATATTTATTTTTATAAAAATAAATATTGCAGTGAAAGACATATATTAATAAATTACTTAATAATGCTTTATATAAGCTCTAATTTATAATTCTCTAACATAAAAGAATTTTTTTGCTCCAGAGATTGCCGCCTGCATCGACAAATTCGTTTTGGCGAAAAGATTGCACGCGGAGAATCTGCAGCACCAGCCACTCCCAGATCGAGTGGACGATTCCATCTTCAGGAAAGGATGTCGCACTTGTTTGGCCAGCTACAAACGGGACGCGAAGTGGATTCAGGATCGAGCAAATTTCGCAACGAGAATAGAGAATCGCTTTGAACCCGCGCTCGGCTGCAAGAAGCCGGAGACTCGGATGGATTTGGCGATCTGTTGGGAGACGCCAATAGACCCGGTATATGAGCCTCGCAGAGCGACTCACATCGACGGTTCCGAGGGTGGCTCAGCTCCGGCGATCTTTGCCATGATCCAACACACTCCGGTGCCGAAGAATCGCCAGCTTCTGTCTCGTAACGAGGAGAAAAACAAGTGCGATTGTGCGAAGCAGGACGAAGCGGAGAAAGATAGGAATCGAGGCTGCTATGATCGTTCCTACAACGGTGAGGAATAATGTAGCACAGGAAAGAAAGGATAATCGATCAGACATATAGAGTAGTTTAAGACAAGGAATGTTCAAATGCGGTTAGTCGATTCGCTTAATTAATACTTAACTTCTTTAGAAATTTATATTATTTATATACTTCGCGCTTTCTGTCGTTTTTGTTATTATATATAATTTAATTATAATTTAATTATAATTTAATTATAACTATAATTTAATTATAACTTTGTATAAAAACTATACTATTAATCATGAATATTAAATATTATTAATTATTAATCTTATATATTATTCATAAATTTAATTATCAATATATTATATAACCACTATTATTTGATCAATGAATTAATGTCTTTGTAAACCATGCACTGGATTTCGGTGTGAAATATTGTAGATTTCCTTTATTTAATCTCTTATATAAACTCCAAACGTTTTGACCTTAGTTTGAATTCTTTTCATTGTCAGAAATTTACATTCGCGAAATTATTATGTTTCCTGATACATTGTACATTATTGTATTTATAAATAAACATATTTCTATATATTTTTAATATAAAATTATTGCTAGTGTTGAATTTATTAATATTTTACTGTATAATTTATAATTACGTAATTTATATTATATAATATATTGTTTATTTAACAATATATTATATATTATTTATTTAATTTTTTTTAATAATAATTTATACTATATAGTATTATTTACTTAATTATATATTTATATATTGTATTATTTATAGAAAAGTATGTTAAACACCGCATGAACGAGAAATTAAATAAACAATTAATAACAAATTTGATTGTAGAACTCTGTGGTGAACAGCGTTACGAGAAGCCGTTGAGGTCGAATTCCATGCTGCGCATCACCGAACATAAGTGCACGGCTTGCCAAAGCGAAATGAAAGCAGAATTCGAGTGGCGAAGAAAGGATTCAAGACTGATCCGGTCCGCGGATTTCGCGCTCGGTCTCGAGAAAAAGCGCGAGCTGACGATGGGCGACGACGTCCCGTGCAGAAACGGATTACCACCGATGAAGATGACAGTGCCGCGGCCGAGGACTCCCTTTGCGAGGCGCACTTTCTGCATCGACACTCTGGCACCGCCGTTCAGCGTAGTGAATGGCTGCCGGGATACCGACTACCCCGAACACTGGCGCCTCATGTCTGTGTACCAGCAGTCGTACAAGAACCCGCAAAAACGAAAGGCTCGCCGCTTCTAATCAAGTCGAGGATGAGCCTAATAAGGGAAGAGATATGAACTCTGTTTTATGATCGAATTAGCTAAATTAAATACAATTTTATGCAGTGAATTTCTTTCAAGATTCGCTGTCCGTTAAAGAATTAATTCCGATTATTATTGATTATTGATCCGTTATAATAGTAAGAGAATTTTATAATATTTCGTTGAAGTTTTCATTGTTAAATAAATGATTAACCCTTAAAAGGAAACATAGGAAAAAAATCTTCCTCTGATTTCGATGCGCTTTTAATATGTTATAATTGAAACCGTAATCCTTAATATATTTATTTTAATATTTTGATACGTATTTTTAAAGAGTGAAACACCCAATCGGTTAGTTTTTTTGTCAAAACTAGAAAAGATATGAAACAATTTTTTAAATTAAATAATTTTAAAAATATAATAATGATATACAAAAACATTTTTAATTAATTTTTCGTTTATAAAAAAAATTTTAGATGTTTTTATTATTATTATAAAGTACTCTTAACATATTTATTAGGTGTACAACTTTGCTTCCGCCGTTTTTTTCCGAAATTCGAGGCTTTATTGTAAAAAACTGGTTATACATTTATGATTCAAAGTATTGTTCATTGTTGGCCACTTTCTCTCATCTTTTGGGTAGCGTACGAATCCCACGTCGAAAAAACTGTCATCTTTTGAGACTATCCACGAATCGATCCAATTTTTTATTTCTTCATAAGATCGGAAGTGCTGGTCAGCCAGGCCGTGTGCCATTGATCGAAACAAGTGATAGTCAGAGGGAGCAATGTCTGGAAAATACGGCGGGTGGGGTAGGACTTCCCATTTCAACGTTTCCAAGTATGTCTTGACCACTTTCGCAACATGGGATCGAGCACTGTCATGCTGTAAAATCACTTTATCGTGTCTCTCGTTGTATTGCGGCCGTTTGTCTTTCAATGCTCGGCTCAAACGCATCAATTGCGTTCGATACCGATCGCCTGTGATTGTTTCAATCGGTTTTAACAGTTCA
>Ga0157363_1003628_pt1 | contig 13997 bp, 11 predicted proteins | sample AttsexASBM1_FD_111477 | JGI IMG/M metagenome (GOLD analysis project Ga0157363, IMG submission 111477) | Fungus gardens microbial communities from leaf cutter ant in Ribeirão Preto, State of São Paulo, Brazil - Atta sexdens ASBM1 | ecosystem: Host-associated > Fungi > Mycelium > Unclassified ...
CAAGTATAAAAGTGTCTAACTTATATATGCTAGACTACTGGTCCATGCTATACTAACCTTAGCTTACCCTAAAGACTATGCATATTATATGCCATTGACATGTGAGATGACATCATTGCTCTAGAACCTTTTATAATATTTTATGTAACATGTGATCATGTGATTATGACTTGTGACCAATGTGTGACAGTCACATGTAATATCATACTAAACTCTAACCCTAAGTCAAAATAAAAATAAAAATGAAAGAGAAAATAAAACAGAAAGAAAACTGAAAAAGTTAAGTTCATCACCTTCAATTCTGATGATATGTGGTGAAAGAAGTAATATCAAGGAATGTAGTAAAGCTGAAGCTGCCAGCCTCTATGAGAATTCATCTGGTAGTAAATATTAGTAGAGTTGTAAAGTATAGAAAACTAGTGAAGAGGTAAAAAGTAGAGAAACAAAAACTAATAAAAGTTGATGGAGTAAAAGAGTGGAAAGTTGAGGATAATAAGAGAAAAATAAGAGGAGTAAAAAGTGCTTGATACAATGAAAGAGGTTTACAGCAGAAAATAATATGTAAGAGAAGAAAAAAGATTTGGAGAATGTAAAGAAAGCAGTAGCAAAATTTAAGAGAAGGCTTAGTATAAAAGTAAGAAGATAAGAGAAGTTAGACTTAGTGGAAGAATGAGATTTTAGAAGAGAAGAGTTATTAGAGAAGTATATAGTAAAAATGTTTTACAAATGGGATAATAGGAAGTTTGAGAAAGAATATTTAAGGAAGTTGGAGGGGAATTGGTAAAAATAGAAGTTAGTTTTTCTGGAGAAGAAACCTTGAAGGAGGGTGATGTTAGAGTTGTGAGTGATGGACTTAATTCTTATTTATTTTCTTTCTCTTTTACTTTTATCTTCTGTTTATTTTAATTTTGGTTTACTTTTTTTCTTTATTTTTAGACTTAGACAAAGAGTGTGATGTGATGTCACATGTAATGGTCACACAAGTCACAAAGTATAACAGAAGTATAATACCTGTTATAGAGTAGTTACATATATTATAGTTATAGATTACACAATCATATGATACAAGAGAAGAATGTAGAAGATTCTGAAATAAATGATATTATACAGCATAGCAACAGTATGTTAGCCTTATGGAGTGTAAATAAACTTTAGAGTAGGCTAGTTATAGTGTGTACACAGATTATAGTCTGTAGTATATAAGGTAGAATAATTTGTACTTAGAACTTTATTAAGTTCTCTTATATTACTCAGTACAAGAGTTATCTTTTGTTCTATTATTTGAATCTAAGTTATAATACTATCTCAACTATGTAGTTATAAAATTAGAATATAGCTTTATAGACTCTATATAAATTGTGGGCCACATTGATCTTATCTGTGCAACGAGTCTAATCTGCTTCAATGCTGCTGCTCTCTTCGACCCAAACTTACTTATCTTGATACTCACATTACTCTTGGTCTACAAGTTAGATCATATTCAAAATCTAATCTTTTATACTTTAGTTAACTCCAGCTCTACTTATTGTTTTGTTAACACTATATTCATGTAAAAATACAAAATTTCCACTACTTTAATATTGTTTATGAAACTAAAACTGTTTGATAGATCATTCAACAATATTGTTTTCAAAACAGTCTCTCTATCCATTACTTTTATATCTAGCCACCAGATAGTCTTAAATATATATGTTATTTCCCTTAACTTCTCTTATTCATTAGTACTCAGATACAACTTGTTAGACATATGAAGCTTAGACTCTAGTTTTTTTTATTTAAAATTTCTTTTCTTTTTCTTTTCTTCTTGAATCTAGGGTTAGGGTTAGAGTGACATCATGATCACACTGTCACACATCAGTCACATTAGATGACATGGTCACAGTAATGGTCACACAATCATAGGAATACAAGGAACAGGATAGAAGATCCAAGAATAATGATATCATATGACATGTATAACATATGTCGACCTTATGGCTGATACATGGTCTTTAGGGCAGACTAGAAATAGTTGAGCACAGACCATCACTAGTTAGTATATATAAATAGATATGCTATACTAAGAACTCTATTAAGTTTTCTTATGTTAATCTAAATACAAAATTCCTTTCTTTGATTAACCCTAAGGTCATTGAATCATAACACAACTGGCTCACCCAATACAGTTTATTGATTAAATGGACTGCTGAGTCTATTACTTTCCAACCAAGCTTAAGTAGGAAAAGCTATCTTCTGGAAAAAACTCTGATATCTATACTCTTTGAAGAAATCCTGTTTATATCTGATTTTCTTAAATTCCCCAGATCTAAACCCAAATCTTCTTTTCTCCAACCTCACATTACCATCATTGGTGCTCAATCATATATTCAGACAATATGAATGATAGGCTTAACAACTTTTTGTTTTACACTCCACTCTACTAATCTTACTGGAAGAGCAGTGAGAATTACCAGAAATTCAGTTAATCTATCTGCTGTTCCACCCAAATACCACAAGTTTTCAGATATTTTTAGCAAGGCCAAAGCAGAGATACTAGCCCTCTACTGTTTGTACAACTTACAAATCAAACTAGAAAATAGGAAAAAACTACCTATTAGAACCATTTACTTGCTTTCAACAGTAGAACAAGAAGCACTTATGAGTTCATCTGTGAAAATCTAAACACTGGATTTATATGACCTACATCTTCCCTTCATAGAGCACCTATACTATTTATGTATTGACTTCTAGAGATTCAATCAACATCCTAAATATTGACCCAAATAATAGCCATGTCAGACTTGGGAAAAACTTTGATAATCTGAGGCTTTGAAGCCAAAACAATGTTGTTAAAAATGTAGTTTTTCTTGATAATATCTTCAATCACACTCAAAGTAATAGGAGAAACTGAGTTTTCTTGAAGATAGGAGATGCCTATGATTTTCAGATAGGACTTAGATTGAGGGAGCCTAAAAGATTCAATGTCATTTGCATTAATGTGATCTGTACTTTTGACATAGTTTTTGATCGTTTGAAGATCTAGAGCTGATGTGACTTTGTTAGTGACAATTATGATACCTACAAGGTCTTTTCAAATTGACCATGACATCTGACTTGATGTTCTTCAAGGCTCTATTAATGTTAGAGATATGAGAACTACTTTCTTTTATGAAATGTTTCTTATTGTCATCATTTGTAGGAATAATAACCTGCTTTCTAGATGGACCTTTCATTGTCATATTGATGTGAGATTTTGGTTTACCATTGTCTTTGATAATTTTTTGAATGTTTTCGATGTTTTTCACTTTGAGAGTAGAGAACATTTCTTTGACTTTGAGGATTTCCTCAGTATTGCCTTTTGCTGAAGAAGCTTGAGCATAAGATTTACCAGAATTTGTCTTAGTCTGGGATGGTTTTGTTGTCTTGAAATATTTGGAGATCTTTTTGACCTCTTTGGGAGATTTTATGGGGATAGGAGGAGGAATTTGTTGAATACTTGCCAGCTTGTTAGTATCTTTTTCTCTATTCTTACCGTTCTTGGCAGGAGTGATTCTTGGGGTGAATTGATGTGCAAATTTTTGTCTGAAAGTGTTATTATGACTGTCAGCAAAGAATAAGTCACATTTAGAACTGTAAAGAGTAGATATGAGTTTTTAGGCAGCCTCACCTATACTTTTGAAATCATTAATTTCATTGGCTTGAGATGGTTTGATTTTTTTGTTTTCTATGTATTTGGTCATGCAGACCAAAGATTTCTTTATATTGTTAGAGTTAGATAGAAGATGTTCTAAAGAGCTATAGAGAGAAATTGAATGGAAATTACCATTTCATAGATCTAGTTCAGTGGGCTGATCAGGGTTGTATAGCAGTTGTATGTTGATGACATCATTATTATCAATGCATGGGAGATTACTAATGTTAAGGGCCAGTGCTTCATTTGAAACACATTGGGGTCCTTGAGGAGATATAGGGTCAATTGCCATATTGACACAACTATTTGCTTGACTTTTGTCTTTATATGACAGCTGAGAGCTATCGATAGGTTTCCTGAATTCTTCATCAGGAATATTGTTATTGATAACCATCCTCTCATAGTAAGGAATAGAAGAAGCATTTCCAGAGGAGACATTGATAGAGGAAGGAAATCTCCCCCTAACATCATCGTAATTGTCAACTTTATTGTTCTTGTCAATGTTCATTGCCAAGTTAGCAGATAAGTGAGCTATTTGTGAAGCAAAAGATATAAAAGCTGAAGAAGAAAACTGTTTATTCCCTAAGTCTCTATTAGGTGCTACCATACAAGATGGTGGTATAAGAGAAAGAAGGGATGATATGATCAGTCACATGTAATATCATACTAACATCTTAACCCTAAGAAAATAAATAAATAAAAAAATGGAAATGAGAAATGAAATGAAAATAATTAAAGTTTACTGTCTTCAACTCTGATATTACCTTCTCTTCAAGGGTTTCTCTTCTGGAGAAACTGACTTTTATTTTTACCAGTTCCTCTACAACTTCTTCAGATATGCATTCTTAAATTTTCTATCATTTTATCCATATAATATCTTTGCCATATATTTTCCTAGCAACTCTCTTCTTCTAAAGTCTTTTTCTTCTGTTCTATCTAACTTCTCTTGTCTCTTTACTTCTACATTCAGTCTCCCTTTGAACTCTGCCACTATCTCCTTGATATTTTCTAAGTCCTTCTCTTTCTCTTATATATCATTTTCTACTGTAAACTTCTTCTAATGTACCAAATACTTAACTACTTTTCTTTTTTTTCTTTTATTTAGAATTATTTCTGTTTCCCACTCTTCAACTCCATATACCTTTACTAGTTTCACCTCTTCTGCCTTTTTCCTCCACTTGTTTTCTATATTGTACTACTCAATTAACATTCACAACTGGATGAATTCTCATCAAAGTTGGCAGTCATAATTTAACTATATTGGTAGATACTACCTTGTCAAGGATATATGGACCAACATACTGATCCATTAATTTCTTTGCTGGCTGTTCTTTAAATACTAAATCTTTTGTGTTTAGCATTACTTTGTTCTCCTTCTTCCATTCCTCTGCTTCTCTTCTTCTTTTATCTGTTTGCTGCTTTATTTCTTCTTATGCTTTTTCCAATGCTGCTCCTGCTTTCTCCTATATCTTCTTCATTCTCTCTTCAAACTCCTGTCACAAACTTCATTCAGCTTGTATCTCTACAACCAGTAAACTGATTTTCACATACTAAGTTGTGCTGGAAAGCCCCAAATGAAGGTTATCTGCACATATGCAGGATGTACAAAAGTGACAACAAACAACTGAGATATCAGGTCATCAATAACTGTAAAAGCTTTGTTGGCTAATATCTCATGAACAGCTAGACAGATTTGCACAATTGAGCTTGCATTGGAAAGTGCTCATTAAATGGTTTCTGATGATATATGATATATCTAATAGTAATAAATATTAATAGAGATACAAGCATATCAATGTAGTAATATAATTAGTCACCTTTTAAAATTAGCCTGACATCTGCTATGACAAATGACAGCCCCTATAAGGTACAAGTTTTAATCATGTAATAAAAACAGCTTGTGCATAGACCATTACTATTTTGTATAAATACTTCTGTATCTAAGGATTAGATCTCAAATTTAATAACATCAATATTTGTATTGATATTAATCATCATTGTCATTATTATTGAACTTCTGAATCACTCCTTAACCTCTGAGAGTACACCCAAGATTTAGATATCACAAACAAGTAGGTAGTTCATTTTGTAATAACTCCATTACTTTCTCCACCTTTCCTTTCTTTCTAATATCTGCTCCCATCCTCAATTCTCTACTATAGTTCACTATAAATGGAGACACTTTAGTTGCTGAGTGTGCTTTATTATTAACTGCAAACTCTGCTGTTGCTAGCCATTCTGGCCAGTCCCTTTGTTGATAATCCACAAAGAATTACAAGTACTGTTTAAGCTCCTAGTTCATATATTTGGTTTGTCTATCTATTTGTGAATGAAATGATGTTAACAACTTTATTTCAATCCCCAACATTTCATTCAGCTCTTTTGTTAACTTCACTGCAAATTGTGGTTCTCTATCTGATACTATACTCTTTGATAATCCATGTAACTTCCATATGTTATCTCTGAACAGCTATACCAACCCTTCCACCAATGTTCCCTTCACAAAGTATGTTATCTTAGACAACCTATTGCATACCACCAAGATTGCATTCTTTTTAGCTACTAATAGTAACTTTGTAATAAAGTCCATTGTCAAGTATGTTTACAGTTTCTCTAGTACTTCACTCAACTTTAATTTCCTTGTTGGTGCCTCTGTCCTATTCTTTATTCTCTGACATATATCACAACTATCTACATATTTTCCTACATCTCTTGTCACTCTCAGCCACTAGTAATTCCTCATCATCAATTCTTGTATTCTACCTTCTACTATGTCCTGCTACTAGTACATCATGATGCAACTGGATTATTTCTACTCTTAATTCCTATCATTTGGCACATATATCTTTCCCTCTTCCAATACCAAATCTTCTTTCACTTACCATTTATCTCCTTACAATACTTTAACTTCTTCTTTCTTCATCTCCTCTACTACTCTAACTACTTTTTTTAATATATCTACTTCGGATTCTTCTATTACTACTTCAGCTAAGCTACAAATCCATTGTTCTTTAATTAGTGTTTGATTCTCATTATCCTTTTCTACTCCTAATTTCCAGTCTAGTCTTCTACTTAATTCATCTGCTTTCTCCATTTTTGTTTCTAGCACATGTTTTAAGGTAAAGTTGGATCTTGACAGGTAGAGTACCCAATAGGCTTGTTTTCTGCTCAAATTTTGTGCTTTCATGAAATATTCTAAGTTTTTGTAGTCTGTCCAAACATCAAACTTGAATTTTACATTCTCTAATAGATGTTTCCAGTTTTCTAACCCTTTTATTACTGCCAACATTTTCTTATTGTGAATCTCATATTTTCTTCTCTGTCTCATTGAGAGATTTTGAGAGATAAGCTACATTCTTTACTACCTCATCATGTCCTTCCTTTTCTTCTGTGCCCACTATCTATTGTTTGAAATATTGCTGGAGAATTTGTAAGTTCAAAGAATATTACAGTTGGTTCAAATGACCCTTCTGAAGTCATGAATGCCATCTTCCACTCACCTCCTTTCTTTATTCATACATTATTATATCCCTATTATAAGTCCAACTTTGTAAATACTTTCTTAGTACCTATGTTCTCTATAATATTCAAAATAAGAGGCAAAGAGTAATTATTTTTAATTGTCCACTCATTTAAATATCTGTAGTCTTATACCATATACTTTTTACTGTTTTTCTTTCCTACAAAAACACAGATGCCATTTGAGATGACTTTGAAAGTATAATGTACTCTTTCCTTAATTGTTCTTCAATGAACTTGTACACTTTTCTCCTTTCTTTCCTTGACAATAAATACACCTTCCCCTTTCTCAGTGCAAATTCTTTCTTCACTTCTATCACATGATCCCACACCTTTTTCATTGGTATTCTCTCACTTGCTTTCTTTTTGAAGATATAGATTCACTTGTGGAATCTTTAAGGAACCAATTTCTTAGTCTCTTTTTCAGACTTTGCTACTTCTTCCTCTTCATCCCAAATCTCCTATTTGTCAGAGTTGAAGATAGTAGACTCTATTTATTTTTATTTATTTTATTTTTTAGATTTGAGATTAGGGTTTAGTATGATGTCACACATGACTGTCATCCCTTCTTTCTCTTGTACCACCATCTTATATGGTAGTGCCCATAAGAGACTTAGAGAATAAATCTGTTTTCTTTTCTTCAAATACGCACTCTCTACAAAGCTTTCAATTACCAACTGTGTTTTCATCAAATCACACAGGGATGGACCAATTTTTTGCAGGACCTTCTCCTAACAACTACAATGAGGTGAGAGGTAGAACTATCTCACCCAGTATACATGTTTCTAGAGACTTGTTGGTTTCTTCCACTAAATTCTCTGTTGCTTATCATGAGAGGATAGAGCACAACAATGCTACAATTGAAAACATCAATATGGACAATGTTTCTCCTAGGTTGCCATATGAGACAACCCAGGAGAAAGCCATTCAGGTCAGCAAGGCAGCTGATACTAACAACAATGTGGTTACCACAATTCAACAATATGTTTCTCATGAACACCCCAATACGACTTTGGCACATAGTGATGATGCAGTCATCAACATCTCTCTTCTGTATGATTCTAATGCTCCAACTGAACCTGACCTTTGGGACGGCAGTTTCCACCCCATTTCTTTACATGGTTCTATGGAGCATTTAGCTTCAGACGCCAAGAATATCAAAGATTCACTCAATTTCATGGCTAAGTATATCTCGAACAAACAGGTCTAATGATTTGAATGATTTCAAAGGTATTGGAAAGGTGTTATGGAACCTCATATCTTCAGTCTATCAATCTAGATGGGACTTTTTAAGTATAGGTAAAAATACTAAATCTCTTAGGGAGAAAATTTCAGCTAAACTTACCCTCAGGATTATTCCAACTTCTAGCCATAGTAATAAAGCATCGGATAAGACAACTCCAGCCAGCATCAAAAAATGCCACCCCCCATTCCAGCCAAATCACAGAAAGAAGTCATCCAGATCTCTAAATTTTTCAAGAACATCAAACCTGTTAAACCTATCAATACCACATCCACCAAGTCATATGTATAAGCCTCAAAATAGTCTTACATGAATAATACCTCAGAAGTTATCAAAATCGAGGACACCTTCTCCATCTTAGATGCTCAGAAAGTTGATCAAATTTATAAAATTGTCAATGGCTCCCCAAAACCCAAACCGCAAATTCAAATGACCACTAAAGGCCTCTCTAGAAAACAGATCATTATTCCAATGAGTAATAATAATATTATCAAATTTATAAAAAACAGTTTGCTTCATGTTGCCAATATTAACTAATCTCTTAAGAACGCCAAATCTGAGGTCTTAGTCAACTTCATTCATTTAGACATGGCTTGTGTCACGGTTATCACTAACAAAGTCGTGGCTTAATCTGACCTCTATATCATTAAAAACTATATCAAGAAGGTTGATGACATTAGCACTATCAATATTGAAGCTCCCCGATTACCTCAATCTAAATCCTACTTGAAAGTCATAAGCATCCTCTATTATCCCCATGACTCACCCAATGAATGTCTTGCTCCTAATGATGTGGAAGGTATTATTAAACAAAATCAAATCTTCGACAATATTGTTCTTGCATCAAAACCACGAGTCATCAAAGTTTCATCCAAGTCCAATATATTGATTATTTGGATTGACATTTGGGACGTTCAGAGTGGTAGTAAGGCTAAAAGTCTTATTAATAGGTGCTTTAATGTAGGAAGATTTATTACAACTATTTGAGGAGCTAATATGAATCCAGGTATCCCCCAATGCAAGAATTTTTGGTAATGGAGACATGCTACTATGTCATGCCGTATCCAGGGCTCTAGATGTGTCAAGTGCAATGGCCCTCACAAGACTGAAAACCATCATCAATACAGATAGTGTTGCAAGGCGAATGAGAAGACTAATCCTTCTCACCTCAAAATAAAAGCAGGTGTTCTGTGCCCACATTCTTTCAAATGCTCCAATTGTTGCAGAGATCACCAAGTAGACTCAAACTTATGCCTATTCTGGAAGCATAGGTTCTATCGTGAATAGCATGTCAAGAAATATGCCAAGATCTGTGAAAACAGATCCAACTCAATCTGTTCAATTGTGAATGACACTACTCTATGAATTGTGATATCCTAAAATTTTTCTCTCAAAATGTTAGGAAAAATAAATTAATCATCAATACAATTCTAGAGACTCAACATCAATTCGACATTATATTCATTCAAGAACCCCCATGGTCAATCATTCGCTCTATCCCTAGCTCCAATAATTGCAAAGGAGAACCCCTTGTTGGCATTCCTCACTATCCCAATTGGCATACCTTCACCAGACATCTTACAAATCAGTCTGACTCTCCAAGAGTTGTCACTTATATCAATATTCATGCTTTATGTCTTTGTTTTTCTCTGCAAAATGACGTTTTAAACTACAGAGATATTTCCTGTATTTCATTTTCAAACCAAAGCTCTACTTATTTTATGCTTAACATCTATTCTAACTCTTCTCAGTCAGCCTTAAAGTATCTAAAGGATACTGAGTCCAGTATTCACAATGTCATCATCATGACAGGTGATTTTAATATTAGAGACTGTAGATGGGATCCCTATTATCTGTTTCATTCCATTCATAGTGATTCTCTTTTTGACATTGCAGACTCCTTTTCTCTAGACATTTCTAATCCTATTGAAAACATTCCTAGTAGATTTTCTGACAATGATCACAATACTAACTCTGTTTTAGATTTAGTATTTCTTTGTCCATCTTTTCCAGAATTTAACCGGCATTGTATTCATCCAGAGTGGAGACTTTCATCAGATTACACTCCTATCACTATTGATGTATTCATTCAGGAAGAAAGAATATCACATCCACAACATTCGCTAGCAAAAGGAAGCAATGAAGAGATACAATTCATCAAAAACATCATCCAGATCATCAAAAATGTGAATACATCCTCTTTTCAAGATGCTGAAAACCTCGAAGAGATAGTTCAAATACTCACGTCTAAAATTGAGGAATCCTGGCAAAGAAACTTGAAACCAGTAAAAATCACAAGACATTCCAAAGCTTGGTGGAATGATGAATATTGACTATCTCTGGACAAATATCGATTATCTCTAAGTCTTGAAAACTGGTACAGCTTCAAAAGCACTGTCAAGAAAACAAAGCAACTTTTCTTTGATGACAAAATTGAGGAAATTGCAAACAAAAAGTGCAGCCTGTGGGAACTTATAAACTGGGTCAAGAAACAAAAGCTCACTGCGATTGAAGCTATTCAATATAAAGGATGTCCATGTATTGAGCTAGAAGATCTTTGGATTGCTCTACACAATTCTTTTAATTCTGCTCAGACGCAAGAAATTGATATTCATGTTCTAGATGATATTTCTAACAAGTCAACGAAAGAGTGGAATTCATTTTCCAAGTAAGAATTAATCAATGCGATTGAAAAATGCAATAATTTGTCTGCCCTGGGCCCTGACAAACTAACCTGGAGCCATATCAAGATCATCATTAGAGACAAAGATTGTTTATCTAAACTAATAGACATTGCTAACACTTGTATAGATTTGGAATATTGGCCATCTCATTTCAAATCGTCAACAATAATCATAATTCCCAAACCTAACAAGACTGTATATGATTTGCCCAAATTGTATTAACTGATTGTTTTTTTAAACACGATTGGAAAACTTTTTGAGAAAATAATTGGAGACCGTCTTCAATTCCACACTATCTCCAACAATTTCATTCATTAAAGCCAGTTAGGAGGTCTTAAACAGAGGTCTACCACAGATGCTGGTGTCGTCCTCATTTATATCATTCACTCAGGATGGGTTAAAAATCTCACTATGAGCACTTTAGCATTCAACATCACTCAATTTTTCCCTTCCTTGAATCATCAACTCCTTTCTCTTATCCTCGACAAGGTGGGCTTAGACCGAAGAGTATCTATATTCTTTAAGAATTATCTAGTAGGAAGAAAAACCAAGTATATATGGAACAACTTTATTTCCCCTTCATTTGACATTAACGTTGGTATTGGACAAGGTTCTGCTTTATTGCCTATTCTTTTAGCTCTTTACCTTTCTCTTGTTTTTTATTCTTTAGAAAAATGTTTAAAAATTCTAAAAATTCCTATTTCTATGATTTCTTTTGTAGATGATGGCTTGCTTGTTTCTCAAAGCAGATCTATTTCGCATTCAAATGCAAATCTTTTTTGTAGTTATAATGTCATTTCATCTATCCTTTCAAAATATGGTTTCATTATTGAACATGGAAAAACTGATGTTTTTCACTTCACTAGATCTCATGGAACTTATAATCCCTCTCCTCTCAATCTAACCGCCATTGGCAGCCCCTTACTCCTCCCCAAGAAAACCTGGAGATATTTGGGCTTTATCTTTGACTGCAAACTTACATTTGGAAGTCACCTAGACTTCTACTCCAACAAAGCGATTTCTACCATCAAATGTATGAAGTTGCTTGGAAATTCAACTAGAGGCATCAATCCTCTTCAAAAGAGAAGACTTTGTAGGTGTTGTGCCCTTTCCATAGTATTATATGGATTCCAGCTGTAGTATTACAACAAAGCACCTATGCACTATCATCTTAATATCTTGAGAAAGATGCAATGAAGAGCTACTCTATGGATTACTGGAGTCTTTCAAACATCTCTTTCTTTGGATGTTGAAGCCATAGCTAGACTTATTCCCATCCATCTTCATCTAAAGAAATTATATGGAAGATTCTTACTATGATAATCTTCTCTTCCATCTAATCATATCATCCACAGCATTCTCAGTTCTGATTGGTTGCAAGAATACAAAAGTTATAATGTGTCCATCGATTATCTTATGGCTAAACAGATAAGTCGGCTTAAATTACCCATTATCGATGTGAATGATAAACATAACAAATTTTTCCCTTCCTTTTCTTTTTTCAACAAGGAATTCAATTCTGGAAATCGTATTGTTGACATTTTTCCAGACCATTTTTCTTTTCATCCTTATTCTTTAAACATTGAAAAGCATATAGAAAACTTAGAAGAAATCACGCTTAGGGCATCTTCTGATCCCTTCTCATCCATAGTCATGTCAGATGTGAGTATCAAGAACCAAGTTGCCACTTCCATTTTGCACATTCATTCCTTTAACAAACCTATCATCAAAACTTTACACAGGGCTATCAATATTACCACAGCCGAAGCTGAGCTCTTTGTCATTCATTGCAGTATAAACCAAGCAGTCGTTAACCATAACATCAAATATATCATAGTCATCACCGACTCTCTTCACATTGCAAGAAGAATCTTTGACTCTTTGACTCATCCATATCAAATCCACTCTGCAGCTATTTTATTGGAACTTAGAGAATTCTTTTCCAAAGATTCTCAGAACCATATTGAATTTTGGGATTGTCCTAGTAAACAACAATGGGCTCTTCACCAGATAGTCAACAAAGAAACCAAAAACATGGTTTCTATTCCAATGTTCTTGTGCAAATCTTCCTGGAATTTCTGCAAAAATTCTAAGTGCAATTCCATTCTGTTTCAGTGGAAGATGACTTTTCAAGCATCTAATTCTAAAGGGAGAAACTTCCTCAATCTGTTAAGTGACAACTTACTCCCCATTGAACCTTCATGTTCCAAAGATGGCCCATGGCTTTCACAGTTTGGTCATTCGAATTTGCTTTGCACTCGAGCATCAAGAGCTATTACCAATCATGCACCAATAGGAGAATATCAATTGAGATTCTTCCCTTTGGAGATCTTTAGCTATCTGTGTGGTTTATACCCCATTGAATTAAGATGACACATTCTTCACAAATGTCAAAGGTTTAACAAGTATTTGAATCCAAGAAAGAATACCCTATCTCAATTTTCACTTTTTCTACAATTCAATCCAAGTGCTTTTGTGTTCACTTAATCACTTATATCCTGTGTTACTAATTGTAGCTCATTATCGATTCTGTCTTCTCTTTCTTTTTTCTTTTTTCCTTTCTTTTCTCTTTTTTTCTTGTCTGTTCCTTTTCTTATTTCCTTTTCATGTTGCTTTCATCTGAATGTATGTAGTTACAAAGTAGCTACCACAGTCTACCTTTGCATTCTATGTAATAAATTGCTGATTTAAAAAAAAAAAGTCACACATGACTGTCACAAACTGTCATGCTATGTGATATGGTGTCATAGTTACAGAAAGACAAAAAAGGTTCTGGAATGATGATGTCATACTACATATCCCTTTAGAGTAGGCTAGATTAGTATAGCATAGACTATTAGCCAAGTATATATAAGGTAGACACTCTGTAACTGGAACTCTA
>Ga0157363_1003629_pt1 | contig 13996 bp, 9 predicted proteins | sample AttsexASBM1_FD_111477 | JGI IMG/M metagenome (GOLD analysis project Ga0157363, IMG submission 111477) | Fungus gardens microbial communities from leaf cutter ant in Ribeirão Preto, State of São Paulo, Brazil - Atta sexdens ASBM1 | ecosystem: Host-associated > Fungi > Mycelium > Unclassified ...
AGTGTTTCAGAAATAGTTGGCCAAATTCTAAGAACATATTCCACTCATTGTAAAAATGAAAAAAAGTTATATAAACATGGGTCGGAAACGTTGCTAAATTATAAACATTTCTTATTTAAATTGTATGTATTTATGTCGGATGGTATGCCTTGCCTTCGACGTTTCATGAATTGCACTTCTATTCACCTTCTAAATTAAACAAAGAGATTAGATACGTCTGTATGGATCAATCTTTATTTAAACATTAACAAATTATCATAATAATCATCTATGGTACGAAAATCCGCATAGTATTATTGCATCTCAGCATCAGCACAAGTTCTCGTATGGTGCAATGTATGGACTGATATTATTGGAGATTTCCTTTTTGGACCGATTTTTCTCCCATCTACACTTAATAGTAACAATTACAGACAATTTTTGGAAACGCAATTCCCTCTAATATTAGAAGACATTCCACTACAGATACGCAAATATGGTTCATGCATGATGGAGCTCCAGCACATTTCAGCCGCACTGCTCAAGAATTCTTGAATAATATTATAATTACATCAATAGATTACATGAGTTGGAGAGGAGGATTTATTGCTTGGCCTGCGTTCTCCCGATTTGAATCTTTTGGATTTTTATTTATCGAGATATTTTAAGACTTTCGTGTATGATACTTCTGTTGCTACTATGGAAGAACTCTGAAATCGTATTATCGCTGTGTGTGAAAAAATACGAAATATTCTGAGAATTTTTAAACGTCTTCGACAATTCATGCAACGTCGATGCGAAACATGCATCGATGTGAAAGGAAATCATTTCCAACAATTTCTATAATAAAAATATAGATATAAGTGTAAAATAAAATATAAATATAAGTATAAAATAAAAAATATATATAAAATAAACTAAATGTATATATAAGTATAAAATAAAAAAACATTTATAAAACGCTTCCTTGGAAAGATCAAGGTCATGCAGATTGTTCTTATTTTTATTTTTGCACTTGCAAAAATTTTACATTTTAAAAATGAAAATAAGAGATACAACCTCCAATGACTTTGAACTTGACAAATGTTATTCAGAACATGATCCTAAACAACATTTGGTCGAGCACCTTGCGTAATGCTAGTTACATCTATATTATCCCATAAGTCACAGATAATTTTTTATTTTTTTCTATTTTCTGTATATTATACATATATATTTTATTTAAATATTGTATGATTAAAGATTAATAAGAAATTCATTCTATGCATATAGATCGAGACGTCAGTAAACATTCCATTTTTGAAAAACGCGGGCATGTCCACACTTTCTCTCGAAGTTAGTGTTTTTGGTCGATAGTTATTAAAGTATCGATAGTGGGTCGATTAATCAAAGTATGCGTATATGCGCTTACGTCACGGTGCATAACTCATAGTCTGCTGTCAATTGTTAGTTTTGAGTAGGTATTTATCAAGTGCTACTTGTCAGTTGTCACAGGAGCTATCGCAATGTTCGGTAAGTATGGCCATTTATACAGCCAAAAAATTATTTCGAAAAATATTTTCGAAGATGCTAATTGAATTGTAATCGGACGACAATATATAGCGTATATTCATTCTTTTCTTCTTTATTAGGCTGTTGTTGGTGTTGTGCTGCGTTACGTCCGAGATACAAGAGGCTCGTTGATAATATTTTTCCGGTTAATCCTCAGGTGAGATCTTGGAATCTTTGTTTCTCTCGTCTCATACATTTCATTTCTGTCTACTATGTTTTATAATTTTGTTCGCGAGTAAATCAATAAACGCTGGCCTTGATAGGCGGAAAAGATCAAAATGATTATTCTATTTATGGTTGAACCTGTGATATTTGCGCCGAATGAGAAATGCGATTGACATGTGTCTCATACGCAACAATTTGTAATAATGGGCTTCTATTCTTCAGGATGGCTTGATTAAAAACAATATGGAGAAACTAACATTTTATTCGTTGAGCAGTCCTGAGAAATTAGATAGGATTGGAGAATATCTGTTTCAACGAGCTTCCAGGGATATTTATAGGTAATATATAAATTAATTTATATAAAATTAATTTATATAATTTATATAAAATTATGATATAATTACATCTTTAATAGTATATTATACATAAAAATTAGAGAAATTAATCCTAATTACTGCTAAAACATGATGCAATAATTTCTGTACATAGCATGCTAATATTTTTCGATGCACTACATAAAACAATTCTACTTAATAAAACATGCCCTGATAGGAGACGAAATGGCTTTGTTGTGATCGCCATGGAGGCAATGGACCAACTCCTGGTAGCTTGTCATGCACAAACTCTGAATCTATTTGTTGAGAGTTTCTTGAAAATGGTACAAAAATTGCTGGAATCTACGGATCCTCAATTACAAATTCTTGCAACACAGTCTGTAAGTAATAATCTTAACGAATTAACATTAATCTTACTCAATTCTATATTCTATCCAATTAATTTTAAATAATTAACATATTGATTCTCAGTTTGTCAGATTTGCCAATATTGAGGAAGACACACCCTCGTATCATACTCGTTATGATTTCTTCGTGTCGAAATATTCGGCAATGTGTCATTCTAATAATGATGATCCCACTACACGCAAGCAAATTAGGCTTGCTGGAATTCAAGGATTGCAGGTACGACTGAAATATTATGTATCAGATTATTGTATTAAAACTTACATCTACGTATTTAAATATATCTTTGTAGGGCGTTGTGAGAAAAACTCTTTCTGATGATTTGGTTGAGAATATCTGGGAACCTGTACATATGGATAAGATTGTACCATCATTATTATACAACATGCAAAATTCAAGGTAATTTAAAAGAAATGAATATGATGAGAAACATGCAAGTTGACAAGCTTGTATTTTTAGATATGCTGATAAGGAAGACACAACACCGGACAGTCCAACTGAAGAACGATCGGATCCACCGCAGTTTGCGGAAACTTGTATGCGAGAACTGATCGGACGCGCATCATTTGGTCATATTAGATGTGTTATAAGACCTGTGTTGAGGTATAAAATAAATTTCGTTATGAATTAACGTATATATAAATATATTCATATATGAGATATTTTAATAATTATTTATTATAAAGGCATCTGGACAATCATCAGTTATGGGTCCCTAACTACTTCGCAATTCATACTTTCAGAATAATTATGTTTTCCATTCAAGTATGTAATGATGTAAATCAAGTAATAATATTTTATATATTAGATAATTAATAATATTACTTTAATGTATGTTTTAGTCACAATATTCCTACACTGTAGTGGAAGCTTTAATGACACATCTTGATGATCACTCAAAATCGTCCCCTAAAATTCGCACTAGCATTGCGGATACTTTATCTAAAATTATATCAATTGCTGCAGGTGAAAGTGTTGGTAAGTACACATAAAAAATTGAATAATATAAATTTATATATATATAAACAATATTTATTGAACGTATAGCAGAGATTAAATTACACACACATTAAACTCTTAACGATATATTCTTTTTTTAGGACCATCTGTGTTAGAAATTATAAATTCCTTATTATCTCACCTACGAGTTAGTGTAACGAGGAACCAATCATCAAGTAGTGATGAGCAATTGTATCAAGAAGCTCTTATTAATGCTCTTGGAGAATTCGCAAATCATCTTCCAGATTACCAGAAAATTGAGATTATGATGTTCATTATGAGTAAAGTTCCATACAGTCAGCCTGATCGTATCGTATCGGTCGGCAAAGGAGATGTATTACTTCAAAGCATACTTTTAAAGTCGCTATTAAAGGTAAATCGTTTTTATTATTATATAAAAATATAAATATATGTAAGGTATAGATTTTTTTAATTACAAATTTTTATTTATATACAGGTTGGCACCAAGTACCAAACTATTCATTTGAACACAACATTTCCACCCAGTTTCTTGGATCCATTACTAAGAATGTCATTGGCAGCAGATGCTGAAATGAGACTTCTTGTACAGAAAATATTCCATACCTTAATCGACAGACGACGGAATATTACAAAACTCGCTAAACCAACGTAAATTTATCTCTTAATCAAATGTCTATCAATATATTATTCATTCTTTTTTGAATTTTTGAAGATAATTTTTTTGCTTTAGTGTGAACGTAGCAGAGCTCGATCTTGCTATTGAAAAAGCCTCTAGACCTGATGTAATCTTTATTCGGAAACACGGTCCTGAAATCTACTTGGCGCTGTATGAATCATTAGAGCTGTCTAGTAATACAGTAGAAAATGTGGAATCTATTTATACCACACTGGCGTTACTTGCCATTGAATTAGCTTCTGAGGAAACAGTATTAGAGTTACTGAGATTGGTGTTGAGCCTGCAAGACTTGGCACTGACAAGTGGTCAAATTAGTCTTCCGCTTAAATTCAATTTACACGCAATAGTTATCAGCTTACTAATTTTAATATCGTATGTTTGTAATATTACCGCTCTCATGGATTATGCGAAAAAGGTAGGTAATTTCAAATTGTCACACATACAACACACACACACACACACACACACACACACACACAAAACCGCATTAATTTATTTTATAGTAAAGTTTCAATGTATTGTTAAAATCAAAATGCGCAATTGATTGAATAAATTCGTTTAAAGGTGATAGATGCACGTCGAAACGATAGCCCTCATTTACTACCAGATTTACAATCTCAATATGATACTGGTCTAACATCCAGATTAGCGCCAGCTCTTTTAGTCGACCAAACTGTTGTCAGCGAATGTCTAAAAGGAGCTGGTCTTGATAGTGGAAAATTACAACAAAGTTCAGGCTACAGTGGGAATTCTTTACAACACAGGTAATTACCTATTGCGTATAGTACTCCAATAATTGGCTGTAAACCTTTAAAAAATGTCGCTTTGTTTTATATTTAAATTTTGCTTAAATAGGCATTCATGGGTTGATGCTGGACGGAATTCACTAGCTGACATTAATTCTGGAGGTCCAGAATTGGATAGTGGAGGTTCATCACCGGGTGTACAAAAGGTATAATTTACATTTATTTTAATTTATATTAGAAGATATCACATATTTGATTTAATAAATTAATAAATTCATCGTTATTATTAAAAAACATGTTTTAAGTATATTATTATGCACAATTTTAACTATTACCTTCTATTCGTAATTAATTTTTTGCAGAAATTACCTGGAGAAGAATTAACATTCGAAAGCATGAAAAGAATTTTGACAGAGAGCAACAATAATCAAGTAATAGAAGAAGAGAAGCGAATGCAACTTTCTCAGTTTTTTAGAAATGCACCATTCCAAGATTTAGTATCAAAAACACAACCAAAGGTTTCATTAATATATTATAAACTTATTATCAATTTATATAGCTTTCTAATATTTCCTTTTCTGTTCACAGCACGATGTTTTACAGAGTAAGTTATCAGAGATATTTAATACGCTGTCCGTTGATCCGCGCAATACGGTTCCTACGACCGGACCACAGACAGATACTAAACCAAGTCAAACTCCAGCTTACGAAATTCATTTCCCAGAGTTGTTTGTATATTAAACTGCTAATGTTCCTGTTGCATCAACATTAAGTGCCATTTGGTGCTACAAATGCTTCAAAACATTTGATTGACCAATTGAAAGAATTTTACTAATTGATCAATCAATGAATGCTTCAAAGCATTTCTATAAAGCATCAAATGGACTGTAGCTATTAACATAGTGTTGCATTATATTAAATTTACATATTACTGAGCATGAACAATAGCTCCTATACTTTAAAGATTGACTTGTGTACATAACAGAGAAAATATTTTTATGTTTTATATTGCTAGATATATATTTTTTATTGAGTTGCTGTTACTAATTTTATTTATTTTTAATGAGTAGGTCTCAAATATTAAATTTTGAAACACATTCTTTGATTAGTTAATTAGTAAATTTTTTTCTAATTAATCAATCAAATGCCTCAAAGTATTTGTAGTAATTTGTAGTGACCGCACGCTCTAATATGTCGACATTTCAATGAAGAAATTTGGAGAAAACAAAAAAAAGTTCACATAAGTATAATGAATTGTTCTATATACATAAATTAGGCTTCAGCAAAAACTAAGACAAATAATCTGGATATATATTATATTCCAGCAGTAGATCAATTACATAAATGTGCACTGTTCCTTAATCATGTTAATATAACGTTAAAAATTGTATATCTATGTATATCTCTTTATATATTCTAGAAAAATACAATTTTCTCTCACGGCAAAGTCAGTGATTGAAAAAAATTGCACAATGTATATTTATAAATATAGAAAATAGTTCGAAATATTTTATAAATATACGTATATTAAAACACATGTTAACCTGGAAAAAGATTTATTATAGTGCAATGCTTATCCTTCTTACATTTTTCTCCAATTACTTATTCGTATAATTATGAAGAAAAAGATGTTTAGATATATACGCGAGGAAGCGGAGAATAATTTTCTGTTGTACTTTATCTTATGAAAACCTGTAGCGTTACATTACCAATTGTTTTTTCCTTTATTGAATCTTTGTACAAAATACTCGAAGGATCACCAAATACATAGTAAATGGAATGAACACAGGTTTTATTTTGCAAATATCTGAAGGGTCCCTTTATTCAACCGCTCATCATAGGAACACGGTTAATCGATTTTAAATCAAGTACACAAGTTAAGTAGCATCTCTTGGAGAGCAAGTAATCAAACTACATATTAACATATGACTCTACAGTCCATGCGATAATGTTTAAATGCGATTATATTATTGATCTGCAATTTATACATTGTATAAATTGTATGTTGTTTCCGAAGTTGGAGAAACAACGTTTTCAATATCTCGTATGTAACTTCATAAAAATCGCAAATATATTATAATGTACGAGCGATTGAATTAAGGCATTAGAGTAGGATGTGCCATTCGTGCGACGACTACTTAAACATAATTTGATGCGTTTCTTTTTTTTTTTCTTGTATTGAAATGCGTTTGGTCAAATTTGGTACGCTCTAAGAGGTATTTCAAGGTTCTACCTTCAGCAACTCCACATCGAAGATAAGAACGGCATTCGGTGGGATAGTGTGTCTTTGTCAAGGCTAATATAGTTTACTGTTTGTTCTTTTATATATATATATATTAAATTATAAATAGAATTATACTAAATAATTACACTAGAACCTCGTGATAGCGAATTCAAAATGGAGCACAAAATTTCTTCCCTTTCATGCTAGATTCATGTGAACAGTATGAGAAGAGACCATGACACTTAATAAAGTCCTAAATTTCATGATTTGAGAATGAAGTAAGAATCTTGTTATATTCATTCAGTATCTCAACCATTGCGCTATTAAGAAAGTTCCAGTGTATTCTATTTTGTATGTTCAATCTATATTTTATATCATCTTGCATTAAAGGATATATTCCAGGGTGGCCTCGGCTACCATAAGCAAAATCTGGAGAACAGGTCAGCTTGGCTCGCTGTCCGACGCACATTTGTGCGACTCCTTGGTCCCAGCCTTTAATTACTTCACCCTTTCCAATTTTAAATTTAAACGGTATACCACGGTCCCTGCTGGAATCAAATTTCTTCCCATTGTCGAGGGTACCTATAAATGTGTTAATGAAATCATTCTATTTTTACATAATCTTAAGATTTTTATGTGTATAAATTATTTAGAGAGATAAATACACAATATTTTCAGAGAAAACATTGAAACTAGAAAATACTTAATATAATAATATTAAATAATATAATCAGAGATGAGAAGTAATGCAATACTTTTCAACTCTGGTCATATTTGTATAATGTTACCACATGGTAGCAGTTTTGAAAAAATTTTGTTAACTATTCTTTTGTTTCTTCAAACATGATACATACATATAAATCAGAGTATCAATACTCTGCAATAAAATATTCACCTGTATAATGCACGACCACTGTTTGACCAGTCTTTGGATAGGTTTGACCTGCATATATGAAAATATTCATGAAATGATATTAGATGACAAAATCTAGGCGAAAATACATTGCTGTTTAAAATTAGTAACAACATAAATAAGGCAAAGTCGCTCATAGTCCATTTTATTTCGAATAAAGAATATCGCGGCATCGGCCACACTAGTTCGCGGTATTTCAGGCCACGAGATAAGGCACGTTGTGAAGCATAATTCTCAGAATATCAAGTATAGTGTGGTGCGCGCACGAGCATGAGAGAGATGGAACGGAATTACGGAATAGGAAAGAGATTCTTCCGAGGAGAAGCGAGAACGATAAATTCGGCGAGTTCCTAGAAAAATAAAACTGCATAATTACCGTCTCCAGGACTCAAGACTTCGACATCCACGCCCATGGCTACGTATCTTTTCTCTTTGTATTACAGCAAGAGACTTTCCTCTCGAAACAGCGGGGTGCGCAAAGATCGTTGAGGCTTATCAGAGTCGACTCGTCAGAAAAATCGTCAAGCAAAACTCGTCGTGAGAAAAACTATTCGCGGTGCCTTAGAAAACGATGCCGCTCCACTACGCCGTTCAATGAATACGAACCGGGCATATGAGATACCTAGAAATACCATCCATTGACATATCTATGGCAGTATTCCAAAATTCACTGTCAGTGGCTTAGTTTCCCTAGTTAAACCCTCGGTGGAAACTAGGCCAATCATGAAATTTTTTTCCTAGGATGAAAAGTAAAAAAGTAAAAAATTTCTCCATTAACTTCAATGATTAAAATTGTTACTTTTTACTTTCCATCTTAGGAATAAAATTTTATGATTAATGTCCTAACTACGGGCCTTTATCTCTAAAAAATTCTATAATATACATAACGTAAATTAGCATGTTGGCACGCTAACATCATTGTAAGCGCGTTCTGAATACAGGCCTCTACATTTAAGCACCGACAAGATTATTATTAGACTATTATTAGACTCTCGGTGCTTATGGAAATTCACGTGCCTGTTAAAATTTAAGTGATTAAGGCCCGATTGCACCAATGTTATTTTGATTTTAAGCGAAACCATTGATGGATACTATTAAAGGCCGACATTCTTACGAGAATTCGTATCCTTGAGAATAGTGAAGTAATTAAGAACTATTAGAAACTGATAATATTGTATTAATTTTATGATTTATTAGTTTAATAGACGTATTTATGTATTTAGAACTCAATAATATTCGATTTTTCTTTAAAATTGTGATTTCAGTGTATCGTCAAAGTTTATCAACAGAAATGATAACTGCAGAGAAAAAATTGTAATTTTTCTGCAATATATAGGATATTATAACTTTACAAGTATGCACATTTAGTTATGGAACATTTATATAATAAAAAAAAATCATGAATTTAATAATGCATAAGCCAAATATTTATGTTAATAAATATTTATGTTAATAGCAAATTTATATCAATTGTCGATAATGTCAGCGTTCTTCAATTACCTTCGGGGTCCTTTTTATACGCCGAAAATTTGCCCAGGGTTGACGGTCTTTAATAGTATCTCGTTGGTGCTTTGATATTGTATAATATGTAGAGCTTTACATTTAAATAGAGTGCATACAAAGAGAGTGACACCAATTAGCCGGAAGTCGTCATTTTGTATTCTATATCTGGGGAATCTGTATAATGCAATTCCTCGCTTAATCTTTTCTTTCTTTAACGTTGTCTTCTTTCTACTAACAGTAAGGACATTTAATGGCGAAGCCAATCACATAAGGAGATTTAATGGCAAAGCATGAAGCACATAAATTGATGCTACTTTCTTTACCCACTCTACGTTTAAGAATAAAATATATTTGAACGGTTTTTTCTTTCAGTTATAACTTCAATTTAAATTCGAAATCTTCGTAATTGAATAATCACGTGTTTTAATGTCGGAATGTTCAATGGGAATACTGGACGTCCAATATCCAATTGGAAAATTTGTTTCTTAGAGACAAAAACATTAGAGTCATTAGATTCTACATTATCATATTGAATAAGGGCGCGTCCATACCTTGACAGAAAAGCGGAAAGCGGAAAAACAGCAGCCAATCAGAACTCTAGTTGGTAGTCTACAATTACGGCTTTCTGTACTACTTACTACCAGCGTGAGTTCTGATTGGCCACTGCTTTTCCGTTTTCTGCTTTTCCGTCAAGGTGTGAATCCCAAAGTGTGGCGCCCTAAGATTGGCGTCCTATAAAGTGAAAATTTACAACGGAACAAAACAGCGTAACCAATTACAACCAATTACTTTGCAGTCATTACTCTGTTTTCTTTTCTGCGATTGTGATTGGTCTCACCATTTCTTTCCGTTGTAAATTTTCGTTCATGGGATGTTAGCCTAATGATTCTTGCACACGCGGCGGAAGTTGGCCAATCATCTCGCTTGCTCGGAAATAAGATATATAATTTCCACTGCATGACTTTAGTTGAACTTAATAAACTTCAACTTTTGCCACGCGGCGAAAGTAATATTATATCATTTCTAAAAGTTTTAAAAAGTGGGACTGACTTATAGCTCCTTATAGCAAAATGAGACGCAATTTGACGCACGGTAACCAATGAACACATTAGAAGCTGTAAGCTTATTGGCTATCGCATCACATTTTGCCGCGCGGCAAGCGTTTCCGCGTCCAGTGTACAGAAACCATCTCACTCCAACTTTTGCTGCGCGGCAGAAGTAGTATTACATCATTTCTAGATGTTTTGTATGGTGAAACTAACTTAAAAACATAGAATTATTGGTTAATGCGACAACTTTTGCCGCGCGGCAAGCGTGGTCGCGTTCTGTGAGCAGGAGTCATTAAGGCCATAGCACAGACTTTCGCATAATGCATAAGCGAACCAACTAATCAGAATCTTTCCTTTCCTCCCATTCCAAAAAGAAGAATTTCAATTGGTTGATTCTCTTATGCATTATGCATTATGCATTATGCAAGAGCATAACCTGTGCTGCGGCCTTAATTTTTCTCTCTGAGGAAGATTTTACTCTATATATTATAGTATACGTAACATGTACTATATATTTCGATTCGACTGTATATTTCGATTCGACTGTATATTTCGAAAATTTTCCTCGGAGAGGAAGTTTTGGAACAGCCTAAAAAAAGAAAATATGTATCTATTTCGATATTGTCTTCCTTCTCTTTCTTTTTCTCATCTTTTTCAAAAAGGAAACATTATACTGTTTTTAATATCGATTCATACACCGTTTATAATTAAAATTTATTCTTGAAATTTCAGCTTAGTTAACTTTTTGATAACTTTAACAACTTTTCGGAAATTTCGAACAATTCATATTTTAACTATGATGTAATTGTAAGAAGACATAAACGCGTTGCAATCCCCAAACATTTTTGTATTTAAAATGAGATAGATACATATTTTATCTTGAAAAGAGATGAGAAAGCGAAGATATTGAATGCCAGCAACGCGAATAGACCCAAGCTGTATACATTCACTGACTAAAAAGATTGCAACACTTTTTTTTAATGGGTTTCGGAATGCAGCTTACTCACCGAGCAATTGATTCTTATTCATAGATCCACAAATAAAAATTCCAATCACTTGCAATTTTTGACCGGCTGTATCATTCACGAGGGTGCGCAGTAAGAGAGTGAATGTGGCCAAAATTTTATTGGCTATTCCAATATACCAACACTATTATACGCAGAAAAGTGCATAGAGGCTAAAATTTAATTGTTTTCATCATATTATTGCTATCGCCATTATACGCAATGGTACTTGTATTCTTACATCATGATTATAACTGTATTTTTAAGCACGGAAACATTTTTTTTTCAGTTATATGATAATCTTTATCTATAATCTTGATAAGACACATGAAAATCAGATGAAATCATGATCATTTGCGATAAATAAATTAATCGTTATCTCTCTCATTGTTATGTTTCGATAAATTAAATGATATTAATTAACTCATAATCATTTTTTATCAAACCTTCAATTGCAATAAGCATTTAGAGGAAAGGCCGCTATTAGAGATACTGAGTTCATTTTGGATAAATGCTAGAAGCCTAGCATTTAGGCAGAATTTAAAAAATAATAGGTTATTTTGAAGGGAATTTAATAAGCTTTAAGATAATGTTACATATTTAATTCAAATTCCATTTTTTTTGAAAATTAAAGAAATATAAAAAATGAACTAATCGCAAAATCAAAAAATTGTGCTTCTAATATGCCCCCAAACGAGAATGAATTGAAATGAATTGAAATAGATTCAGATTTTCAGAAATATTGATTCACAAATGTTAAAATGAATGCTTTTCAATTCTGAATGCATTTTTATTCATTTATAGGAATTGCATATCTCTATGCCTTTCAATTTAAAAATAATATTAGCTTTTTCTATGCACACAAACACAATTGTGAATATTGTTCAATTCAAAATTTTGAATAGGAAATGCAATTTTTCAATCCAATTGCATCCAATTGAATCCAATTGAATCCAATTAAATCCAAAAAAAATATTCGCTATTTAAAATACGCATTCGGATAAAAAAAAATTTCAATTCATTTTAATTCATTCTCGTTTGCTGGGCAGAGAAATCGATAGTAAAACGCAAAGTATATCAGTATTGTAATTAAAAAACTTTATTTAATGTTTCTAAAATACATACAAACACAGCCAGCGTGCGCGAAAAATGAGCATGCGATAGATTATATCCAGAACTCGTTTTCAATTTTAATTGGATCAAGCATTGCAGTTATAGGCACTCGGTGTTCATTCCGGTTATCTTTTTTATTATTGTACAATAATATTTATACTTTAACAATGATTTTCACTATAACATGGGTTATTTCATATTAGGAATATCCTAGGTATCTCTCATTACGATTTCCACATCTTACAGTTTTAGGATCATCAAATCTAACTTTTGTAATTAAACAATTTAACATATCCCGTATTTTTCTATTATTACGACCTTACTCTATCACTACATGAATTTATTCATGTACCAAATATTTATTTTTTTTATTAAATAATAAACAAGGTTTATTTAAATGCTCATCTCATTGAAATTTGAAAACATCCAAATTCTAAAATCTTGTTTTAGAATGACTACAGGCATGATCTAATAATGAATTTTCTATTAAATAGTTTTCAATCCAAGAACAATAAATTCATGGTGGAACTAATAGATAGCGTTTATTAGTTTAGCAGAAACGCTGTTATTTCATATTAGGCGCTTATCTCATAATAAGGGGCTTTCCTCTACTTTAGATTTATTTACGAAATTTTTCCAGATATGGCAACTTGCTGGAAAATTGACAACAAGAACAAATATAATCGAATATAACATAATTGTGTCAATATTGTATTATCTGCTTGTATTATCGATTTGTTCCTGTTATCAATAATATACATCAATTATATATGAACAAATCAAAATTTTAGTTAATATAAGTATATATTATTTTAAACAGTCAATTATCTCCAAAATTATTAATACAAAAAAATAAAAATTAAAAGATTTTAAAGAGGACATACTGTATTAAAAAAATACATTATTGCTTTAAAAAAAATTCATATTTTTATCTGAAATAATATCAAATATCCTTATTTATCCTTATATTTATAGATTAAATAAAGACACCTGGGGCACTATTCTGGCTATGTTCCAAAATTTACTACCAATACTGAAAATCTATAATTTACGTCACGTCCACTACAGATTCAGTACTGGCGGTAAATTTTGAAACACAGCTTCTGTAACTATCTTTGGTACATATGTATCTACATATTGCAAGATTCTTTAGCATTTGTTTTATCTCTTTTAAGTGTCAATTGAATTGAATTTATTAGGAACAGTGCTTTATATTTTATTGATTACATCGTGCGCTTAGTTTGCGACAGAGGCGCTATTTCTGTAACTCTTTTACACGCCTGACAGTTGTCGGTATCGGTATTGCGCAGATATTTTATATGGTAAAAAAGCTGCGCAACGACATCGACAAC
>Ga0157363_1003631_pt1 | contig 13995 bp, 3 predicted proteins | sample AttsexASBM1_FD_111477 | JGI IMG/M metagenome (GOLD analysis project Ga0157363, IMG submission 111477) | Fungus gardens microbial communities from leaf cutter ant in Ribeirão Preto, State of São Paulo, Brazil - Atta sexdens ASBM1 | ecosystem: Host-associated > Fungi > Mycelium > Unclassified ...
TGTTCAAGCGTATAGCGACCCATTTCGTAAATGTCAAACAAAAAATTAAATTTCTGATACGTCATAAATGTTATTACGTCTTTCAAACTCAAAATAACCGGTAGTTGAAATTCCAAACGCTAGCCCACCCTGTATCTGTATAATAATGTAACGATATGTAACGATATGTCATTATTGTTAAGATTGAAACTTTGCGTACAATGTATAATGCATAAAGCATAAAAAAAAACCAATCATTTTATTTTATGAAAAGAAAGGAAATGAAGGATTTTGATTGATTAATTTTTTTTACATTTTTTAGATTATACAAGACTCTGCTTCCGCTATTAGAGAATAAGATCCTATATACTACAACATCCAATTCGTATCTCATCAATAATTCTAATCGAATTTGTAATAAACTTCGATAGCACTTCTATTACAAAAACAAAAATTTCTAAAACAAAAATTCTAACACAATATGTAGTTAATCCCATGTAACAATGTAAGGTGTATCATTCTCGAAGATGCACCAACATAATTCAACATGATGGCTATTCTTTCAACTAATCAAGAATTTGCTCTCAAATTATAAAAAATAACATGACTGTTTTGAGATAAATATTTGATTGGTTGTTCCTTTGGATTGTTCTATTATTCTGCCACAATTATCATGTACTTTATATTTTTATATTATGGTTACAAGAGATTTATGGAATACAAGAGATCAGATTCAAGTCCCTGCTGAGGTAACATTTTTCGCAATAAATTTATTAATAGTTTCAACATATTAACATATCTTTATATATCTTTATATATTAATATATTTTTATAATTATTATGCTTGATAATAACATCAAATTATAAAAATTGCTTGTCAATTTATTTCACGATTACTAGAATAGTTTTAATAGCGTTTATAAATCCGGAAAAACAATTCGGCGCGCAGTTTGAAAAGACTATAATAAGCAAGTACATATATATAGTATATTAGTAATTCAAGTTTGAATTATTTAAAGCAATGAATATTCAGCTTCGGTCATAATAGGCATTTAAATTTCTAGTATTGATTGTGTTTCTCACATATGCGATCTAAAATAAAGATTCTTAATATTGTTTATTTTGGTTAATTCTATATCTCATTTATTATATTTATTGCAAAACAGAAAACGAATAATTTGTTATTATTGATTAAAAATTAATAATTGGATATTCTTGAAAAGTATTACAAAGCCTTAAATGAAATCTTAACTTGAATCGTCTCGAATATTACAACAAGAATTATTCATATCGCCTGACATTTCCGGCAAGTTTGATAAGACAGTCGAATGCTGTCTATACCTGGCAGAGATCCACGCTAAGCGCCCACGCGGCTCATTGTCCATGATAATGCACTCGAGGCAATTCAAGCGATTCTCATTTCGAAATTGTCAGCAATTAGACGTCATGCTTAAGACATGGAGAAAACAACAACGAAGTCAATGAGACATACATGTCAGAGTCGTTGGCCGCGTGGACTTTAATCAGTAGCGTTCATTTTTTTCCACACAAGAATAATCGACGAATATTCGTAATATCAAAGTTCAAAATCCGTATATCAATATAACTTACAAGTTCTTTATCTAATTTACTTTGCGCTTGTTTATTTATTGTAACTATAATAGCATGACTCAATAATAAAAACGAGTCTATTTCTACTAGTATTGATTAAATTTAGTCTTGATAGTCTTTAATTTACTCTTTTATCTTTTTCCAATTCTTAGGCTGGGTTGTTCCATCTTTCGTTAAACTTCAGTTCAATGGTTACGTTTACTATGCGCTTAGTTCGCTATCTACGATAGATGTCTTTATTTAACTTAAGGATAAACAAGGATATCTATTGTATACGTCGCAGCCTAAATGCATGATGTAAATGTAACCACTGTCTTACTGTCTTATGCTCTTACTCTTTTACTCTTTTATTTATCCAGTAAATAAAGTATTATGTAGTTTATCTGAAGATGAAACAACCGGCCCTTAGAGTTAAAAAAAATTAAAGGTAAGTTAATAGAATCGCAATCTTTATCATTTCCATCTTTATGACAATATTTCTCTCTCTCTCTCTCTCTCTCCTTTTTTAAAAGTATTTAAATAATTGTCAGATCACGTACAATCTTATTTAAAAAATTAAATGTTACAATCATTACAATATTAGCCATTTCCACATTTACTTATGTTTTCCGTCATTATTAAACATATTACCGATTTTTTTTACAATAAAGATGCATCTACTTTTCATAATCAGTTATCTCTGCAATTGACTCGTTCGTATTCCATAAATTGTGGTTCACAGTTTCTCGATATAGACACTGATATCTTTCGCATCCAGTTTATCACGATTTCCAGATTAGTCTCATGCTTCGTTGAGCAAACAGGTGTGGAAAATGTCATAATTTCTACACTTAAGATTCATGGTATATGATACTTTTACGCGTGGCGACTAGTACGAGATAGTGGAAACATGGCGAATGTTTCATGTTGTTCTTATTGCGCCGGTATTAACCTTTGTACGGCTGCATACTTTCGCACAACGGCACGATCAATTGCCTTTCTCATTCTCAGGCGTCTCGCAGAAATAGAAACTGGATTGGTACTCGATTCCCGTTCGCCTTGACGCCCTTAATCGGTCAGGGGATTTGTCTCGCGAGAGAATCTCGAGTGTCCCCTCCGCTTCCGCTATTAAATGCGACAATTGACAATCCAAGCCTTATAGGCCTTTCTTTGTTAGCAACTTCATTAACTTCATTAACAATCTTTTAATTACGGAATATTTAATTAATGATCTCTTGGATTAAAATATATTTTATTTAAAAACTTACTTAATTACGTATTTTTTAACATCTTTCTCAGACAACACACAATATCTAGAAAATATTTTTACGTCTATTAGATATGCATGTAATCTGGGTTGACATTGATTACAATTTCTATTTTAAATATTATCATGAAAAGTTTGCGAAATATTAATAATATATATTGATTTGTATTATCAAATATCAAATTAACCTCTCTGTATCACGAATTTTTATGCGAGATCGATTTTTTTGATACTTTGAACCCGAGAATTTTTTGAGTGATTAATTACAAATTAGAAGTAGAATTTTAAAATTCAATGGCCGATTTAATATAGCGGATCAATATAATAACTTTTAGTAAAATATTTAGTATTTCATTATTTATAAAAACAAATTATTTAATAAAGAACAGATTTTAATAACTTCAGATTCAGATGCAGTGATAAAAATATTCAGAAACTAAGGAACGGTATGCATAATCCGTTCATAATTTCAAGACCATCTAAAGTAATATCTTAAGTTAATACGACTCTTTAATTGGCTCATGATACCTTAGGCAATATATAATTCAAGACTCGAAGCTAGAGTCTTAAATTACTTACTGAGGTAGTCTGTGGATTTCATCTTAACTTTTAAAATACACAATTTTCTCGTTTTTAATCTATCACACGATCCTGTCTTTTTGGATTTTAAAAATTAAAAATTTTGACCTTAGATTAAGATTCAGTGAACAACAAATCCCTAGATATCATTATAAGAAATATTCAAATTCAAACTATTTTGATTTGCAGTAAAAAATATTGATTTTTCCATATTTTCCAAAGATTATATTATATTTTCTAACGCTGTATATAGTTTATATCAAAGTTTATAACCAAAAAAAGGAAATTCTTTGTAAGAATCAATATAATCAACCTAAAACCTGTATTCTGAATATACATCTCAATTGTAATATTTTTTTAATATTTTTGTTAGAGTCCATTGTCCAGACAATGGATTCTAACTCCTCTACCAAGTGGAAGTAAGTAGGTAAGTAGACAAGTGAATGAGTAGATAAATCAATTGTGTTTGGAAAATAGTTCTTCGTGTATTTTTACGAGTCAATAAACATGTCATTCAATATGTTATATTATAAACTTATATTATTACTAAAAGTAACATTATGATCACTTGGTTTTCTATTTCTCTAATTTCTCATTTTATTATAAAAAAGAGAAAAATATATACCTATTAGATCATATTGGGTACAAATGATACTTTTTAGGTACTTAATGATACTTTTTAAAAAAATCTTTTTACTCATGAAAATATTTGAAAATGTCTCATATTTTTTTACTGTTCAGAAATTCTATTTTTAAATCTGATTGTTGATTTTTAATTTTGGATTTAGCAAAAAATAAGAAAAAATCGTAAAGCTTAGATAAGTCATATATAAGTCCGATTATCTTATAATCTAATAGAAGTTTGTTAAGAGATTTCTTATATTTCGACAAACTAAAATTAATATTTAATTTCTCTCTCTCTCTCTCTCTCTCTCTCTCTCTCTCCTGTACACATACAAGCAATTTGAACTGATTTCAATTTTTTTTATCTCTGATCGCATTTGCTTCTTGCGAATTAAATTGACTTATTGTTTCAATTACTGATTATATTCTGATTTACCAATCGCAGTTAAAAATGTGTGCTGATACATTTTTATTTAATGACTCATCTTGTTCAATATTTTTATCATTATGGACTTATTGTGACTGTTATAATGGAAGAATATAACCGATAATATTATCAGAATAAAAAGCATTGCATTGTTACGGAAAATTGATTTGAAGATGATAGATTTGAAGAAACATTACCAATTTTTTTGCATAACTATAAATTGTATATTTTAACCGTTTTATTAATTTTGTCGGATTTGCATTTAATTTCTTTATACTGAGGATGACCTAATAATAAGGTCGAAATGTATGTTCTAAAAATCTGAAATATATAAAAATCTGGCTTGTAGCCCCTTCTTGTCATTTATTGTCAATTAACAAAATTATATTGTGTGAAATTGTACTACTTTTAAATTTTGTAATACTTTAGTAAAACCGTTCTTTCTGTAATAAAGAAACAAAACATTGCTATGTATAACATTTGTCTTTATTTATTTAATATATTTATTTATCGTGATAAATTTTCCTTATAGAAGTGGAATGTTCTTAAATTTTCAAAGTAAATATGCCTCACTGTAATATATATTAATACTATAATAAGTATTAAACATTACAAACTAATAGCAAAGAATGATTGTATCTTGTAAGTTATATTTCATAGTATTAACTAGGAATATGTTAAATCGTGTAATTGCCGGATACCAGATAATGGATATTCGGAAAGAATGTGATATCCGATATAAGCTAATTATCTGGTCGGATACTAGATATTTTCTGGATATTTCTTCATATTTAAAAAAAAAGGAAAAAAGGAAAACAAGAAAAATAGCGATAATAATTTTCTTTATCTCCCCAATGTGAAAAAAAAGGAACAGATATAATAAAATGCAAGAAGTTCAGCTGAAAAGAATAGAATTTTACATCAATGATACAAACTTTCAATATAAAATTTCGGCCGGATATACAATATATATTGCTAGATTACTAATAATATCCGGCTATCAAGCCGGTAAAAAAGTTGGATACTGGATCTTGCAAAAAAATACTTTTATACATTATATTATACTTTAAAAAACTTGCCGCAATAAGTTCAATTTCCTACGTCAAAAATTTCCTTTTTTCTTTTTTTTCTTTTTTTTTTCGATACAAAACTTGACACGTAATTTATCTGTGGATTTGTAGAACATATCTAGCATCCTATCAGTGTATAGACAAATTATTCAAAAGAATTGTCTTTTTTTATATTTATACTAATATTTCCTATTGAGGCGTATTAGTCGGTTTTACCATATTATAGCTGGAATATTTTAAAGCAATTTTCGTAATATAAAATTGAACATACTCAGTATGTTCATATTTTTGAAGCTATTTTAGTATTTTTTTCACTCTGTGATAGACAAATTAATTGATAATACGCTACACAGATATAACATTGTGATTAAAGCTCATGATAGCCTGAAATTAACATTGTAAGTATTTATAATATGTATTTTTATACATATAATAGCTTCTCTGTAATCGATTTAAGTTTCTGTATACACATAATAAAATAATAATAAAAAATAAATAAAAAAAGAAATAAAAATTAATTAAATATAAAACTTAAAAAAAAAAACAAGTTTTTATAATAATTTCATTCACTTTATGTTTTTCACAATTAAATCTTCTTAGTACGCTTGTACATTTTTGAATAATATATCGAAAGATGATATCGATATCTTTATTAAAAAAACGAAATATAACGAAAAATACAAATCGAATTTTTTTTGTTCGCTACTGTAGATACTCTTAAACTTTGATGCGTGACTCACTGCGATATGTGCAATCGTGACAATTGCAAAAATTAAATAATTAGTTTTCCTGGAAAGATATGTATCGACACTGTATTATTAAAATTGCAATCCGATTGTCATGCAACTGCAGTGATAATCAATGTAGTCGATGTAAGGTAGAAAAAGATAAAGAGAAACAGAAAAGGAAACATGATCGAAACGGAACCTGCATGTGCATGTTTCACGCACTCTTTGTTAAACGCGAGTTGCTCGGTGCTATGCTATAAAAGAATACAATTAAAAAATAATAAAATCAAATTATTTACCAAAGCAAGATTTACATCAGCAAAAAATTATTTTACTTACAAAAGAAATTTTTTTTTCATGGATCAACTCTAATTTTTCATAAAATATTATTAAGGCACTTTAATTTATAGAGAATCTTACTCAGTGTTAAAATATAAATTTTTATTCAGAAATTTATTGCTGAAAAGTGAAACGAACAACGAACAACGCACTCGATAACTCTCGATATCGCACTCGAGGTTGTCCGAGAAAAGACACGAGGCTAGATTTATGTCGGCAACAATTGTAAAAAAAAAAAAAATCGAGCGAAAAAGCAGCTAACGCTCTGCGAGTACACGGGTAAATTCGAGTGGAAGAGAAACGCACCTGGTCTTAAATCTCTGCGTGTCGTCCTGACCGGCCCACATTTTCCTTCTCCAGAACTAACCGCTGTTCGCTCGATAACAGTCGATAACCTCGAAGCACACCGGAGCGGAGATCTGTCGCGTGTAAACCGCCTTCCAAGGAAAGCGACGAAATCCACAAGAAAATTTGTACCGGCACACGCGCGAGCGTGAATGACACGGGTCAACTGTCAAGTTGGGTTGGGTCACGCACAACGCGCTGTTGCGTTTCTTCCGTTTGTGTGATTCGGCGCGTCGCGTCGCACGAGTGCAAGGGGAGAGAGAGAGAGAGAAGAGAGAGATATAGAGAGAGAGAGAGAAACGGAACGAGATATAGAGAACAGAACGCGGGTGAGAGAACGAGACGGCGCGAGTGAGGCCCCGCGGGAAGAAAGACGTTGTGCGCCGCGAGCGCGAAGTAGAGGCGCCACCTCCGAAAAGTCGAGAAACTCGCACCGCGCGAGAGGGTCGGCGTAAAGAGAGACAAAGAGAGAGTAACGTGCGCTACGCTCGGTCGATCGCCTGCTGCTGGTTGTGCACGATTATGAAATACTGATGGTGGATCGGCAGCGAGGTGCGACTCGAGAGAAAGAGAAAAAGAACGAGAGAGAAGGGAAGAAAAGCGGCACGGTGCGGCTCTTCAAGTGCAACTGCGTACAGACGAGTCTTAAGCCTTGTAGTTGCGGCATGAAATTTTGGATAAGATTCAGGGAATCCCCTCACTCAACGGGTGTTTCCCACTTGCATGGATTGTAATGTATTGATTTGAATTAGCTCAAGTGGCCAGTATGACAAATAGAAAGGATTTATCGTAATTAAAACTTTATATGCGCAATGGCTCGAGTAGCTTAAAAAATTTTTTAAATTAATTTATTTTCACGCGACAATAATATAATTTTTTTTAAATATAAACGGAAGTTGATTTATCAGCTCATCCTTCCTTATATATACATAAGTTTAGCAAAAAAAAGGAAAGAGAATTTTCTTAAGAAAAAAAAGGGGGAAAATTGTTGACACGAAGAATAAAGTTGCGTGCAAATAAACCGAGGCAGGTGTATCGCATGTAACGGATGCGACTTCGCGGGAGCCAGAGTGTGCGACTGGGCCTTAAACTCTTGCAGGTCAGCCAGCAAATAGCTGCTGAGGCTCTGCCCTTAGGCTCATCGTCAGTCACGGACACCAGGTAATTTTCTCCTGGGAATACACGCTAAAACCGGGCCAGCGACAGCGGTTATATTTATCTTTCCGACCGTGTCGCCGTGTATTCTTGTTCTTCTTTTTCTGTGCAAAATCTCGCGGTTATTTAAAAATACATTTCAATTCACTTTCGGAGTGGTCAGTCTATTTCCTTAATGTTCCGGTTTGTAACCACAAATCTACTCCGATTTTGTTCGATTAAGCTTATATTATCAATGATAAGAAATTAATATTTCTTTATGACGCAGCTGCGATATAGTTGCTTTTTTTTCTAAGCAAGAAAATAATGTGATAATTAAAGATGTATCTCCGCTTAAATCACTTCTGAAACATGCTTACGATGATGTGACACATTAAAAAATTATTAAGTAGTGCAAGTTTAATTTGACTATTAATTTCATTACAATGAATTCAATTGTGGATTAATGTAGTGGTGTCGATCGAATCAGGGGGTCAATTGTGTATCTTAAAACAAAATGAAAATTACAAAAGTGAACGAATTTATTGGAATATTTATAATTTCATTAGTCAATTTCTAGTGAGTAATAAAATTAATATATTCTCGCCTAAAATCATTATAATTACAACGTACTATATTGCATTACGCTATTGGCAATTTTTATAGGCAAAATACAATTTAATTAAGAACAATTAAACATTAAATATTCTTTTACATGAGCGATAAATACATCAGAAAATATTACATTAATAAATTGTAAATATTGACATAAAATTGTACAAAATGAACAAATGTTTTTTTTATAACTCAACTACGAAGTTGAGTAAACCGCTTACTGATCGCAAATTCCATGAATTCGCGGACGTCGCGCCACAAATTGTCGGCGTCATTTCCTCATCCATCCCCACGTGTATGTACGTAACGCGTGTACGTTAGAAGCCTTTCCTGCGCGCCGCGTGCAGCAGTGAGTTTGTCAGGAAATAAAGAGAGAAAGAGAAAAAAAAAGAGACACAGCGAGGAGAGAAAGAAAGACAACGAAGATGACCGGCTGAACGAAGGACACCGAACAAAGGGTAGGCAGAAACGTCGTGTACCTATGCAATTACGAGGCTTTGAGGCCCTAAATGTATACGCCTCTATGTGGCACGCTAACAGCAGCGATGAGTCACAAGCTTGGAGCTTGTATTACTCGCACGCGGCGACGACGTTCCGCGGATGCGTTCGATGCATTCGAACAAATTGCTTTAGAAAAAAGCACATTGTTGAAATCTAGAAACAGGGATTCTCAAGAGGAAAGAGAAAAACACTACCGAATTAATTATCTTAAATAATGATTTATTGAATTCTTTGTAAAGTTTAGAGTATTTATATATTAACATTATTATTATTAAATTGATAAATAAATTACGAACTAAATTCCTAAAATAACAATTCAAAAAGAAAAATTGAATAAACAGGCAATTAGGAATTGGTGCTGTATATGTTTCAGTTAATCTTTTAGCCTTCTTCAGTAAAAATTTTTGTACCATTTACTGAAATTTTTGCTGAAGAAGATTAAAAGGTAGATTAGCCGAAACATGTACAAGTAATGATATAATATAGAATTACTTTAAAGAAACAAAACTGCGCACCGACTATAGCGCCAATTCCCAATTGCATGTTTATTCGATTTTTCTTTTTGAATTATTATTAAATTGATTATCAATCTTATGATATTACTATTCTAGCTTTAATTTAGAATTCCGTTTCAAGATCGGCAAGCAATCGCCGAATGCAGTTTGCCAAATTAGTAAATACATATAAAAAAAATTGCAGCTTTGATCAAATGTCTCTCTTCATTTTGATTGTAAAAAAACGTAATTTAAACAACGAATCTTTTATTGATTAATTTTTCCATGATACTTTAGGAGGTGATTCAATTTATGTTGAATATTAAAAAGTAGTGAGATTGAGGGAAACTATATTATAATTGTAAGAATTAAAATTGAACTCCAGAAACTGTCGAACCCTCCAACCACATTGTTAATTTAATATCACGTTTTTATTCGTTCAGTCATGTGTGACAGCGAGACAGCGAGACTAGCCCTCGATACTGTGGGCGTCATTCGCATTGGGCGTGTACCATGGCGCCCATAATCTTTACCAGCGACAACAACACGCCATTACGTTCCCCTTTCATATACGTATCCGATACAAAATAATAAGCCATATGTTATCGCCCTAAAAAAAAGAATTTGCGATATGTCGGGACGAGACGTTCGTGTCTTGTCCAATCATCGTAGCAACGCGTAATTACGCAAACCAGGACGCGATAATATTGCAAGGGAAAACCTCGCAATATATCTCTGCATGCACGAAACGGAAATCTAAATAAAATAAAATGAAGAAATCGAAATGAAAGAGCAATGTGTCGAGACGCTGCTGGTTCGCCTTTCTTTTAATTAGGCCGGTTAGTTACGTTCAAATGAAATGATAACGCTCGTTTCCATCAGCTTTTACTAATACACGCTAAGATCGCGATTATGTGAGCGACCTACCACTTTGTTTTTAGATATTTCTTAAACAAAAATAAAACTTTAAATACATATTAAAAAGTGTCTTCTATCGGACAATATAAGCAGTTTTTATAATACTGTTTGTAATTTGGCAATAATTAATTTTTTCCTAAGATAAGCAAAAATGAGCGTCTGACATATTCCTATTCTTTTTCTTTTACAGAAATTATCTGTATAAAATACAAGCGAATGATATTTATAAGATTTTTCAGATCTTTTCACTTCGATATAAAATATTTTTGTTGAATGCATATTATATGCGTATTTACTTTATGCTGTTCTGCAAAATGCAAATATATAGTGATAATTTTTCAAAGGTTTTCCTGTATACGTATCATTGCCTTCAACTCTGAATTAGAGAGAATATAGAGTTATTTGACACTATAAAGCAACATTAGTAAAGCAACAAAGTTAGTTTATTTAGTTAGTTCATGATTTGTTTTATAGACAGGTGTGCCAGTTTACGTTGCCAGTTTACGTCCCTCGATTTTATATTTAAAATCGTATTATGAAAAAACTAAGAAAGAAATAATATAAATAAAATTGATTTAGAAAACTACAAGTATTTAAAACGACGTAATATTATTAATAATATTACTATTATTTAAATTATGCAATTTGTAAAAGAAAATCGTAAGAATTTTATTTTCGCATTCATAGAATTTTTAACTGATTTCGTATAGAAAACAAGCCATATACGAATTATGCGTTTATTTAATTAACTAAACGAATCACATTTTTTTAATTAACTAAACGGATCACGTTTTTATTAGTATTAATAAAGTACAATAGTTAATTTCTGAGAAGAAGGTTCACTTTAGGAGATCTATATCGATGACTTTCCTCTAGTGGTCAATAATACTGACAGTATGCATCAATATTTTTAATATTTTTACAACCTTATACAATATGTTGTTGACGTATGAATATATTTTACTTTAATTTTACATACATTCCGTATATCTATTACTGATATACTGTGACATGGATCCTAATAAAACAATACTGATGCTCGAGAATCAAAATCCAAACTACTATCAGGATATATTCTACGTCAATTCATCAATTAGCCATACATCAGTAATATTGTCAATATTTATTAATATTGATAGTATTATCGATTGTGATCTTCAAAACAACGAACGTTATACTATCTTGACGTAACATTTGTTCTAGCATATCACTGAAAGAAATACAAACGTTCGCGCATTGAATGTCAAATTTAATTAAATTATTTATGTATTTCGTATAGGATGTCCCAAACCATGCTCATTTAAAAACGAAGTGATTTTTATTAAAAATTTATTAAAAAACGAACATTTTGATGAATAAATCGGATATCTACACTCTATCGAATGGTGATGTTTTCTTTTCAACTTCCAAATATCCGAATAAAAATAGATTATTCAGATCGAAAATCAATTTTTTTTAATGGAACCTGATATTTTTTATTATACACAGATTCGGGTTCTACACTAAATAAATAAAATAAAACTTTTGTATATACTAAGAATTTTTTCGAAAAATGTTAATTATAACCGATAAGACTTTTGAAATGAGTTTTAGTGGAAAAAACGTTTTTGCAGTATCACTCTCGGCATAAAATTGAAAATATCACTATTCAATAGAACGTATTTGACTTATACCTATTAAAATTTTGGGGCTTTTGATAAAAACCACTTTCTTCGTTTTTAAATGAGTGCAGGCGCAAGTTATCCAAAACATCTTACATATTTTCAAAGCAGCGTTCGGGAAATACATATCCGAGTGCCTCCAGATATCAATTTATTCCTTGTTTAACATTCGATGAATAACAAGGATAGAATGATACTTGGAGGCACTCGGTGTGTATTTCCGAACACAGCTCAAGTGGAATATCTCGTATGAATGTATAATGTATGGCAATTCGGCGTAGTATCAATTTTGCCATATCGCATTTGATGGAATGCTCGTTTAAGAGATATTGATACAGCATCGAGGCACAAAGCATGTGCATAAATGTATGCGTTTGTACACATGCGAGCGAATACACAGTATCCTATTGATTATGAGCATGCATTGCTGATGATTAGACGATAACGCGATAGCCAATGTCTATGAATATATTTTATTTTAATTTTACATACATTCCGTATATCTATTATTGATATACTGTGACACGCGAAACTTGTTTCTTTGCAAAATAATAACGACCAGATGTGATTTATAACAAGAAAAAACAGAAAGACTTTACGGTTAATATCCGCTCTGATAACCTTAACATATGTTGTCAAGGTCATGAACTTCAGTGACCTTCAATAAATTTTAGTTGACCTTCAATAAGTTTTAATTGTTCTTAAAAATTATTAATGAAAAAGTTTAAGTACTGCTTTATATGGCGAAACGAAGTCTATACTTGTACCGTTTTACACAAGTCTTCGACTTTCTACGTGAAGCGAGATCCTATCTCTCCTTCTATCTCGAGATTTAATTGTTAGTATATATAGCAGAAATGAGATGTTATTTTTTATATATAAACTTTCCTTGTCAATAACTTTTAAACGAAGAACAATAACCAACTAAAATCTATTGGAAGTCACTCAGGATCATGACAACATATGTCAATGTCAAGGTCATCAGAGCTAAGTCTTCTTTTATCGAAATTTACCGACTTTACAAAGTCCTATGGGGAGTCTTATCTCTTTTTCTCTCTCCTCGTTCGTTCTCTTTCATGTGAAACCGCAGGATGTCTTTAGTACTCTCGCTAAATGCGCTTAAATATACGATACTCATCTCATATGAAAGCATATACGTTCGCGCAAATCTAAGAAAAAATTTTATGGCTAATATATCTTCATGTGTTGCTTCTAAATACAAACAACAAAACAGTTCATTATGGAATGAGCAATTTTAATACCAACAGATCCTCATACCAAATAATGCATAAGAGGCTGATGCTCCAAAAAATGATCAAAAATTAAGATTAGAATATTAAGATTAGAATATTAAGATTAAAATATTGGTGCAAAAATTTTATAGAAAATATAATAATATAAGACTACGAGCCGAGCTAGATTATAGTATTATAAAATTATGATACTAATTATTATAAATTATATATTTTGTCGAAAAAGTTCAAATGTTTCGACATTATTAGATCATCTTCGATATCTGTATATAAAATATCTGTATATAAAAAAACTACTCAAAGTTTAAAAATTGATCCTATATTGTAAGTGATATAATTAGTATATATATATATATATATATATATATATATATATATATATATATATATATATATATATGTGTAAAAAAGATATTTTTTTTTTTTTTTTATATATAAAAAAAAAAAAAAAACACACCACTCTCTTTAAAA
>Ga0157363_1003632_pt1 | contig 13995 bp, 13 predicted proteins | sample AttsexASBM1_FD_111477 | JGI IMG/M metagenome (GOLD analysis project Ga0157363, IMG submission 111477) | Fungus gardens microbial communities from leaf cutter ant in Ribeirão Preto, State of São Paulo, Brazil - Atta sexdens ASBM1 | ecosystem: Host-associated > Fungi > Mycelium > Unclassified ...
GTGGTTAAAAGACAGGCATACAACTTAAATCGTATTTCGAAAGTGCGCTTTAAGTTGTGTAAACACCCGGTGGTGATCAGGCTCCTTCCCTGATGCTGGTTCAACTCCAGCGCACAACATCCTCCATGTGTGGAGACCCGCAGGCTGTGGGCTTTTGCAGTAGGTCCACCAGCCAATTTTCCAAATTTAATTATTGTCATAACGGCAAGGGCTTTCTGCAGCCTAAAATTGGAGATTCAATCGTGAAGATACCAAGTTTTAAGAACGCTATCGTTTATAAAGCCACTCTCCCTAGCCAGGAACCATTGGCTAAGCACTTAGAAGAATTACCCTACTCCCCTGTTGGCGAAACTGAGTTCTCTCGTTCATCGTTCGTACCACATCCGGTTACCGGTGAGCTAGTAACGCCGATCACTGGTGGTGTCATGTTTGTAGTACGCGTAGACCAGAAAATTATCCCCGCCGACGTAATCAACGAAGAAGTGAACAAGCGTGTAACGGCAATTGAAGAACTACAAGAAGCTAAGCTTTCCAAAGCCGAGAAGGCGTCAATTAAAGACAACGTGACTGTGGATCTTTATCGCCAGGCTTTTGTTAAATCCACTCTGGTTTTGGCGCTTTACCACGAAGAATCAAAGCTGCTATTCGTCAACACAACAAGTAAAAAATTAGCGTCATTAACCTGCTCGATGCTAGTCAGAGTCGTGGGATCTATTAAGACAGAAACCATCCATATCAGCGATATTAAAAATGGACTTACTACGCGCTTAAAAAATCATTTGGCCGGTGATGAGGGTGCTTTCGATGGCTTCACCATTGGTAACTATATTCGCTTATCACGCTTAGCCGACGAGAAAGAAGTTATCACCTACTCCGCAGGCCTTGATTCAGTATCAGAAGAAGTCTCTGACAGTCTTAATACTGGATTCATTGTCGAGAGCATGGAGTTAAGCCTCAATAAGGCCAGTTTCTTACTAACCGATAAATTCCACTTCAAGCAGATTTCAACCGATAGCGAATACTCCCCAAGGGATGAAGATGATAAGGCTGGTGCGTGGCGTAATGCTGTAAGCGCCGATCTGTTCTTCATGACTAAAGCCGTCGAAGGTCTCTGCAGTCTGCTTCAATACAAAGAACCTGAAGAAGCTAGTAATTAATTTATCTATACCGCTCATCGAGCGGTGCCTAAAACGGATTGGGGGACTGATGGCAAGAACATCATTAGAGCGTATTAATAACCCCCACAACCATAGATATGAGTGGGATTCATATGCTCGGTGTCATATTTGTAAAATTTGCGGCACCGCAGAGCATAGAAACGGTTTGTTTTACTATGCAGGTGAAAGCTCGACGAGCGAGCCATCATGCCACACAAAAACATAGGTAACGAGATGATTACTTTATCAATATTAAATTTTTCAATTGTCTGTGTATTGCTCGGCGCTGGCATTATCTGTTCACTAATTTTATTTCTGTTAGCTATAGGTGGGAACATAAAGATATGAATCGTTTAGCGACTCATGTACTTAGATGCAGATATCCAGATCAAATCAAAATGTTACTACTTAAATTGGCTCTAAGGTCACAACGGAATAAAAAACAATGAAACACTTAATGGTAGATATCGAAACAATGGGAACCGCACCTGGTTCCCCTATCCTCACGATCGGCGCGGTATTCTTTGAGCCGTCGACCGGTGAACTTGGTCCACAGTTTTATCAAGTAGCAACGCTGCGTAGCGAGATGGATAATGGCGCGGTACCGGATGCAGATACCATCATGTGGTGGATGCAGCAAAGCGAGGAAGCTAGAGAAGCTTTATCCAGCAACCCCAGTCCTATAAATGAGGTTCTGTTAGCACTAAGGTCTTTTGCGCTTTCAACAAGTACAGCTAAAAGCATTCAGCTTTGGGGCAATGGTGCCAACTTCGATAACGTACTACTGCGTGATGCGTATCGTCGTGCAGAACGACATCCCTTCTGGAATTTTTGGAATGACCGAGATGTGAGAACCATTGTTGAGCTAGGCAGGCAGCTTGGCTTTGACCCCAAACGAGAGATGCCGTTTACCGGTGAACAGCACAATGCTCTCGATGATGCTATTCATCAAGCTAAGTATGTGTCAGCTATCTGGCAAAAGTTGGTACCAACCACCAGCGACTAATCAAAACCGTTGCAGCGGATAATGTGGAGAATAATTATGCTGAGCCTCGATTGTGTTCCTATCTCAACTTATTGCAAAGAAACTGGGGAAACCTCTGAAGCTATATCTAAGCGTGTTCAGCGCGGAGTATGGCAAGAAGGAGTACAAGTCCTCAAGGTTGAAGGCGTGAAAGAGAGATGGATTGATCTTAGTGAGGTGGCTAAATGGGCCAGACAGAATCGCAAAAACTCCCACGTGGCGTAACCATACGGAAGCACCGCCAGGGCGAGACTATTAATATTACATTTACATTCCGTGGCATTAAGTGTCGAGAACCTTTATCTAACCTTGATGTTACGACGAAAAATATAAAATATGCCGAGCGCCTGCTCGGTGAGATCTATAACAAAATAGAACGAGGGATATTCGTATATGCTGAATATTTTCCTCGTTCCAGCAGACTAAAGTTATTTGGATATGCAGCCACTGGAAAGACAGTTGCTAAATACCTTGATGATTACTTGGTTATCTGCGAAACGAGGCGCTTATCACCGTCAACGATTAGGGGCTACAAAAAGTGCAAAAGCGCTTTAGCAGATTTACATGCAATCCCTGCTAATGAATTGACGCCTGCGCTATTAAAAAACTGGATCCAATCACAGCAGACGACACTAAAAACTATACGTAACCAGTTATCATTTTTGAGGTCCGCACTAGATGAGGCGGTGACAGATGGGATTCTAAAAATTAACCCAGTTTCTCTAGTAACTGCATCAAGGTATCAAAGCGATCATAGCAATACTGGTAGCAGCTATATTGTTGATCCTTTGTCCCCATCCGAAGTGGCTGCATTATTATCATCTGCCGCTAATAAGCAATGGGAGAACTTGTTTAGGTTTGCGATTGAGACTGGACTAAGGAGCTCTGAGTTGTGCTCTTTATCTTGGCAGGACATAGACTTCATAGGCCAGACTGCTCATGTGAGAAGTGCTAGTGTAGTCGGTGTGATTAAAACCACTAAGACTAAAGCCGGAACTAGAAAAGTAGAACTATCGGAGTTGGCGATAGATGCGTTACTGGCGCAAAAGCCGTATACCTTTATGAAAGACTCAATGATTTTTGAGGATCCTAAAACCGGTAAACCTTGGGCTAGTGCAGATGCAATTAGAAAGAAAGCGTGGGTTCCCACTCTTCGTAAAGCAGGGATTCGCTACCGTAATCCATATCAAACGAGGCACACATTTGCCACTAGCCATATAAGCCAGGGGGCAAACCTTTTCTGGCTTGCTTCACAAATGGGCCATAAAGGACCCGAGATGCTTTTCAGGCACTACGGTAGATACCTTAAAGAATATGATGGCAACACAGAAAACAAACCTCGAGTGGTCAGTGGCAGGACATAAAAGGAGCCGCAAAAGAGCCGCGAGAATTTAAACCTAGATATTTAATAATCTTATCAAGATGTTATAAAAAATCGGACACGGGTTCAACTCCCGCCAGCTCCACCAAATTCTTCGAAGATGATTCCAGAGTCATTGTTAGAAGTCCTGAAAGCCCGCAAGGCGTAAGTCTTGTGGGCTTTTTTGTGTTTGTAATATTTCGAAACGCTAGGCCTGAGTTAAAGGTTATTGCTGTAAACTACAGTAAAATACTGAGCGTTTTACTGTATTTACAGGCTAACCTTACCGCTAAAAAAACTAACAAATACGTACTTAACTAAAGCCCCTATCAGGTCTATTATGCTGCCTAAGCACAACTGCATAGATACTGGCAGGCGGCTTTACAGGCGGTGCATTAGCCGCATGGGAAATGGGCAATTTGTGGAAGTAATGATGAAAGTAGTCACTAGCCTAACGCTATCGCAAATTAGCGAAGCAACGGATACCTGTCAGGCTTGCTCTGAAGTGCTGATCAATGGCAAGTCAACCGGAGCAACCATTGAAGGAAAAATACTCGAAGCAGCCATACAGGTTGATGAGCATCGCTACCTATTATTCGTGACAGATGGTGTGATTTTTGAAGAGTTACTGACAGTCCTACTTTTCGATACCTATCAAGGTGTATTAGATAAAATCGTCATAGGTGACGCTTACACTACTGGGCACGTCGAAAATTTAGAGGTTTTCCCCCATTCAGTAAGCTTCCACTTTATCGGTGACAATACTTGGACAATAAAAGTGTTACCCTCTCCCGCAATTAAACTTCCCTTCACGGATCCACAGGGAATCACTCGACCGCTGGGATTAAGAAAATATTTGGACATTACTCGTTCGCCGTTCAACAACGCTATCACCAGCCCCTCCTCCCCTAACCCATAAAAAGCCCGCAAGATCTTAATGTCCTGCGAGCTTGATAAAGAACATCAATCCAAACAACTCACCATTTTCCTTCGCTAATCATCGCCTCTATCTATCCCCTGACTAAATTTAGGCACTGGCACGTTTCACAGCATTGCCTGTCTCTACCGCTTCCTGTTCCGGGATATAGGGTTCACCGAGTGTCAACATTAAACGGTTTGCCCAAGCAAAAAAGGCCGCTGATTGAATTAAATCGGTGATTGCTAACGTCGATAATGAGTGTTGCTGTAAGGCCCGCAAGTGCTCTTGGGTGAGACGAGGCGGCGTCAGTGATAATGCGGCGACGGCCTCGATCTGCGCTTGCCAGCGCTCTGACTGTCCGGCGGATAGTTCATCCCCCGGTTGTACCTGCAACAGTAGCGCGATCTCTTCGGTTTGTTTGGAGAGCTGGCTCGCCTTTCTCGCATGGACTGAGGCACAGTAAATGCAACCATTGACCTTACTGACTACGGTCGCCGCCAACTCGCGCTCTGCCCTGCTTAGACCGCCTGGGGTATAGAAAATACCTTTATCGATCAAGGTTCGTTGTTCTAATACTGGCTGGTCATGTCCCAGTAACCGAAAATAGTCGGAGTGTTGGTGACCAAAACGTATCAGTACTTGTTGTTGCGCTTCAGTGAAGTCATCAAAAGGTTTAGGAGGAAGCCATGGCTCCCATCCTAGCTCTTTACGGGTAAAAGCTTGGGGAGCGCGCCGATTTCCGGCGGTACGCGCCTGCAGGTGCCAGCGCCCCGCCGTGACGGCAGGCAAAGTTTTTATCTGATGCGCTTCCGTCTCCGTTACGGCGTTAAGCACCGTAAAACCGGCGATTAACCGACTTTGAAAACTTACAAATGCAATAACCTGCGCTAAGGTAATTAGGGCATCCGTTTGCCAGCCCGCTTGCTGAAGTGCTTGCAGATGCTGTGGGGTCACTGAGACTGGTTCAAAGGTTAAGTGGCGAGCAAATAGCAGCGCGGCCTGTAAGGAAGGTGTGAGTTCAGCTCCAGCAGCCAGGGTCTGGTAATGCTGGGCGAGAGTATTAACCTGATGCCACTCAGCAACCTGCGCGGCGACGGTTGCCCGTTCCGGCAACGGAAAACGAGCAGTACCTGTGGTGAATAACACCTCATAGCAGCCTTGAGTATGGTCAGTGGCAGCTTGGCGAGTGTGCCGGCTGTCAGCAAGTGCAGAGCCCTCAACAATCGCTGACAGTGCCTGAATTAAATCATTATTGTTACTCATAAAGACCTCTCAAGTTCGCGAATTGTCGCAGTGTTACGTAGTTTAGGGTTGATATAGCGGGAGAGGAGTTCCAAAGAGCGCAGCACATCCTGATGCGACGGCTCCACCGAATGCACTTGGAAAGAGATATCGGTGACCCGCTGCAATACGCTGTCTTGTTGTAATGAATTCAACACGTCCTGTGGATCGCCGATATGCGCATCAAACTGACCGATAAAATCATCGAGGGTTTCGCCGCGTAGCTGATGTCCGGCTTGTCGATAACCCTCTGCTTGTGCCGTCAGGCCGGGGAGTGCCACTTTGCGAGCATAGTGCCGATCGTCTGCGACAAAGGCAGTCCGAGAGGCAAGAATGCGTGGTGCTACGCCGGGCGCTAATGCGTCGAGGTAGGCATCAATAATCGGGTTCTGTAAAGCGTCTAAGGGTAAATGAGCCTGGCCCACGGGCCGCGGCTGCGTTCGGGATAACATCAAGCCATGTCCGGCTTTACCTGCCAGCTGTGCACCACGTTCAGAAAAGGTCGCAATCCAGATTTTCTTCGCTAAGGTCGCGGTTGCTGGATACAAATAATTATCGGTGTCTGCCAGCCTTTTTCCCTGCCATGCATCCTGCAAGGTGGCGAGATGCTGGGCAAAGACTTCCCCCCGTTGTTCAAATGTTAACCCAAAGGTAGTAAAAGAGCTTGGCGTTCCCCCCGACCCCAAGCCGAGCTCAAGGCGGCCGCCGAGGAGTAAGTCAGCCACCGCAGCATCTTCCGCTACCCGTACCGCATTTTCCATTGGCAGTGTAATGATCCCGGTGCCCAGCCGGATACGTTGGGTGTGTGCCCCGACATGCGCTAAGAAAACTAATGGTGAGGGTAATCCCCCTTCACTCTCGTGAAAATGATGCTGAGCGGCCCACGCACTATCAAAGCCCAGCTTTTCGGCGTGCTGGATCTGCTGAGTCGCCAAGCGGTAACGCTCGGCGGCAGGCACTTTGTCTAATAATCGAGTAAAAAAACCAATTTGCTTTGACATGATTGCTAAGCCTCTTGAAGGTGTTTAAAAGGGGGGATCGCCGCGATCAGTTGCTTAGTATAGGCACTTTGCGGATTCGCAAATAACTGCGCAGTCTCCCCTACTTCGACTTGTTTTCCACCGCGCAAGACCGTCACCTGGTGGGCGATACGGCGCACGACTTGCAGGTCATGAGTGATGAACAGATAGGTCAGGGATAATCGTTGCTGTAAGGAGTGTAATAAATCCAGAATTTGCGCCTGTACGGTAACATCGAGAGCTGAGGTTGCCTCATCCAGTACCAATATTTCCGGCTCGACGATTAAGGCGCGAGCAATCGCGACACGCTGACGCTGCCCCCCAGAAAGATGCTGAGCACGGCGAGATAATAGCGCGGGATCTAAGGCAACCTGACGGGTGACCGCCAGCACTTTATCTCTACGTTGTTCACGGGTGAGCGGTTCAAAGTTGAGAAGCGGTTCCTCAATTACCGCAAACAGCGTTTGACGCGGATCCAGTGATGAGAACGGATTCTGATAGACAAATTGGATTTTTTTTCTCAGCCTCCGCCACTGTTCACGCGAATAGTTATCGACTAATTGCCCACTGATCTCGAGAGTGCCAGCATCCGCTTGTTCAAATCCTAATAAGATCCTGGCTAGCGTGGTTTTACCAGAACCCGATTCCCCGACGAGAGCATGAGTGCTTCCCCGCTGAATCGTTAGCGAGATATTGTCTAATGCCTGCAATTTTTGGTGTCGATCAAGCGGGAACTGTTTACCTATTCCCTGTAAACGGAGGGCCGGGGCCTGATCACTTGTCGCACGCGAAAGAGGTTCCGCAATGCGATAATTATCCGCGACATTAGTAATTAACTCCGCTGTATAAGGGATCTGGGGGTGATTGATCAAGGTCGTTGTTTGCCCTTGTTCTACCAGTTTGCCCTGTTGGAATACCGCGATGCGATCAGCATGGGCGGCGGCTAAGGCAAGGTCATGAGTCACAAATAACACAGCCGTTCCATACTCATGCCGTAGTTCATCGATTAACGCCATAATATGCTGCTGTACGGTCACATCCAGAGCGCTGGTCGGTTCATCGGCAATGATCAGTGCGGGCTGCAGTGCTATTGCAAGGGCGATCAGGACACGTTGCTTCATGCCTCCCGATAATTGATGGGGATACTGCGTGTAACGTTGGTCGGGGTGACTCAAGCCGACACGAGCTAAGAGGGCAATCGCCCGCTGTTGTAACGACTGACGTGACACTCGTCGATCATCAAGTTTCAGTACTTCCTCGATCTGCGTACCAATCGTTTTCAACGGATTTAATGAATTTCCCGGATCTTGTGGGATCAGACTGATATGTGACCCGCGAAGTGCATCAAGCCGACGAGATGACCACTGACTGATCTCTTCTCCTTGGAAGAAAATTTTGCCGCCAGTAAGACGACCATTTTCGGGTAACAGCCCTAAGACAGACTGAGCAGTAGTGGTTTTTCCTGAACCCGATTCTCCAACGACCGCCAGCATTTCGCCCGCGTTAAGCGTGAAGCTCGCTTGATGTACTCTCTCTTGCCAGCGCTCATCGGTGTAATAACTGATACTCAAGTTTTCGACGTTCAGGACAGGTATGCGTTGCGTCGTCATCGTTTTTCTCCTGAAAAGGCACGGCTGATACGGTGTGTCGCGAGGACGATAACCATCACCAGTAGTCCAGGAAAGACTGTCAGCCACCAAGCGGTGGCTAAATAGTTACGTCCCTCAGCAATCAACAATCCCCACTCCGGGATCGGCGGTGGACTACCGAAACCAAGGAAACTGAGCGTAGAAAGCGCCAAGATTGCTTGACCAAACTGGAGCGCAGCAAAGGCGAGTAATGTCGGTAGTGCATTCGGAAAGACATGCCTAATAAAGACCTTAAAGAATCGTCCCCCACTGCCAAATGCCGCTTCAATATACGCTTGCTGCCGGATAATGAGGACTTCTGCTCTGGCTAGACGGGCAAAGTTCGCAATCGAGGCACAGCCCACAGCGATGGCGGCGTGAGTATTGCCTACACCGAGTAAAATAATGATGCTTAATGACAATAATAGCGCCGGGATGGATAACAACACATCGATCACTCGCATCGTGAGACTTTCCGTTTTCCCTCCAATAAATGCCGTCAACATTCCGAGTAAGGAGCCGAAGATCATGCCCACCGCTACCGCAGCACTGGCTGCCGATAAGGACCAACGCGCACCAAAGACTATCCGTGTGTAAAGGTCTCTTCCCAGTTGATCGGTACCGAGCCAGTAGAGGTGGTTTGGAGCCAGTAACTGTGCTCCGTCCACACTGTTATAAGGGTCATAATGTGTTAACAACGCTGGAAATAGTGCGGCCATGAGCGCGATAAGCATAATGGCCCAAGCTCCCCACAACCCGTAACGAAAAGGGGCACGTCGCCTCGGTAGAGGCCGGGGACGAGTCGATAAACGGAGCGTATCAGTCAGGCTCATCTCGCCTCTCCTCTGTAAATGTTTAGGCGTGGATCGAGCAAGGGTGTCAGCAGATCCACCAATAAATTAATCAATACGTAAGCGACGGCAGAGATCATCACAACGCCTTGCAGTACGTTAACATCTTGAGAGTCAACCGCCTGCTGCGTTACCTGCCCTAGCCCATTTAGACCAAATACGGTCTCGGTCACTAATGCCCCCGCGATCAACTCTCCCAGTAATAACCCCGCCACCGTGAGCAGCGGTAAGCTGGCATTACGTAATACATGGCGAAAGAGTACTCGTTGCTGGCTCAAGCCTCGCGCGCGGGCAGCGGTAACAAAGGGCTGCATACGGACATGTTCAATGCTACGCATAAAGATCTGCGCCAGAGGGGCCGCAATAGGAATTGCGAGAGTGATCACGGGTAATACCATTCCCCCTATCGGTGAGCGATTGATCACCGACACCCAGTGCAGCTGAAAAGAGAAGAGTTGAATTAATACGATCCCTAACCAGAATACGGGGAGCGAAACCAGCAAAGAAGGAAGTGACAGAAGTAGATTACGTAATGCTTTGAGCGCAGGAAGCCATGCAAGAATCGCAAGGCCAGTCCCCAACACAATCGCGAGGAAAAAGCTGGGGAGGATCAACTTAAGTGTCTGCGGGAAGTTAGTCGCTAACACCTCAGTCACCGGTACACCAAGCTGGATCGAATAGCCTAAATTCCCCTGCAAAAGGGTACTAAGCGCCGAGAAGTATTGTTGCCAGAGCGGGCTTCCTTCACCATACACTTTACGTATTTGAGCAAGCTGATCGCCGCTAAGTCCCAGCGAAGGATCAAGGAATTTAATTAAAATCGCATCGCCAGGTAGTAGCTGTAACAGGATAAATGACAAGGTCCAAGCGGCCCATAATACGATCATCCCTTGACCGAGGCGTTTAGCGATATAGCGGATCATTCGCCCTCCCCCCTTAGTGCTTAGCAAGCCAAGTATCGTAAAACGATGGGCGACCGACCGCTTCAAACCCGACGCCATTTAACCAAGGTGCACCAGCATACACCTGCGGCTCTTCAAAGATAGGGATGACATAGGCTTGTTCGAGCAGATAACGCTGAGCCTCTCCGGTCAATGATAATCGTTTAGCGTTATCCGTTTCGGTCGATATTTGGGATAACAGTGTATTCAATTTATCATCCCGGAACGCTTTCACCTTATCGCTCAGCCCGCCTTTTTGCAGCAACGCATCACGGTTGGTTGGGTAAAACATGCTCTTCACCACATCTGGATCAGCTCTCCCCACTTCAGATACCATCAGCGGAGCTTTAATCGGATCGAGTCGATTAATTGCTGCCGTCCCCGAGTCGGCTGGGCGTATCGTTAATGTGACGCCAAGCGCTTTCCATTGATGGGCAATCAATTGTAGGACTTCTTTATTTTGTGGTTGCGGGGGTGAAATATACACGCTCAGTGCAAGAGGAATGCCTTGCTTCTCTCTGAGGCCATTACTTCCAAGTCGCCACCCCGCCTCATCCAATAACTGGGCAGCTTGCTTTGGGTTGTACTGCAATAAATCCTGAAGAGGGATATAACCGGCCGCACTCGCGGCGAGTACAGAGGTTGCTGCCGGGTAGCGGCTAGAAAAAAGCGTTTCAACAATCTGTTTACGGTTGGTCGCCAATGATAACGCTTTACGCACTCGAAGATCGCTGACGAGCGGGTTATCTGGGCGAAAACTTAAGCTATCATTAACGCCTCGCGTCGGTTCTGCATAGACAGTGAAATGCTGTGCCGCGACGCGTTTCTCATCATAAGCCTGAACTTGACGGATGAAATCCGCTTGGCCGGCAAGTAATGCGCCAATACGTACTCCGTCCTCAGGGGTGACGATCACCTTGATTCCCTGTAAATAGGCGGGCCCTTGATGGGCCGCTCCCTGAGGTCCCCAGTGATAATCTTTTCGCGCGACCAGATCAACTTCATGACCTAAGGTCTCTGCCGACACGACGAACGGACCGGAACCGATAATATTCCGTGCATTGCCCAGTTGTTCTAAGCTTTTAGATAATGTCGAGAGTGAAACCAAGCCTGAGCCTATCGCTGACGTCCCTTGTAAAAATCCTGGCGAAGGCTTTTTGAAATAGAATTTTACTGTGAGGGGATCAATAACCTCGCTGTGATCGTAATTGTTGATCACTTCAGAGACAGTGAGGTGTTTAGCGTTATTGCCTAAGCCATAAGTATCAAAGTTTTTCGCTACGGCGGTGGCATCTAGCGGTGAACCATCGGAGAAGGTTACTCCAGGGCGAAGCGTGAAGGTCCATTCTGTTTTCTGTGCATTACTTTGCCAGCTTTTCGCAATCCATGGCTCTATTGCTAACGTTTTCGGGTTTTGCCAAGTCAGCTTGTCGGTGATTTGATTCAATATGCCGCCATTGGGGTAAAACCCGCCAGCGGGTGGATAAAGTGTCGTGTGCGCTTGCTGCTCAAGATAAATTAAGGTTCCCCCCTTCACCGGCTGTTGAGCAGACCAGGCAGACGACGCGAGCAATACACTCGCCGCCAACAAAGAATGTGTTAAAAGACTCGATTTCACCCCTTTCATATACCGCCTCATTATTATTATTCGCTATCAGTTGAATCCATAATAAAGGGGCGATTTTCAGAGTTTAAATAACAAAACACGCATAGCTTTTTTAAAATAAGTTTAAAGACCTGTGCGTTATGACAGAGAAAAACCTATAGGGATTTCGTCTTACTTATCTTGGGGGCTGATAAACGCTATCTAGGCTTAAGCATGCTCTTTAAGTGGTCATAGGCAATATCGACAAAAGCGCGCAGTTTAGGCGGCATATACCGCTGTCTTGGATAGACAATATGAATAGGATCTCTTCTCGCATACCAACCAGGCAGCAGAGAGACTAAATTACCCGCGCTATGAGCAAAATGACACTGATAGTTGGGCAGCAATGCAATGCCTTTCCCGGCTAGCGCCATCGAGGTAATGAGGCTGATATCGTCGCTGATAATGGCGTTATCAATCGGAATCGTCAGGCTGGAATCCTGATTCTGTAGTGTCCAAGCTTCTTTACCCATTGGCGAAAAAGGTAAACAACAGTGGTGGCGAATATCTTGAGGAATTTTAACTTTTTTATGATTGTTAATATAATCTTGGCTGGCAAAGACTTCCCACTGCGCCACACCAGCCTGCTTCGCGATCAGTGTCGAATCCTCTAATTGCCCCGTACGAATCGCGACATCTATCCCTTCAGCAACCAAATCAACATAGCGTTTGATCAAAATAAATTCCAGTTTGACCGCTGGCCAACGTTGATTCATCTCATCAATAATGGCGGTTAACAGTGGATTACCGATATCAAAGGGAGCAGATACTCTCAGCACACCAGAAGGTTCTCCTTTTGCATTCATGATGGAGGATTCTGCTTCAAAAAAATGTGCTAACCCTTCAGACGCATGCTCAAAATAGTCTTTTCCCGCCTCTGTCAGGTGCAATTGCCGAGTCGTTCTCTGCAGTAATGTCACGCCAAGCCGCTTTTCCAACATCGCAACACGATGGCTCACCGTCGACACCGGTATTTCCAGTAATCGGGCCGCAGCACTAAAGCTTCCGGCCTGTACAACTTTGACGAAAACAGCGATCTGATTAAAGTCCATTATCCAATCCAATGGAAAGTGATTTCGATTTTTACATACTACTCGAAAAAGTTTTCAAGCGTTAAATTAGCTTCATAATTTTTGCGGAGAAATGAGATGAAAAAGGTCGCGTTCATTAAGCGTAGTAACGGTAAGCACTGGGTGGGCGATGGCTTCCCAGTTAGGAATATTTTTTCCTATAGCGATATTGCTGCAGAAATGTCGCCGTTTTTATTAATGGACTATGCCGGTCCAGTTAATTTCCCACCGACCAATAAAAAGTTAGGCGTGGGTCAGCACCCCCACCGTGGCTTTGAAACCGTCACTATTGTCTATCACGGCGGCGTTGCTCACCAAGACTCTTCTGGCGGCGGTGGCAGTATTGGACCTGGCGATGTGCAATGGATGACTGCAGCATCAGGAGTACTGCATGAAGAGTTTCATAGTCCTGAATTCGCGGCAACGGGTGGCGATTTTGAAATGGTTCAACTCTGGGTCAACCTTCCCGCTAAGGACAAAATGAGTCTCCCAGGTTACCAGGGCATTTTAAATAATGATATTCCAGAAATAGCACTCCCCAATGCGGCCGGCTCCCTACGATTAATTGCCGGCGAATACGATAACTTGCAGGGTCCTGCTAGGACTTTTACCCCAATGAATGTTTGGGATGTACGAGCCAAGGCTAAAGGAGAGATTGAATTCAACTTTCCTGCTGGCCATACCTGTGCACTATTCGTACTGGAAGGAAAATTAACGGTGAGCCAAGCGCATACCGTGACTTCAGCAGAATTAGTGGTCATGGAGCGAGCCGAAAGCCGATTAGTTATCACGGCAGAAAAAGAAACGACATTTCTTGTCCTAAGTGGCGGGCCTATTAATGAACCCATTGTCGGCCGAGGGCCATTCGTGATGAACAGTCGTCAAGAAATAACACAGGCGATAGAGGATTTTCAAAGCGGACGCTTTGGGAAAATAGAACATACTATCAATTAAGATGAGGTAATTATGAGTTCAACAAATGGAATGATTGACCCGAATGACGCTGTTATTTTATTAATTGACCATCAAAGCGGATTATTTAATACCGTCAGAGATGTTCCGGTAAACGATTTGCGTCATTATGTCACGGCAATATCGAA
>Ga0157363_1003634_pt1 | contig 13989 bp, 6 predicted proteins | sample AttsexASBM1_FD_111477 | JGI IMG/M metagenome (GOLD analysis project Ga0157363, IMG submission 111477) | Fungus gardens microbial communities from leaf cutter ant in Ribeirão Preto, State of São Paulo, Brazil - Atta sexdens ASBM1 | ecosystem: Host-associated > Fungi > Mycelium > Unclassified ...
AATTAGACGCAGATTGAAAGCAGAAATAGAACAGAATTTGAATGCAAATCTACAAAAATTTAGAAAAATCGAAACGAATAAAATTTACTGTCAAATAATGTCAGGCTATATCATAAAGCATGAGATATTACACAGTTGTGAATACAGTTGATGTCAATTTGTAGTAATTTCTAATGGAATTTGTACTACTCGTGTTGGCATTGGACTACTGACAGTTTGCTTATTAGAAAATTAATCAGAGCCTGATCGAAGTGACTGGCATAGGTATCAGTTTCGTGCAAAAGCGTGTTGCACGTTTTCTTACGTAAAAACAATAGTAATCATTTTAAAATTGCAATTCATACAATTCTGCTTGTTTTTGGACGCATTTATGGAGCGATGAATGAAGTAGAGGGATACTTAGGAGATCATATTTCCGCATTTATCATCGTGGATAGATGATACAAGTTGACGATTTGCTGAATTTCACAATGCTGCGCGAACTATGGCGATGCCAAGAAGTGCCCTAAATTGCAAGAAGGAGAGATAAGCAGCTATCTATTACTCCGAATTGATGAATCAGTAATTTATGCATACGCGGACATCTAAATATCACCTACAAATCAACGATTTAATCAGTTTTATAATTGCATAGAAACTAGAGCGCTTTCCCCGCAAATGTCTATTAATCATCTTCAAAATCTTGTTAACAGAACGATGTGCTAACAAAATATGAATTAACAAATCGTTGAAACAATTTGTGAGAATAATTAAAGCTTACATAAAATTTCTATAAAATAAAGAATATTGAAATGAACAATTTGAAAAAAATAATTAAAACTCTTAACATAGAACTTAATAATAATATTTTAATATTTTAAATATTGTTAATTTATTAATTATAAAGTTAGGAATTTTTGTAGTAAAACATGTAATCTCGAGAAGCGTTATCAAATTTATTTGTAAGCATTTGAATTAATTATATATCTATTTTATACTTTTTCCATCTTTTTTATGTGAATTTTTACAATACAAAATTTTATTTAATTTATTAAAAAATATATAATTAAAGCGCAACTTCAGCGTTGATTTTTTTATTTGCCCTAAGAGAGAAAAGCGGATAAAGCGAAAAGAAATAAAATGAAATAAAGTAGGTAAAGAAGCGAAGGAGGGTTTAACCAGAAAAGTAGGAAAGTAAAGAGATAAACAAAAATTTTTATAATAATATGCGATAGCTTGCGGACGATGTATGGATGTATTGACGAATGAGTTAAGAATTTTAACCAAGTCCCCTTCTTGGCTGTAAATATGCTGAAGTGTAATAAATTCTATTCTATTCTATTCTATTCTATTCTACAAAGATAAACAAAGATTAATTCACAAATCCGTTTGGTCTCTTTCAAATGCACTGCGAATCTTTTGTTATTAAATGTGTGATAAAAAACAGGTGGCGGAACGAGCTTGAGATCTCTTCGCGAGAGAAATGGAAAACTTACGTGGTACCTCGCGAGTGCCGTGCTCGCGAGGAAGATCAGGACGATGAGACACAGCCGCATAGTTCGAACCGTTTGCGGGACGACTTTCATGACTGATGCGAACCAACGTTTCGACGATGTTCTAACCCTGTTGGATTAGATTCCCACCGATTCTACTCGCTTCTTCCGCTGCGTCTCTTCTTCGGCCCCATCATAGTCAGTCCCACGAAACGCCGCTTGGAATCATAGGAGTCTATGTGATCGCGAGGCGGGAGTAAGAATCGCTGGACAAAATTCCGAGAATGTGCGTCGTGATGTAAGTGCGTACGAATGCTCGTGTATATCACGTTATCTCGTTTGGTCTCGTCTTGTCGCCGCAGATCTCATTACCGAAAGATATGCGCCTGTCATTGACTTAGAAGATTCCCCATGATGTAGTTAGAAAGAAATGAAAAAATGATACTGTATCACTGTATTGCTTATTTAGACAAGCAATCCAGAATATCTCAAACTTAAACCTTTAAAATCAAATTTTTTCACAGATTTGAAATTTTTTTAACAAATTTTTTTACAATTTTACATGGTAATTTTTATTTATTATATGCACATATATTATATATTTATTTATTTATATGGAGATATTCTATTCAAAATCGTATAAATATGTATCAATTACAAGCAACATTGAGTTAACTTGACTTATCGGATTAGTTACTTTCGCTTTCGTTGGCCTAATTATTGAGTCCAATCTATTTGTTAAATACAGTTAGTCGCTGTTTATTTTACTACCAAGCGTAGCTAATGATCGCATGGTTCATCGGCGCGATAATGAGTTCAATAAGTAAAAAGACGAAGCGAGAGAGTATTGAACGGAAAGCTTTATATGACCGCGAGTGCTGCAATCCGATATGCATTCGATATATATTTTGTTAAATTATTTACAATTAAATTGTTTGATATTATACTTTTAAACTTTATCATATAATGAAGGTGAGGAAAGGATTAAAAGGAATTGAGAAGCTGAATAAGAAAAATGAAAAGTTAAAGTTATTTAAACGCATCTGAATGTATACATTACATATATCACTTCATGTATTATTCTTTCATTACGATAGACAAGACTTTTACAATTCGTAAAAAAGAATATGGGTAAATGTTTCGCATAGGCACTCCGGTGTACAAATAGCACGTATAATACAACGGTTGTAATAAATCGCTATCTAAAAAACGACTATGTCAACGTCTCTCCTTCACTCGCGCGACTAAAATCTAAATCGTAAAAGTGGGAATGCTATTTACAACATGTGGTCAACGCGACTACGTGCTTAATCGTTAGATCAGGATCCCTATTCTCATCTATGGGCGATCTATCGAATGACTAGGACGCACGTGTGTCTGAATCGCTCGTCAATTAATTACAATTATACAACTCGAACGGATTCCTTGGCGAATGCGGCGATCAATCTCGTTGCACGACACATTATTACGCTTACATGAAATCTTTATCATAACCGTCGCCATTCGCATAATTTGCATAATCTTGCCGTCTGTTGAATCCTTGAAAAAAAGGAGTATTTAGTACTGTCGATCGAGATAATATTCGTCGCGATGATAAATTAAAAGCAAGTGAAAAATTTTCTTACGACGGCAGATTACGTTTTACGATGGCGAAACGGATTCGACTAGTTCGACACTCTGACCGGACACCAATTTCTGGCACCGCAAACGAATGAAAGAAGAAGACCTTATTTATCGCCGTTATTGTAATGAATTCGCTGCTGGAGAACGCTGCCAGCAGCCTACAGTAAACTACAGGCGCATTGCTCGACTGGATAACATTTGTTGGACATTACATACAAATGATATTCTAATTAGAATTAATACAGCAAAATTCATCACATAATAGGTGGGTACTAGTGAACGACCAATGGGTCTAAGCTTATTTCTATGATACAAAATATATAGTATTATATATATATTTTTATTTATATATATATATATATATATATATATATATATATATATATATATGTATATATATTTTTGGCAGGGTGATCGCATTGCCTGTAGCCGGCTTTTTGCGGCAATTCCGAATCACAGACACACGCCTTCGCTTTTGAGAACGTCCTGACGCAACGCCTGAATCCCGACGCGTAGTTGCGTTTTTTAAGATTCTTTCTCGAAGGCAACAACAAACCTCACGTCGAATGCTGCATCATTCTCTTCGTTATTTTTATGATTATAACAGTAAAAACTTTCCACTCGATTATACATAAGAGAAAAATATTTTCACATCCTCCTTGGAGTTCACTATATTTCGCGCATCTATCATTCATACGTATTTACATCTTACAAAGTTTGATAGCTGCCTCGAAGAGCCTCAGAGAATCTCATTTAATCCTAAAATAATAACACGATGGCACTGCAATTCAGTCCTTGATGATCAATCTTGATCGCTTAACGCCGCGTGATAGCGATGCTACGCGCCTTTAAATAGATAAGGTCACGAGTTTGGCGTTTAACAGACGCCCCCGAAAATTTCTTTCCACGCGTTCGTCCGTACACGCCAATTCTGTCGAAGCTATGTCGCTGTGTCGAGTTGTTAAAATACGATTCGATACTTATGTAAGGCACGACTTTACATCAATGTAATTTGCGCTAAATTAAACACGCTTACAAATTTAACGTTATTACGACTAATCGCTAGATGGTCCCTAATTTGGAAGATACTTGGAATAACATTTGTCATACACAACACTATCGATTCTTTGCTAATTCGCAATATTATTCGGCATTATCAAACGTAATTTTTGTTCGATAGTATAAAATTGTAATAAATAATAATGCGAAAAAGGAAATTGACAGTCACATAATGTTTGATAATGCCTGCGAAAACTATCGAAATTGTACAAATGTCCATCAATTATTAAACTGAAACAATATTGAATAATAGTTTCATATATACATATATTGACAAAAATATTAATGAAAAAAGATTCTTTTTTTAAATTAAAGACACTTTAAATTAAAATAATTTATGATTAAAAGAAACAACGTAATTTTGACTTTTACAATCGCTTTAATAATTCGAATTTTCAATTTCTCAATTAAATCTTTTGATACTATAGTCTCGAAAAAAAATAAGAGCTAATTATTGTTTTGATTGACGAGATTTTTTTTAACAAATAATTAAAAAAATTTCGAAATTTGCTTTAATTTTATATAAAAGTTTAAATAAAAAGATATTTTTAAATAAAAAGATGTTTTAAGAGAGTTACTTTTTCTTTAATTTTTTACGGAATACCGAGCTGTAATTCTAGGATACACTAAAATCTTCTCAACTGATTAAAATTCATATTAAAGTAAGTATGAAACCAAATCTGAATTATTTTTATTGATTGATTGACTTGATTTGATCGCTAAGTATTGGTCGATTTTTAAGCGATGGCCAAGTTCAAAGTCATCGTGGTGGGCCTCGAAAAAGACGAGGCTCTCGTCGGATCGGGATAATCGAATGTAGTTGAGGAACTCTTAACGTCGTTTTCGAAACGGAGATGTAAGTGCTCTGGATTGGGTGATATCACCGACGTTCTGATGACCATTCTAGATACGTATTCCGGATCCTTGGTCACCAAATCGGGATTCTGTGTTTCTGGATCTTTCGAGGGTGTCTTCTCTCTGCAAGGTCGTTTCGATGGTGCCGCTGCAGATGTATCTGACGTCCTTGTGTGCTTGATGATCGCAGAGAATGCCGACGAATCTTTCTGCTCACGCTCGAGTCCCAATCGAGGAACTATGACGCTGGTTGGCGATGCTGTGACGCACGACGACGTTTGCGTTCTGTTCAAGGACGATGATAATGGAACACTCGATTTTATCGACGATGATGATGTCCTCTGCTGCTCGATCTGATCGGACTTATCTGGACGATCGGTGGACGATCGGTGATGAGAACGCATACAGGACGATTCCTCGTGTTTGTAGAGATATGATTTCAGAGCGAAAGCTTTGCCACAACGACCGCACACGTGAGGTTTGGTATTCGAATGCGTTTGTATATGAGCTCGTAAATTTGACTTATCGGCAAAGGCTTTGTTGCAAATGGTGCACTTGAAAGGTTTCTCGCCTGGAAGAAGTAAATAATTATTGAAAATATTATTGAATTTCTTATTATTGAGTATAATATAATTTAGTTCCACCAAAAACTATGCTTTCTTTTATGCTAATAAAAGTTATATTGAAAATAATTATTAAAAAAGAAAGTGATTTAAAAAATCTTAAACGATAAGAGCTTATTTTAAAAGAATACCTAACAGATTTAAATACTCTTTAAAAACATAAATATAAATATAACATAAATATATAACATAAAAATAAATAAAAAGAATAGTTTAAGAATAAAATTAAAAGTAGAAAATAAAAAATGAAGTATATATTTCATTTTTTTGCATTTTTAAATTTATTCTTTCTTGACTGAAAGTATCAATTAATTATTCCTAATATACTTTGCGCATTTGAAAAACGTAAATTTTATATTGTTGTGTGTGATTTCACAGTTGTATATCTGTAATTTGCACAATTGGAAATAGTACCGCATATTTAAGCGTGCCAAAATCACAAATCATGAATGATTAATTTGAATTCATCTTCTTTGAAAGCCCGTTAAATTCACTGTACTCTCTTCAAAAATAGTTCGTCTTAGTTTATTTACGTAGATATCTATTATTATAAGTAAACGCAATCGGTCATGGACAAAAAACAATTTCGAGGGTCGAACGATATTATTAAATTAAATAAAACGAATATTTATTAAATTGGTAACAAAGAATTATTAATTCTTTCTTTTTCCAGATGTCAATTATGCATATATTTTGGTGAATTATATAATTATCGAAGTTATCAAGAAAAGCGATAAATAAAGCAGTTTTGTGGTAATAATATATTAATACCTGTATGCGTGCGTATGTGTCCCTGCAGCAACCACGGTCTAGAGAAACACTTGCCGCAATAGTGGCACTTGCATCCTTGATTGTGAGTCCTCACGTGCATGCTAAACGCTGGCATGCTGACGTAGACCTTGTCGCAATGTGGACACCTCCTGGCCTTTTTATCGCCCAGTGACCTGTGCGTCTGACGGTGTCTGGCTAGATTCGAGGAGGTCGAGTATTTCTTGCCACAGTCGGGACACTCGTGATCCTCATTATCCTCTGATTTTGATTCTACAGCGGCCGTTCTGCGACTTTGGATCGAAGCGGTCGAAGATACCGGATCGACACCAGGTACAACTGGTACTTTTGAGTGACATGATTCCTCCTGCGAAGAACAAGAAGGATGTCGTGGCGAAAGGCGAATCTCTAAAGCGGCGCTCTCCTTAGAACGAGTCTCCAAGATCTCTCGTTCGGTCTCGATCCGTTCGAAGAAGAGTCTTGTCCGTTCTCCTAAGACTTGATCTTGGTTTTCCATTACTTGGATAGAAGATCGAGATCCAAGAATTCTGCTCGCCTCCGCAGGATACTGTGCAATTCTAGGCGATGCCGGTCGCTGATAGATGACATTGTTGTGATGAATTAAGGTGCCTGCAGCCGCTGCTAGGCTCACCTCCGCCAGCTTCGTCAAGTTGTACAGTTCCTCGGGACACTCGGACGATGTCTCGCTGCCGCATTCGCTGGCGCCATCGGAAGTTGGTTGACCGCCACTGTAATCAGCCAGCCTCACGCTTCTCTCGGGACTGAAATCTGTAGGAAAACAAAACAAGAGATAGATATTCAATTTAAGGATATACCAAAATATTATTATTATTATAACCAAAATATATTTTACAACCGTTTGTTTACAACCAATTGTTTAGCAATTATATCTAATTTTATATATTTTATTTATTATCTATTTTAAAATAAGTTTCTATCTATTTTGAAATAAGTTTATTATTTAGCATTTGATTTTTCAGCGGATATCACGAGTAACGATGGATATGATATTTCAAATATGCAAATATGCATAAAACCCGACTAGTGAGGCAAGGAAATCCGACATCGGCGTGACTCGTAAAACACCTTCGGGAGCAGGGCTCCGCTCGCTACTCCGTTTTCGGGGAGAACGGAAATAGAGTAGCTACGCCATCAACCCCCGCTCGCCCGTCGTTCCCTAGCGCGCGCAACGCGTTTATTCTCTGTATTTCTTAGTATCGTGTACGTGTACACATACGCGTTCACGTAAGGAAGCTTGCCCGCTTGCGGAGGGGTTGACGGCATCGCGGCGGTATGCGTCTTGGTGGACCCTGGCGTGTGACGCATCTAATATAGCGTCTCCTATTCTTAAATTCGTGCGACACCACCTTGATCGCGAAGCAACGACCAGCAGATTTTTCTGACTTAAATTCAGTCGGGAAAAGAGGAGACCTTGATTGCGGTGCATGATGCGTACAAAATCGAGATTTTTGGGCGTTGTGATTATTATTCTTCTGTGAAAAACCGAAATGACTTTCGTGATTTTAACATGATCAAATACTAAGATTATAGTTTACTTTACTGATGCAGAAAAGATATTTACGATATTAGTATTGTCATTAATGTGTTGGATTTTCAAGCTAGACTTGCATTATGTTGTAGTATATTGATATTTCGTTGTTTTTATGTAAAATTATCTTATCAAAGTTACTGGATAAATACAAGTTCTTTTTTCAAGATTAGACTCAAGTGTTATAATTTTACATTCTTTTATTTCATGTAAAAAATATTTAAGAATATAAAAGATTAATTGATAATAATTTAAGTAACGCAAAAGAAAATTATACATTAACTAGCATTAATAAACGATTAAATTCAAATGTCTTTAATTCTCATTAAAAAATTAACTTTGAAAATTTTTAACGCAATTAAAAGTGATTTAGAAAATATCTTCTAACAAAATATTCTGAACTTAAAATTAATTTACAAAAATTGAATCAGAAAATTTTATAAATATTATTCCTAAGTGTGTAAAACTTTCTTACTGGCATAATTTTACAAAATTATAATAAATTAATAATCAAAGTATTTTAAAAATAAAATTTTTAATGTCTCAATGTTCGAACTCTAGTCTGATTTATTATAATTAAATTAACGTTTTTAAATTTTTTATCAGTCACAAAGTGCAAAATTAACAACATACCTCTTTCAGATCCTGTGATCTCTTCTTCAACACCGTTGTACCTGCGATGCGTGATCAGGAATGCCCGCGGCATCTTCCTCGTCTCCTCGTTTTTTTCTCCTTAGAGCACACAAATCATGCTTATCAACTCAAGATTCACAAACTAACACACTAGTCGCACCGATTATCTGTAATATAAGCGTAGATAGAATAGACGCGAAGATAGAATAGAACCGGTGTATCACGATATCAAGAGGAAGGATTCGTTTTGAAAGTGTGTACGTCGAGTGGCGCAGGGGTTGCGTTCGCTTCGGCAATTTCGGGCGTAATAGTTGCCCCGGCTAAGATTCGGGGCTACATATAGCAGCGCAACCTCCCTTGCTCTCCACTTCTTCCGCTGCGTCGCCGTCGCCGCCGCGGCGCTTTTCGTCATCGTCGTCGTCTTGTTCTTCTTCTTCTTCTTCTTCTTCTTCTTCTTCTTCTTCTTCTTCTTCAGCTGCACGCGCTTCAGAAGCGTGCCCGCCTGGTTCCCTCCCGCGCATGTGGTGGTCCCATTGGTGTGTCGGCAATGTGCGACACGCGTGGCGAATGCGTATGACCCTGCCGAAGAGGAGCGAATAAAAGATCGCGCGGGTGGAACACGGTCGGTCCCCGCGGCTCCTGCAGGGTGGTTGCTAACTACCCTTATCTTCTCTTGACAAGTTGTCCTGTCCCATCGCCCATTATTTATAGATCCTGCTAATTGGAGAAATCATTAAATCAAATATAAATTGGCAAAATTCATTGCTGAATGCGGTAGATTACGATATGGTGATTGTCTGGTAAGTCTTTTTATAACTTATCATGGTAAAAGAATCAGGAATGAAAGTTAATAAGAGAATTACAGTACATATAATTGAATGTTAATTCCTCGAATATTAATAATATAATATTAATATTATATATTACATAATAATTTAATATTATCTTCCAAAAATAGCACAGATGGTTTTGAGAATTATACATGAAATATTATGCGAAATCCTTAACAGTTTTTTTCTGCACGGTATTTTAAGAAATAGAATCTATTTATCTATTTTTAGTTCTAATGTATAAGTTCTTGTAATAATATGTATGTAATGGAATTTTTAATTCTGATTGAGATGTATTTATTTGTTGCAGTGAAAGTTGTATGCATCTAAAATTCTATCATTTGATTATAGTTTCTGTTTATGATACTTGAAATTTGAAATCTTTAATCTTCTATTTTTTTATGATGCCTCAAGTCAATTTTTTTATAAAAAAGCGGAAAACAGAATACGATGGAAAAGCAGAATCTTGTATCACATGTTCAGAGAACTTAATGGAATCAGCGCTATATCGATCTGTTTGGATCGATTGGACGTTATTTAAACGAAGGCTAATGGCAAGCAGATATGATAACGACGCCATTTCATCGGCGGTTACAGGGTAGAAGCACAGGTTGGTGCGCTGGGTGGTTCTTCTGGCACGACGCCAGGCGTCCGCCGAATTTAGCACCGCGGCGCTGACTAACTCGCGTGGCATTCATTCAATCGTCGACCAAAAAGCCCCGCTGCCATATAGTATCTTGCTCTTTGCAAGAAACGCGTGTCCTAAAGCGATTAGAAAAAAAGAGCTCAGATTCCGATTTAAAGCTGATCTTATTGTTAGATGCGAATTATTCAGTAAATTAGAGAAGACATAGACTTTTTGTTGACTATCTTGTGATTTCTTCTCGCCTATTATTTTTACTTATATTATTAAATGATATTAAATATTGAATATTTTACATTTCTTTTACTTTTGTTATTTATTCCTTTTATTTATTTTTTTTTATTAATTCCTTTTATTAGTAAAAAGGTGATTTAATTGAGAAATATCAATTCTTCTACATTCAATTCAATTTATAAGATTTGAGAAATGTGTAAAGAGAGATAAATAGATAGATAAATAGATAGATAAATAGGTAGAGAGAAAGAGAGAGAAAGTCTCCATTTAAAATTCTTTTAAATATCTGTTAAATGTATCAATTAATGTATTAATGAAGTTTATATATTTTGTTTTTTAAAAATATCTATAATTTCTACAATGAGAATTTATGATTCGCATTCGACTATACCGCTCTTCAATATATTTATTCTATCCTACGTCATTTCTCGATGCTATATTAAAAAAATGCTTGAAATTCTTCAGGGAAGAAAAAGAAGGGAAGTCGAAGCATATCAACTGTTTACATTAAAATGAAATATTTATGAGCTTTCGAATAAAACGCATAATCGCAAGGAACCTCTAGATGGGAGTTGCGGAACAGGTGTCTCGGCGGCGGTATCGTAAATCGTCGACGGTATCGTCGTTGAACGGCCAAAAATAAAGTCACGAGTTTCGAGCACATCGAGCAAGCAAGAGCATCTTCAACCACTGACGCAATTCGACTGTGGATCATCAGCATTAACGTAACCGACACCAATAATGCTAGTACCTCGTGGCTTTCTACGCGCTTTATCCGGCGGTGCATCCTACAGGTGCTCAAAGGTATTCCGTCCGCCCACTAACGTGATTCGCGTATTTTCGGCGCTCTTGGAACGCTCCCAGATGCGGAGGAGGAGAAAATACGCGACGACAACGATAGCGAAGAGATCTTGACGGATAAATCGCTATCTCGGTCACGTGCGGTTCTACTGAAAGAGATTTGCTTAAAGTTCGATTGTATTCAGAATGGAATGTCGATGAGATCTGAACAATTTTGATGACGGGCTTAAAGAATGATTACATGAAAGGTAATAAATTACATTGATGATATATACAAGTCTACTAAATCGGGACAAGCTTGTAAGAGGGGAATTTCCAATTTTAGGTAATTTCTCGCTTGAAAAAGATGGATAAGTACGGGGGCGGATATAGTTTTTGCGTCGATGTGGCAGGGATATAAGTCATTAAGAGTGATTCTACAAGACGGTGGGATCGTTTAGGACGAGAAAGCCTGACTAGATCGTGTGTCCCGGATAAAGTATCCGGATATGCACGGTTCCTCCTATAAATCAGCGGCTTTCTTCTTTTCCTCGTGCTGACGATAGCAAGTACTCTCCGTCGGAAAAAAAAGGGAAAAGCACGCAATCGCTATTTAAAAGGTTCGTAGGCGGCTTTCTAGCGAATAGAGTACGTATATTCGAAAACAGCGAGCGCGAGGAAAGAGAAAGAGAGAGGACTTCGACTTCGCCGCTCCTCCGGCGGCCTCGGCATGGGGTTGTCGTGCTATTTTCAGGCCCCGCTCGCTCGATGCAGCTGTCGTGGTCTTCGGGTAAACCACCTCTCTTCTATTCCACGGCCATCCGCGAGGCGCGACAAGGTAAGCCGAGGAGATCGGAATCTAAAATCTCGCGACGAGATTCGTCCGTTGGCGAATTTTTCTTAAACTTGTCCGTTTCTCAAAGATACTTGCCGACTTTGCCTCTCGATAACGACGTGCAAAATCGAGCGATTTCTTCAATTTCTATAACAGAATGGTTTTTTTTGTATTCGCATTCTAGTAAAGAAATGAGTTAAATTATAATAGAAATTGTAATGAATCTTTTAGGACAATAAAATTCTATAGAATATTATAATTTTCTATAGAATATTATAATATTATAATTTCAATACAATTTTGTGACGATTATTTCGAAGTTTTGTTGAAGTTGTTACTTCAAATATTTCTTCTATAGTATAAAGTCTTGCAACTTTATTCATGATTTAAATTTAACAAATTTCTACTAAATATAGAACTATATTACAGTAAGATTAATAAAAACTGAACGTTGACACCAGGTGGCTGCTAGAAAAGTTTCCGTGCCGTGCACGATCACAAACATTTATAGCAACAGACATCACGAAATAATAATCAATCCTCTGAAAGAATTTTTGGAGCTAAACATTCGTGCGCCTAAGATTCGTGCGAAGAAGATAATCGGACGAACCTATTAAACTGCTTGGATTCCGAGAATAGCAATACGATGACGAGGAGGCGCTTCCGCGAAACGGTGCGTCGCGTCGCTCTGGCAGGAAAATGGAATAAAAATCCGTGGACCGTCGCGGAAGATCGCCCACCGGAGGATGAGGGATGAAGACGAATCCGAAGATAAGCCACGGAGATCTTGGCCAAGTGCCAAGACGTCAGATTTTCAGCCGTTTACGTGTACTCCAACTTTTCCGTCTGCGCTTTCCTTCGGCTCCCCAATGCGTCCTCTAGGATCTAGGGTGCAATGACACCGGGCGGCGCAACTTAATGACTATTCTCTATTCACGGTACGTGAATCATTATGCGGGAATAGGCGTTGCACCCGTCTTGATTATATTCCGCGGCATTGTTGCTGTTTTTAGGCACATGAAAGGGAAAAGTGCATCGCGTGGTGGGCATACAGATGATAGATAGACAATTCTATTTTGCTCTAGACTAAATTTCATGATGAACACAAGGAGAATTACACGTTCGTTGAAAATGCGAATGTAAATGTGCCCATACAGCACAGAAGATTGAAGCAATATTGCTGCAATGTTGTAATATTGCAGATTGCAATAACAGAGATATTACAGAAATGTAAATTAATATGTCTGCAAAATGTCAGTAATATGCTTGTAATATTTCACAAATATTGCAAAACTGTAATTCTTTAATTGTTGCAATAATAATAATATAAAAATATAAGTTTTTTACAATATTTATGTAGTACAGTCTTTTAATTTAACAGTCGTTTTTATCATATAATAATTAATATAATCCATTTTATATAAAAAATTTATTGATCTATTATTTGACAGCCATTTTATTATAGCTAAGTTTCATATTTATTTTATATGAAATCAAAAAATTGTTTAATATTGAATATAAAATCGAATTTGGATACAATCAATCGATAAAACGATTAAGAAGCAATTAAGAAGCAATTAATGCTGAAACGATTTATTGAAATATTAATTATGTGATCGATAATGTATTTATGCCTGATGTAAATGCAAAAATAAACCAGCGCCCGAACTTTATTAAATTTCATACCGTTATTTTTTAATCGATTTCAATTGACTGGAGTGGTTTCGAATTAAAAAGAATCACTGCGATTAATTAATAAAATCCGATTATGCGATTAATTAATGATTAACTTATCAAGTGACTGTATTATTATATTAATGTGGATAATATTTGTAGTTTGTTCGGGGCACACACATACATGTTTTATCCTTACGAATAAATTTCTTCAGAATTAATTACTATATTAATACTATATTTATTGGAATATTTTATGGTTTTATCATAAAAAATTGCTTTTAGAAAGCACATATCACTAGAAATGCGATTTGTAGAAAAATTAAAGTTAGTGAGATATATATATATATATATATATATATATATATATATATATATATATATATATAT
>Ga0157363_1003636_pt1 | contig 13988 bp, 13 predicted proteins | sample AttsexASBM1_FD_111477 | JGI IMG/M metagenome (GOLD analysis project Ga0157363, IMG submission 111477) | Fungus gardens microbial communities from leaf cutter ant in Ribeirão Preto, State of São Paulo, Brazil - Atta sexdens ASBM1 | ecosystem: Host-associated > Fungi > Mycelium > Unclassified ...
AAGTCTCGCATTTATTGTCATAGATCTTAATCTTGTATGCGAAAAGAACGATTCTGAAGAAAATCAAGTTTTATTCACAACAGTTATAATACAACAAGTCTATTCTGCTATTCTTGTTAAAATTTACTTTTTTCTTAACTTGCACTGGTTAGAAGCTCCAATTGGCTCCAATCATCTGATTGTTGCACGATAGAGATCTTAGAAATTTTTAGACAAACTATGATCTTGAAACAATTTATTTTTTTCCATATAATTTGACTTTATCTTAAAACTTTTATGACATCAACAGTTGTAAAATAAATGTTCTATCAAATACAGTCAATATAATTACAATAATAGTATTGCACAGTTTAAATTGTTTAAATTGTTTTTACTAATATATATTAACTTTAATATTGTTTTAACTTATTCTTCACTTTTTCTAATTTTTTCTAATTTTAGAAAAAGATACATGGATTAGTCAAAGCAAAATTAAAATTAAATTGATCTTGCCCTTAGTTCCTCATTTGGATCTAAATGAATCATATTAAAGAATCTTATAACAGTTGTAAAAGCTGCTTTTTCTGTTGAATGCAGTTGTTATATTACATTTATTATTAAATATTAAACAAAATAATTTTACAGACTGAGTCCACGGTGAACCTGGATCTGTTTACTGCTGCTAAACAACTAGCAGACAGTGAGATTGAACTGATAAAAGTGATTGAGAATTCCACCAAGTGCCAAAGAACTGCAAATATGCTTTCAAATGTAAAGAAAACAAAGAAACTTGGGAAATCGAAAAATGTAAATATTATTTGTTAAACTTGTAAAAGTAGTACTAAAAATATTAAATGTTTGAATATATGATACATTGTAATAATAATCAGTGAGACAATGTTTTTTTTCACAAGCATTTTCAATATATCTTAAAATCCATGTAATACATATTATTCTAATGATCATTCTGATGACAGGCACGTCCATCAGCTGCACTATTGGCTGCCAAGCAAGAGGCAGCAAAACGACAGCTGCTGTCAGACAAGAAATCCAACAATAATTTTGTACCAGACATATATCAGAAAGCAATCGATGCATACAAAATGACACGCAAGGAGACTGGTCTTGTATTCGATCAAAGCATGGCTGAGCACGAGTGCATCTGGGATCCAAATTATCCCGAGTGTCCAGCTAGATTTACACAAGTTTTGCAAAGATGCGAGGAGTTGGGCCTGATGCAGAGATGTAAACTCATTGAACCGAGATGTGCCACAGAGAACGAGCTTTTGAGTAAGCACAGTCAAAAACAGATTGATATTTTGAAGACAACAACAGACGATTCTATGGATTCTGAGAATTTGGAGTTGCTGTCATCCAAGTACGATTGTGTCTATATCCACCCGGTATGTGTAAAATAATTTCACGATTTTTTTAAGGGAAAGTAATGATAAAAATAATATTCAAGCTTATTTGTTGAATACTATTTTTTAAGTATATTTAAATAATTATTAACATTTGGTTATATATATTTTTTCAGTCTACATATAGATTATCTTTATTAGCTGTGGGCTCAACAATCAATTTAGTAGAAAGTGTCTGCAAAAGTGAGATACAAAATGGCATGGCTATTATCAGGTAAGTCCTAATATATATAGACGATCTTCATAAAATATAAATATATATTGATATTTAATTTGATTAATTTTATCTTTAGTAGTTTATTTTTTTTTAATTAAAAAATGTATTCTGAATTAGTTAAAAATTTAACTTATGTTAATATAATTATTAGGTGTGAGAAAAAGTTCGTGGCGTTTTTTTAATGCCATCTAATGGAAAAAACGCCACGAACTTTTTCCCCCCTAATATATAATATTTAGTGATTAATTAATAAATAATATTTTTTCAGACCACCTGGTCATCATGCAATGAAATCGGAATACTGCGGTTATTGCTTTTTCAATAATGTAGCTCTGGCAGTAGAGAAAGCTCTGAGTTCTGATTTGGCAAACAGGATTTTAATTGTGGATTGGGACGTTCATCATGGACAAGCAACGCAACAAATGTTTTACAATGATCCACGGTACACTTCTTTTTTAAAAAATTGTTTTGTATTATTCTTTAAAACATTATTTTATTTATTTGTTTCTATTAAGGTTCAGAATTAATTAAACTATTTTAAAATGTTTTTACAGCGTAGTTTACTTTTCGATACATCGTTATGAACATGGCGAATTCTGGCCCAACTTAAGGGAATCTGATTTTCATTATATTGGAGACGAGCTCGGAGAGGGTTACAACTTCAATGTACCTTTAAATAAAACCGGCATGACTAATGCTGATTACATCGCGATCTTCCAGCAAATTTTATTGCCAATGGCTTACGAAGTACGTGACATGTAACCTTTATTTATTAGTATATAATATAAAATGATTTAATTTTTTAAAATTAATCTTTTAATGAAAGTATTAACATTGTAGTTTCAACCGGATTTGATAATAGTATCAGCGGGTTACGATGCGGCTCTGGGTTGTCCAGAGGTAAATTTAAATATTATTACTATTCTTTTTTTTTTATTTTTTTGTCTAGTTTTGCCCAGACCTGGTTCTTGTTTCTGCTGGTTTTGATTCTGCATTGGGTGACGAAAAGGTTATAATAATATTTATTATTATATTGTGTGTTATTGATATGCATGCTACTAAATACTGTATTTGTTTTTCATATTAATAGCGTTTTTATTTAATATAAACTAAATTTAATAAAAATTATATAGATCAAGTATTGTATCTCTTTTGTACTTATATATATATTTTATATATATAAATTATTATAATTTGATTAATTTATAAGAATATATAAAGAGAAAATATAAAGAGAAAATGAGGTAATAATATTATATATGATATTTATATTATTACTATATGATATTTATATTATTTTGTAATGTATTAATGTATAGGGTGAAATGCTGATAACTCCAGCATGTTATTCACATTTGCTATCGTCATTGTTAAGTCTGGCAAATGGAAAAGTCGCTGTGGTATTAGAGGTAAAAGAATATATTTACAAATATGTATAAATATTTTGATTTCTTTGTCAATTAAATATTAAACGCAATGTTGTAATAAATAGGGTGGTTATTGCCTGAAATCATTAGCAGAAGGTGCAGCATTGACTTTAAGAACGTTATTAGGAGATCCATGTCCAGTTTTACAAACACTTGATTTACCATCATTGAGGTAAACAATCTATTACATTGATATTAAGAATAATAGCTTTTCTTTCATTCTATTTTATGAAGTCTTTTATTGTTCTAGTATACGTGATACCATATTAAATGTAATCTACTCACATAAACCATACTGGAAATGTTATCAATATCAAGATACACACAGCATTAATAGTGTAGCACATAGTAAAGAGGAGATTGCTAATCGACATGTAGTTACGATGACGTTTAAGTAAGAAATTACAAACATTATTCAATTTATTTGTTTGTTACTCTATACACACACACACACACGCGCGCGCGCGCGCACGCACGCACACACGATTGATTAATATAATTTTAAAAATTTCTATTATATATATTACGTATACTTGTTATATCCAACATTTTACGAAACAAATTCAATTTTTTTAGACATTATTTTTAAAAAATTGAATTTTGAACAAATTATATATCATTCCTTAATGTTATTATTAATCATATTAATATTATTAATATTATATTTTATATTTTATAAATTGCCTCCCTGCCTGTTTTAGAGGCAGTGAAATTAAATTAGAAAAGTATGATACTCGAAATTGCTATCCTATACAAAGCAAAGAAACATTAGAGGTCATGGAGAAAAAATTGAATGAATTGATACAATGTAAGTATTAAAAAATTGCTTTATTTGCAAAAAATTATATATATAAGAATATTTAAAAAGATCACAATATATGTTTCATTTACCATTTATTGGATGTAGTGAAAGTTCTGTGCTAATATTTTTTATTTCTAACATTTTGTTTTGTTATTATAATTTTATTTTATTGCAATATTTAATGGATATTAATATTTTTTATTAAGAATTGTTTTTATAATTTTATTAACAACAAGAAGTTGTTAAAGATAATTTTGAATGGATTATTCAATAAAGCTTTTTAATAATACAAAAGAAAATATATGATTACTTTAAAGTGATTTAAAAAATATTTTAAAAATTGATTATTGTTTAATTGTTAATTATAAAAAAATTTAATTTATTTTGCAGTAACAAATTTGTATAAAGCACCTCATAAAGTATGTATTGTCTATGATGAAAAGATGCAAAAGCATTGCAACATTTCTGACAATTCTCATCCAGAAAAACCGAATCGCATCTTCAGCATTTATAAGAATCACGAGGAACATGGCTTATTACAGCGATGTCATTTATTACAAGTATGATACATATATTTAATTAAATAAGGATTTAATTTTATCTAATAATCTAGATTATTTAAATTAAATAGTCTATTTAAAAAAACTCTTGATTTGATAGAAAATTCTAATTTTACATATATATATATATATAAAACTAGAATTTTCTATCAAATCAAGAGTTTTTTTAAATATACATATATATATATATATATATATATATATACATATAAAGATCTTTAAAAGGAAAAATTAGAATATAATTTTTTATTTCTTTGTACAATGAAGGGAAGGAATGCAACAATAGAAGAGTTATCCTTGATTCATGCAATAGACCACATTGATGATATCAAAAGGACATCAACTTTAAAACTCAAGGAATTGCAAAAGCAAGCCTCAGATTACAATTCTGTTTATCTTCATTTTGAAACATGGTCGAGTGCCTGCATATCTGCTGGCTCTCTTTTACAAATAGTGGACGCAGTTTTGAATGGAGAATGCCAATCCGGAGTAGCCATTGTAAGGCCGCCTGGACACCATGCTGAAAAAGACATTGCATGTGGTTTTTGTATATTTAATAATGTTGCTGTGGCTGCAATGTATGCTATACAATTTTACCATGTAAAGAGGTATAATACTAAATAATTTGGCTTTTTAAACAGCAATAAAAATAACTTAGATTAGAAAAATATAATATACATTTATTATAGGGTGCTAATAATAGATTGGGATGTGCATCATGGAAATGGAACGCAATCTATTTTCGAAGAAGATCCAAAAATCCTTTACATCTCTGTTCATCGTTATGATAATGGCAACTTCTTTCCAAATTCTAAGCTTGCTAATTATACAAGCACTGGTTTAAATGCAGGCGAAGGATTCAACGTGAACATACCGTGGAACAAAGTAAGCAATATTATATTTATTTAAAAAATATGTTTCATAAGCAATTGTTTGTATATACAGTTTCATATAATTTAAAATTATTGACTATAAATTATTGTGAAAATTATTGACTACATTCATTACATTTAACAGAAAGGAATGGGGGATGCTGAATATATAGCAGCTTTCCAGCAAATTGTAATGCCTATCGCTTATCAATTTAATCCAGAACTAGTCCTGATTTCGGCCGGATTTGATGCCTGCATTGGTGATACACTTGGAGGTAAATCTATTTTAACATCAAAATCAGTTATCGTTTGTACTTATCTCAGATATTACTTTTGAAACATATAAAAATTTGTCAATTTCCTCACCATATATTTATATATATGATATATAAATGATATAAAATGTATTCATATTAAAAAATTTTTTTTATATATATTTTAATAACAGAAAAATTTGATTCCCAATAAATTAATTATTTTTTATTTTTCAGGTTGTCTCGTAAGTCCAGAACTCTATGGCCATTTAACCCATTGGCTCTCATCCCTGGCCAATGGTCGTATAATCCTAAGTCTCGAAGGAGGTTACAACATCAACTCCATCTCTCACGCGATGACTATGTGTACAAAGGCACTTCTGGGCGATCCTTTACCGATGTTGGATCCTAATCTCATTCCTTGCACTAGCGCGATCAATTCCATCAATAATGTACTGAAGACTCACAAGAAGTTCTGGCCCAATCTGCAGTATGGAATGTCCTTACCAAAAGAGAGACTACTTTCCAAATTTAAGACAATTCCTAATAAACGTGAAGAGCAAGGAAAAAATGCGGATAAATTGAAACAAATATTTATGGAACCAAAGATCGCCTTAGAGGGAATTGAGAGCGAAAAACTAGATTTGAACCTGGCGATTGATAAGAACTGTTTGAATTTAGTGACGGACGAGGAAATTTCGAAGTTAACGTGCGAAGTAGAGAATATTAAAATAAAAAATTTCGAATTACACGCGATGAAAAACGAAGCGGTTGGAGCGAAAAGAAATTCTGAATTGAAGCAGAACGAAACGAAAAATCTGGATGGTATACATCGAATTCATTTTAATTAATCTTAATAAAAGTAATTATTGTGTCTTAACTGAGAAATATATTTGATTGGCAGTGTCACAAAATATACAAAAATGTGTGAACGAGACGCATCAATCAAGAGGCAACCAACAAGGAAATTCTGACATACACGAAGACCGCGATGATGAAGGAGCAGCATCTTCACAATCCGGAACACGACCCATAACTCTATCGGAATATCTCTTTGACAATCTGCAGGTGAAATATTTATTATTATGATATAAAATATTTTTTTTATCAATAACTTCTTTGAAATTATTGATAAAATAATTAATAATTGATTGTTGTTATATAATAGTGTAAATATTATATATATTTATTATTTTAGTATAATGCAGATATATAAATAAAATAATTATGTATTTTTTGCTGTATTTAGGCTCTGACGACAGGAGAAATGTTCGCGATCGTGCCCCTGCAGGACTGTCCACATCTGTTCACAGTCAACGAGGTTCCTCCAGGTGGAATTGATGTAACTACACCGTGTGTCGAATGTGCCAGTATCGCAGAAAATTGGATTTGCTTGCAGTGCTATACTGTGCATTGCGCCCGTAGTATTAATCAGCACGCGATGCAGCACGCAGAAGAGTTCGAGCATCCCATTACGCTCAGCTTTAGCGATATTTCTGTCTGGTGCTACAGTTGCGAAGCCTATGTCGATAATCCTGTGAGTAATTCCTTCACATTAAAACGTTTTTCTTCGATAAGATAATTAACTTTTATAATAAACTAAATAGTACTGTTTATATCAGAATTTATCTTTTTTCAACAATCTTTAATGCATACTGCATTTTTAGCGATTATATGCGGCAAGAAACGCAGCTCATCAAAGCAAGTTCAATGAAGAACTTCCCTGGACTTATAGCGAAAGTGCATAAACATACCTTAAGTAATTAAAGAAATATATTTTAAATAGTATAATAAAAAATATACAATGTTTTCAATTTTTAGAAGTATATAATAACGTGTATTGTATACAGATAAATGGCAATGTTTTTATAAATTAAAAACTGATATGTTAGAAAGAAAAAAAAAGAAAAAAAAGATATAAATCAGGGATAGTATTGAGGACTACTCGAGGAAATAATCAAACTATAAAAATGTTAATAATGTACTGAAATAATTTATTATTAACACCTCACTAGAAATTATTAATTGTACTGAACTGAAAAATATCTCGTATTAACTCAGTTGTAGAATTATACATAGTGTCCCGACAGAAGTTCAGTGTCTCAATAAATAAAAAAAGATTTCCGAGAATGTTTGTTTCTTTATTTCTTTTATAAGTAAATAGTTCAACTATTTGATTCATAAAATATGCAATAATTCATACTATGTTAAAAAATTTCGGTACACTATGTATATTATATTTTTTATATACATATATAGATATATTTTTCCTTTCGAGAGAACGATCTCGATCTAAGTAGATATATTAAAGTCATTCACATGAAAGAATATAGAACAATAATAATAATAATAGGAGGCTAAACATCATACAAATCGTTACATCAGAGAAAATTGAAATATATACTTTTTTTATTTTATTTTTCAATGTTAAAAAATATTCATTCTATCTTCAATGTTGATTTTCAAAAGAGAAAGATAGAGAATGATTGGAAGAGAAAGAGAATTGAACAAAGGAAAATTTTGTTTCATTTTTATATTTTATTTATGTGCCTTCTTAATTTTATTTTAGATACTTCGATAAATTACAGCAATAATTGGTTTTTCTATAAGAGATTTTGATTACAGAAATTGCTACAGAAAGTATCGTATCTTATTATATTAAATTTTATCTTTTCTTGGTACACATAAAGCATAAACTTTCGAAAGGGAACAAAACAAATAAAAATAATTTTCAATTAATTATTGGTTGGATATAATACGTCACTTCTTGATTAACATTCTATTAATTTTTTATAAGATGTCTTACATCTTATAAATTATATAAATTATAAATTATATAATTTATACAGGAATATGTGATATGGAAAATCATTCCCATCGTTTTCTTTTTTTCTAATCCATTCTCATACACAAATTGCTTGCCTTAGGATCTTTCTTCTGTATATAACAATATTCTTCGTATATTTGCCGCAATGGCGGCATAAAATGCTGCTAATGTTCTGAATTATTTGTTAAAGAAACTGTATTAATAATTAAAAATAAAAATATATGAAATTTTGTACTTTTTAATTTATTCATTTATTGAGCCTCGATTTATTTTGTTTCAATTCAGGCACTAAATATTCGATTTTTAGCAACATTAATCTAAACTGTTCCATATATTCATAAATATCTTTTGCAGTATCGATGATATTGCTAAAAATACTATCGCACTTTAAATTTAATAAATGTTCTAGTCTATCGAGTGAACGCAATGACGGTAATTTCTCCACAGAGATGTGAGGATAGAAAGTCTTGATTACGTGAAACTTGAACAAGTGTGAATTATTGCTCAACAATTCCTCGAACTCGTTTACCGCAGAGGCCGGTAATGCGTAATACAACCTATAGGGAATATTTTTGATAGCAAACTTTTCCTCGCAATCCCTGATTTTCTTAGCGATGCTATCAAGTACCCATGATAGAGGTATGGAGCCTTGCTCGTATAAGTGAAAGTCCTGCATCAATTTGTACTTATGATTACTACTACTACGGTAGATCCTGCGAGTATTTCGCAACTGTAGCAACGCTGTCGGCAACGCATAACTGTACGAAGTATATAAGTGCACATGAGTAAGATGCGGTTTAGCCTTCAACTCCGTTGTGACATAAGACACGAGCGGTAGAATTCCGCCCTGATGTACGAAAGCGTAGAAGAAAGTCAACAACAGATTGCTGATGTACCAAAGCATTAACTTCTTGGACGTGTGCTTTGCTGATTTGACGCGACTGGAGGATTTACCATTTCCATATCTTTGGACGATATCCAGACTAGGAACTTGACTCAGCTCAGGTGCGTAAAGAAACACTAGCGGAAAGAGCACCGGGATTATGAAACGAGGTTCCTGATGAGGAAAGAAAGACAACAAGGCGACTGGAATAATGAACGTGAATGTCATCAGACCTACAATGCTCTGCAGACGTGGTAGATGCAACCATTGTGCCTTCAGTCCGCTGAAAATGAATATTATTGTCGATTAATTTTTTAATATCAACTATTTTGATCTATAGTATCTCTTTTTAAACAATTATAGGCTGTGTTCTGTTTCATGCATAATGATGCGCATGCATCATTTATCCTTGTTATTCACCGAATATTAAACAAGGATAAAAGATGCATTGTGCACATCATGTGAAGCGGAATGCACCCATATTATCTCCTGATATTTGTTTCTTTTCAATTAAAAAAAAATGTTTCAGACAAAAATTATATGATTTAAAGAAATAATGATAAAATTAATTGTCAGAAAAAATCAATTTTCTGTGAAAACATGAAGGTCATGAATATTTCTTAAATACAATTATATGATTCTTTTTATATGATCCCTTAATTATTCTACATATACTGTTTAAAATGGGACTCTCTGTATATGGCTCACCTGTGTATCATTTTCACAAATGTCAGCAATCCAATGATCCCTAGAATATTAAACAGCAATGGAATGTTTACTAAGAAATGCAGAAAACGAGGATGCAATCCATGTGATTCCAAATTTTTCGTGTTCGTATTATATTTGAGAAAATTAACCGGTGTCACCACAAAATTGTCAATTCCAACCTCCAATTGGCCTATCTCTGCCATCGTTAAATATCCAAAATAAAAACTGTCAATTAGAATGAAAAACAATGCAGCCGGTAATCCACAGAGAACAAAGACAATCATTCTGAGATGAAAGTCTTTGAAGCCAACGCTCATCGAGTTCAATCCTCTTTGCAGCCAGAAGAAGATGGGAACGAAGGCAAACGCGACGAAAGTCGGCCTGTTGAATATCCCTATCACCGTTAACGTGGCCACCACAAAGCAGTCGTTCAGAGAATGTGAGGGTAGCAATGCCTTGAGCTTGTAGTACTTGACTCGCTCTACGGCAGTTGCTGCTTCATTGTATTTCATGGAGAGGTAATCACTTTGCAATACCACCTGATACAAAACAGAGATTTAAAACAATGTGAGAACAAACAATAACTAAACATTGAAATCTCTTAGTTAATTATACAGATGGGAAAAGACATTCCACTAATTATTGAGCTTCGTATTCTTTTCTTCACCATAATATAAACTACATTATATATGAAAATTAAATCATTCCACCGAAATGTAATTTTCCATATAATTAACGAATTTTTTAATTTAATAACTAGATTTTTCTTAAGTTTATAAGTTCCTTTTTGCGAATCTTATTGATTGTTTTTATATAGCTTAATATTCAAAGGAGTCAAACGTACTTTCTCTGAATATGCCATGCACCGAGAAACAAAGTACAACAGTGAAGCAGTCAACACCAGTTCAATCGAGTTGGACAACGTACGGGTGGCATAGGTCAGCATGACATAGGAGCTAGCGTACGTAACAAGCCTGACTCTATAATTCTGTCCATACAAGAAACAGATCTTGTACAGAAAATAATCTGACAGAAAGGAGAGTGCACACATAAAAAGCCGGGGGAAGAGCACGAAGAAGTATGGTCTCTTTAATGATAATCCAAAGAGGTAAAATGTATATGGAGACAGTCTGTTGAGAATTGCGTAAGGCAAACCAACGACAATTTGAGGAATGAATATAGAACGTATTGGAAAGGTAGCGTTGAACTCCCATGGCATATAGACATCAATATCAAAGTGGTCTCCTATAAAAAATGAACAAGTATGTAAATATATATTAAATATAAAGCAAATGCTAAAATATAGCAGGATGGTGACATACCAGAGATAACTTCAATGGACTGAAAGAACTCATCAGGATGAATATAGCCTGTCTGTGAAACAAAAGTAAGTACTACTCTCAATACTGCTAGAATCCAGTAGAGACCGATCCTACGCCGCATAGGTGCTGCAATTTGGTAGTCGTCGATGGATCTACGGTACTCGTTTTTGTGCTGAATACAAAAATTTTATACAGATACAAATATATATAAAAGTAAGCTTGAATAAATAAGAATAACTAAAATCTATATATGTATATATGTATTAAATTGAGCACAGTTTTGTTTATTTATAAAAAATGCAAAGACAAACTTTATCAAAATCAAAACCTTTTCAAAATGAGATATTCACCATTTTTTTTCTAATTAAAATTTCATCTTTCAGATTTATTATATAATATTATTATTATATAATATTTATATTATTATTATTATATAATATTTATTATATAATATTACTGAGTTATCATATGCATTTTGAAAGAAAAATTTTACAAATATTAATATTAAAACGTCAAGTTACCTTCAATGACATGTTTTTTTGTAAGGATTAATTTATCATAACTTAACCTTATACAATAAGTTCTTGGACATTCATTCATAGAAAAAAAATATGAAGTCATGAAATATCATGATTCTTTTCTACTTTATTACAACCGAGATACACAGAAAATCGCATTAATAATATAATTGCGATATTCGTTATCAGAAGCATTGTTTGCGGGATACTTGTTAATTGACGAAGAATATAAAGTTTGGAATATCTTGTCTTTTGTAATTAATGGCCCTGGTTCTCGTTGACGAGGTAAACTTGGCCAGTCGTTTCCCAGCACCTCCAACCTTCCAACCTTCCAGGAATCAAACCGTAGAGACGAAAAGAACTAGAATCAGAAAGAGCGTCAGTTCCCCCCCTCCCCTCCCGACAAAAAACCCCACGCATCATCCAAGATGAACCGAGCCAAGCCGCGCCAAATCACACTCGGATGCCGAGAAGAGAGAAGGGAGAAGGAGGGAGGGAAAGCAGAAAAGGGAGGATTGTTTGAAAAAAAAGAGGCGAAATCTGCAGATTTTAACCTGAGGATCTATAAGCATACGGAAAATATCATTAGAGAAACGAGAGAAAGTTTTCTTGATAAATTTACCAGAGGGCGAATCTACCGCGAGATAAGAGGCAATAAAAAATTACATGGTTGGCATCCTGTCTAGGGATACCGCACGTATAGGCCGGAGAATCCATCATGTTTTTCCTATGCAAACTGAAGTTTAAGTAGTAATATTTGGCACGAAGTCTATTAGTCAAAACAATCTCCTGGCGGTTGAGTGACTTTTTCTGGTACAATGTCATATTAGAGGAGTTAGCGTAAAGCGAGGCGTAATGTTGTCCTGTAGTTCTTGAAGCGTCTTCGAAGTATTTATTGAAACGAGAGATCGACATTTTGTTGGCTTCCAAGATCAGATCAGAAGTAGGGAGTTTAAAGTTGTTCCTTCTTCCTTCTAAAGTAGCCTCCTTGGCCGTCCATCCGCTATTTCGTTGCCCAGAATATCACGATGAGTCGGGATCTAGATAAGAGTGATGCCTCTGCTATAAGAGAGGCGAGGAGACGCTTGATCCAGTGTATGATATAGTTAAAATTAATAAGTCTTGGAGCCAATAGGACGCTTTTAGAGTCAGAGAAAATCACTGCCTTGGAGTAACCAATGTCCTGAATTAAAATAAGCGATTGGAAGATCGCCCAGACTGTAGCCTCTGAAGTCAACCTGTATCGGAAACTGACTTCCGGAGAGTAAGTTGCCGCCCCTGTGTATCCCTGCTCTTCCTTTTGAAGCCGTCTGTGTAAAAAGCAATGGCTGAGTCGAAGATCAATGGAGTTGTCTAAGAATTCCTGTTTAATAGCACAGTTAGTTTTCTCCTTGTCTGAAATAATTTGTTTATAATCCGATCGGAGAATAAAATCAGAGTAGGAAGTTTCGAATGCAGGGTGAAAAATGGATTGGAAGATATTATTAAAAGCATCGTTATTAAGGATGTAGTATTTGAAGGATGGCGATATTGAGAGAGCTCTTGATTTCTCCTCGGGTAACAAGCTCCTTTTCATGAAGCTAAGACTGCGGATAACTGGATTATTATGGTATGAAGCTAGTGTTATAGAGAGAAAGTTCGATATAGTATAGGTAAAGTTGTAGAATTTTGGCATAAAAGAAGAAGAAGCAAAAGTATGACTTTGGAAGTGAGGAAAGTTTTTAAAATCAAGAAGCGTATTGTAAGAAGGCGGGGAGAGGGAGCTGTTGGAAGCAACTATTTTTCTAGCTTCCACAAGAGGAATATTTTCCTACGCGGCCAGGCCGAGGATAATCTTATGCTTAGTAATGATAGGACATGTGTGCGAGGTTGCGAGATGATCCCCCTCGCAATTGATATACCTGGCATGTGCTTGATCAATTGCTTGAGAGCAAGAGTGATCTTCCTCTCTAGTGAGTCCACAGAAGAGGCATCTTGGCTTGGTGCTTTTACAGTCTCGACTGATATGGCCAATTCTACAACAAACGTAACAAATTCTGGCTTTTGGAATATATGCATCGATCTTGTATTAGGTATACAACTTTGCTTCCGCCGTTTTCCTATAGATGGCTTTAGCAGTAAGTGGTGGTCGAAATAAATAGATCATAGACGTCATACAATAAACTTGGGCATCTGTCAACATAACCCCATAGAAACAT
>Ga0157363_1003638_pt1 | contig 13979 bp, 5 predicted proteins | sample AttsexASBM1_FD_111477 | JGI IMG/M metagenome (GOLD analysis project Ga0157363, IMG submission 111477) | Fungus gardens microbial communities from leaf cutter ant in Ribeirão Preto, State of São Paulo, Brazil - Atta sexdens ASBM1 | ecosystem: Host-associated > Fungi > Mycelium > Unclassified ...
ATATAAGGTAGACTACTTTGTAAAGAGCTCTCTATCGAGTTCTCTTGTGTCTTCTCTAATACAAGAGTTTGATCCTCATCACACTCTAAGAATTTAAGGTTATAACATATACCCCTTACACCTAGAGCCTAGCAATTCTTCTTGACATTGGGTATATTACCCACAGTCAAGGATGATGAGGAAATGAGAGAAAGTGGTAGAGAGGGCCCTGTGTTGGGCAGTCTCAGAAAGAGGAATTGAGTTCTAATGTTACAACTTAAAGACCTTTAGGATTGGTCAAGAAGAACCTTATATTGGGTTAACACAAGAGAACTCAATAGAGAACTCAGTACAGAATTATCTACCTTATATACTAAAAGCCCATGGTCTGTGCCCTATTACTTTAGCCTACCCTAAATGACCATGTGTTTTTCTTAAGGTCAACATGTGTTAAACATGTTGTATGACATCATTCTTCCAGAACCTTCTATGCTCTTCCATTATAACTCATGATCATGTGACTGTGACTGATGCATGACAGCATGACAGTAATGTCACACATAACCCTAACCCTAAGTTCCAAAATAGAAAATAAAAGGAAAAAATAAAAGTGAGAAAGAAAATAAGTAAAGTCCATTGCTTTCAGCTCTGACACACAACACTTACATCTAGCTTACCCTAAATGTTATTAAGAATACCCAGGGTATAGAAGATTGTCATTATATATCATATAACATGATAACTCTTATATACATGACTCATAAAGACAAGTAGAAATAGAAAAATAAGAGAAACTAAATAATAGAAGAGAAAAATAGAAAAAGAACAAGTCTACCACAAGTCTGACACTTGTACTGACAGTTCTTTTTCACTATATCTACCATTGGCCCTTGACTCATTTATACTAACACCCATTCTCACAAACATAACCCACCAAGTCTTAGAGTATTATGTTATGCTGCTTATGCTACTGTAGTGGCCACTTTTTCTTCACATGGACCTGAGATGTGATCCACTCTGACAAAGGCAAACACTCTGCCAAGACCATTCTGATTCAAGATGCTAGTAAGACAGAGCATCCCAACAGATTCTGTAAGAATGATGGCCATGATCTTCAGTGAGCTCCAAGGAACAAGGTTTCTAATGTCTCAACTACACCACGTTCGAAGGTTATAAATTTGGGCAACATTCATAACGAAAGTTGAGCATCACGAACTGGAGTTATTGAACCAAACAATATATTTACTCCTCAGAATGTAATGGCTAATACTATTTACACATCAATAATAAGAGATACAACTGCGAGACTTCTGGTATCACTAAGGCTACAATTGAGAGGAATCAGTAAAAATCAACACAAGTGAGATCGCCGTATGTGGTCTGTTCACGTTTTGATTCGAACACGGAGAAGATCGAGGGTTCTAGACAAAATCATGCGAATGTTTGCAGGGATCAGCCGAAGCAGACGCAGGGACATCCACAGCTTCTGAGCGCATGGCGGCGAATCCGGGATTAGGGATGCTCTGCACGACTGACGGGGAGACAGGAATAGATATGACATTGTCACCGGAGTCACCACGCATGGTGCGACCAGCCTTAGGGAGGATAAGGTTGTTGCCCTGGAAATCAGGTTTGAAAATTTTTTCGTTGAATTTCTTCTTCCAAGAGAAGATGTTGGTCACGAACGTCCACTTTTTTTGTTCAGAAGTAGGGGTCAACGAAGTGTTGAGTGAACCAGAATCCTCGATTGTAAAAACAGAAGAGTTTGTCCGTGTAATTTTCACTATGGAAGTTTCGGGGATAGAGCCTGGGTATGATCCATTCCTACTCCTGGGCGTACTGCATTATGGTAGATCAGTAAGCTTCAGATAATCAAGGCAATTGATTAGATGACATACCCCAGAGATATGAAAAGACTGGAAGAACTGCCGAAGCTTTCAGTGAGAACTCCGACACGTCTCCCAACTGATCCAACGGCGGAGCGATAACGCTGTGTAGCCTCATCAGAAAAGCCAAAGAAGGCAAAAAATACCAAGGCACAGGCAACACATAGCCACCGACTCATTTCAAGATCAGTAACAAGACTAGGGTAGGAGCGCCAGTCTTGAGCAGGATACTGTTCCACGTGAGAGATATCAGCATGGATAGCCTCCCAGCCAGTCCAAGGTGGAAGTCCCCGGCGAACGCTGGCGATCAGAGAGCGGAGGCTGATTGGAACGGAACCGATCACGTCGATTGCTCCAATGGCCATGAGACGGATATAGCGGCTGTTGGTCAAGCTGGAGTGAAGGGATAGTATGTCCTTGCTCTGGACATGAGCTCTGTGGAAGGCACGGATGCTCAGTATGGCATATGACCCAGAGACGAGGCCAATTATAATAGGAGGAACAAGGTTGATGACAGGTTCAACCCAGGACTGGTATGAAGAATAAATACATCCAAAGTCTTCAAAAATGAGGAAACGATGATTTTGACTGATATATTCTTGAACAAATTCGAGGCGTTGCTCAGTTGTTTGAGTATATATACTGACAAAATACTTACGAAGAATCATGAAGACGACAGGAATACCAAGACCAATTGTTAGGTCGACCACGATCTGTCTGCGCTTTTCGGTGTTCGAGACAGTAACCTTTCGCACTGAGGCAATGAGATAAAGGCGACGGTTGATACAAAGTGAAGAAGCCTGAACTCCAATGTTGAAACTGACGAAGAATCTTGTAACTGAAAAGATATAATCAGATGCTTCAATAACTCTGTTGGATAGAACTCACAGATATCACACCAGACAGGAGCCCAGTTGATCGTATTACCCCTCCATATGATAGAATTAATGCAAAGTCCAAGGCAAGTTAAACCTGACCAAGCCATGAAAAGGCATGTTCCCACATTCCAGGCTAAGACGCGAACGGTTAGGGCGAGGTACTAAGCGTGGAAGATGTTACCAACCCTCTAGGTGCCATGTGAATGGAATACAGCAAAGAACGAAACCAATACCTGAGAACAGAGAGAAGACCCAATTGGGGTAGGGCATTATTACTGTTCTGCGACGTCAGTCCAGGACTTAGAGAAAGGAGCAACTCCACTATATAAGAAACCGACTGCTAAAGAATGATATCCGCATTTGGATGTGGCTTTGTCTAGTCCTAAATCGAGAATCGAGCGACAAAAAGTTTCCTGTTTCAGTCGCTTCTTTGTACCACAAACCAATGTAGCCCATTATTGGATGACTTACTGTATGCAACCTGGGAAAATTTGAAGATTCACATTTTCTGTGCTGAGACTGAGACGCTGGACATAAATAGACAGATCAAATTACTATATTCGGAGTTGATTTTGATGGTACTGGTACTACCACTACTGTGGAATGAGATAATGCTTATAGTAGTGGCGATATCAATTGCTTGAGACCTAGAGAGAAGAAGCTTCATGTCAAATTTCAAGTATCTCATCATAGAACATACTAACAATATTCTATTGCTCAGTGGAGCAGCCATAATTTTTCTGTCATTGGTATGCTACTAAGAGCAGCAATTTTGACTCAGTATTAAGTGCAGTTCATACTTGGGTGAAAGTCTGAAACAACAGCATGGAGTTACAGATCAAGTATGAGAACTTATCTGTGATACACAGAGTGTGGAATTTAGAATAGCCTTGGCTTTAGCTCATATGCTGCACCTCTACTTGTCACTTGGCATAATTTCAGATTTGAGGATAGAGTCAGAATAAGATGAGTTCTGATAGCAATAAGAAGTATGTTGCTATTGATGTTAGAGTTTGGTATCAATGTTACTTAATTATCAGATTGAGCAGTTCAATGTATCTACTGGCCTTAACTACTAGGAAAATAATCTAAAATAATTGGAGACTAAAGTAGAGATAGTATGAGACTACTAGAAAACTCTTCTAGCTTTACAAAGTATTAGAGCTACCAGTGAGTGGGAATAACAAGAGAACTCAACAAGAAGTTCTATTTAATTGGACTACTACTTATACAAATCACACTTGGTCTGTGCACTATAAATCAAGTCCTACTCTAATATATAATGTAATATATTTCTAGGATATTCTACTGAGTCCTATAGCATATAATGGTGACATATAACTTGTTATATAATCTAGTAATGTTACATTATATAACCTTAGTCATATAGATCTTCCCATGAAAGCTTTAGCAATAATAATAAAATAAAAGCAAAGAAAAAAACAAAAATCAGTTCATAATACCAAGTGACTAGATGTCTGATTAAATTGATTCTGTAAGGAGATCAACTACTTTGTTTAGACTCAAGTCTTAAATACTACCAAAGTCTATGATAGTCCTTTTCTCTCTATATATGCAAGTCTCAAACATCACTGCTAATACCATGAAGTTTGTCAAGTTATTACTGCTGCTTCAATTTTGGAATTTCTTTAGGTAAGATGATTATGCTCTCTTGTCATATGCTAAGTCCACCTGTCCAGAGTATACATCTCTGTGGTGATACTGCCTTATCAACATCTACTATACAAGCCTACCTTTCACAGCGGCCACCTTTCTCACAACATGCCCCAGCAGCAGTAATGCAACTATCTGAGTATTCCATCTTCTATGATGGGAATACTCCTATTTGACTCGGTCTTCCATGGCAGAATCATACTCCTGTCAGTATCTCAATACTGAAACCTCCACTCAGGGTAATAGAGACTATACCACTGAAACTCCAAGCATCTCCTATATTATCTCTTTGTATATAAGACTAGTAGCTATACTATAATTTGCTAGTCTGATAATCAACAAAGATAACTCTTATTGAACTCAATCTCCAGTGTTCAATAGCAACACACCAATCAGTACTCACTTCCATTATGGACTTCTTCTTTCCATCTGAAGTTACAACCATGTGGCAGACAGATGGCACAGTACATAAGCTGAAGCCAAGGTCATTCTACAAGTCTGTACATCTTCAAGTCAACCTTGTGGGCTTTCATCCCTAGTATGAACCATACCCAACATCTCTTCTCTTCAACTATAGTCTAATAAGCTTGTTACTATCTAATCAATATTCTAGATTATTTTATTCAAGTTTCTGATTATCTAGTATTATCATTCCTAGATTAGGTCAGCAATGTTCTACCTGATATTCTACTTTATTAGTATAGACTATCTAGATATTTAGAATAGCTATTGCCTTCAGAAAACTTTATTCTGTTCTCTTAAGACTTTCATGAAGGTAAGTCATATAACTAGCTACTGAGAATAATAAACTGAAAACTTTCCTAGAGATTACAAACTTCACTAAATCTTGCAGACTTTAAATAGTTACTCTAATAGATTCATGATAGAACAAAAATGGAGTTTAAAGTTTTAATAAGCAAACTTTGGTATAAAAGACAAAGTATTTGTAAAGTTTGTGTTAGGAAACCTGTCACTTTGTGGCATTTCAAGCTCCAAACACTGACTTAACACTGTGGAGTTTTATTGTCTGCCAAACTATGAATTCTAAATGCTGGTATCAAGCCTGTGGGCTTTGACCACCTAACACTACTATCTCTGTTCTTTAACTCCTCTAAGTATCCTCACTCAAGTAGTTATTATCCTATATCCACTTTCATTTCTGGATGATATTCTAGATTTTTCCATCAAGGTTCCTGAACATCTGACTACAATAATTCTTCAGTTATATTAGCACTGTTCTGCTAGATTAGAATACAGAATTAAAATACAGTCTAAAGTATATAGAATAGTTACTGTCTTTAGAAGACTTTATTCTGTTCTCTTAGACATCTCCTGAAAGTAAGTGACACTTGTAACATAGCTAGTAGTAGACTTAGGTATTTCCTGAAGCATAAACTCTGCTAAGCTCTGTAGTCTTTTTTTGGTTGTCTTAACAGTTTGGTTAAATGTGATCTATTGCAGAGAACATTATCACTTGGAGTTTGGACTCTAATATCCAATCAGCTATTTGATATTTTCACAAAGTTATTAACATTCTTGGTAATATGTAAATAGTAGTAAGTAAGTGTTAAGACAACTGAGAAATAAAAACAGATGGAGTTTAAGCTCCAGAAAATTCCAAGTTGAGAGAAACAAGTACAGTAGTATAACATAGTATAAAAAACTGATTGTTTTACAGCTACAAGTCATAATTGTTATGACTTAAGACTTTGAGTAAAAACAAAAGACTATTTTTGTATTGAGTAACACAAAAGAACTTGATAGAGTTCCAAGTACAAACTAGTCTACCTTATATACCACAGACTGTGGCCTGTGTGCACACTACAACTAACTTACCCTAAAGTACATGTGCTTGCCATAAGGCCAACATGCTGTTGTCATGCTATATAATATTATCTGTTTCAGAACCTTTTACAACCTTCTCTATGTCACCTGATTGTGTGACTGTGACTATGACTACCCTGTGACAGGCTTCACGCTTTTGTGACCTGTGTGACTGTCACACATGATATTATGTCATACTTTTGTCTAAGTCTAGAATAAAGAGAAAAAAAAGCAAAATAAAATCAAGTCTATTGTTTATAACTCTGACAATAATGACTTACAATTGACTGAAGATCTTTATGTAGAATACAAAAAGAGAACTTAACAGTGTTATAGTTTTAAGCTTAGCTCAGATTACAACTTAGGCAAAGACTTAAGTAAAAAAGAAAAGAATAATCAATTAGTAAAGTATAAAGACATGAGACTGTATTTATAACTATATATATTTTATGAACTATGAGAAAATAGAAAGATATTCTTGAAGAAACAATGTGAAGTTGGCAAGAAAAATGTGAAGAGGCTTTTACTACTATATGAGATACTAACTAATACAACATAAGAATAATACAATATATAGTAAATGAGAAGCATAGAGATAAAACATCCTCTACATATATCCAAAGCATATAAAACATGTAAAACATGAGACAAATATCTGTAGAATATTGAAAGGAATAGAATACACAACAACATGGTGTAGTGTAGACAACTGACAACTACTTACCTATAGTAAGTACTGTGATGGAGAGCTTAGGAAGTATGAATAATAATAGAGAATAAGTAGTGATAGTAGTGACTCAATCTATGTGAAAATTTACATTGACTACCTAATTAGTACTACTATGTTATGATGCATGTGAGAACTAATCTTTTTCTTTTTCTTTTATCTATTTTTCTTTTTCTTTTTGACAATGAAGAGGCATGTGACTGTGGTCACATGACATATCACATGATGTGAGGTCATAGGCCTAGAGCAGACTAGAATAGACTAGAAGGATAATGTCAAGGAACATGTCAACAGTATGTCTACCTTGTTAAGATCGCAGAAAGTAGACTTAGTTTCTTTTTATTTCCTTTTTCATTTTTTATTTTCTTCTCGATTTATTTTCCATTTTTCTATTTATAGAACTTAGGGTTAGAGTTGATGGTTGGTCACAGATCACAAGACATAGGAGAAAGGAGTAGAAGGTTCTAGAAGAAGTGACATCATACAGCATGTACACCACATGCTGACCTCATGTCTAACACATGGTCATTTAGGGTAGGGTGCACAGCAGTTAGCATGGACCATCTGAATAGGTATATAAGGTAGATTACTTTGTAAAGAGCTCTTTATCGAGTTCTCTTATGTCACCTAATATAAGGTTCTTTTCTTAAGACAACTCTAAGTCTTTTGAATTATAACATACCTCATAGATAATGCATGGACTTGAGGGTAAGGTAAATATTAAGTAGCACAGACCACATGTAAATTGTATAAATAGGATAGCAATACAGTGGGAACTCCTTGTCAAGTTTTCTTGTGATTCCCACATTAATAGCTTACTTTGAGCTTTACTTGCTTGTGTGATTATTGGACTTTGTGTCTAGTGGTTGCCACAACATACTAATTATGAACTGAACACTTAGTAAGCAGAATGATTTGCAAAATAGAATATGAGGTATTTATTGACTGTAACAAACAGAATTTATGTTTTATTTAGACTACTACTTATTGTTATAACTTAGGTCTAAGTGAGTGGACAAAAGACAACTTTTGTATTAAGTAATACAAGAAAACTCAGTGAAATTCCTAGTATAAAGTAGTTTATCTTTATACTACAGATCATGATTTGTGCATATCTACAACTAACCTATTCTAAAACCTATGTACTATCTATAAGGCCAACATACTGTAGCCATTTTACATCATATTATTGGTTCTAGAACCTTTTACAACTTTTTCTAATCATATAACAGTATAATAGTGACAGTGACAGATATGACCAAAACCTGTAACATCTATAACTGTCATGTGTGATATCATATGACATACTCTTATCTAAGTCCAAGTAAGAAAAATTGAAAAAAATATCACAAACTTTATATAGCTCATATCTTCACAACTAATGGACTAATTCTCATAAACCATGTTATACTGGAAAGCTCTAAATAAGGGCCATTTTTACATATATGAGATGTACAAAAGTGATAACAGACTACTGAGATATCAGACTATCAATAAATATAAGTTTTATTGGCTATTATTTCAGAAACAACTAAACATATTCATATAATCAAATATTGTGTTGGAAAGTGCTCATTAAACTGTCTCTGATAACATATTATATATTATCAGTATTTATAGAGATACAATTATATCAATATAGTAATAATTATATAATGAAAGCAGCTTGTACATGGACTATCACTCTTTTATATATATATCTCAAACTTAACAATATCAATTATTCTCATTGATACTACCTATCATCTATCTTATACTGAACCTCTGAATCATTATCAAGTTATCTAAGTTTCAAGTATCACAATTAGTGAGTAGTTCATTTTGTAATAGAAAAATTTAAAAAAAGAAAATATTAGTCTATTACTATTTATAGAATATGTTAAGTATAGTTTACACTTGAGAATAAAAGTCTATGAGGTTAGTAGAGTTAAGTATAGAAACTTATCAAACTCTGCAGGTTTGTAAACTTCTAGAATAATTTTGGATTCAACTTACATGTTATATTTTCTACTAGTTGCATAGTTACAATTTTAAAGAAAGGTTTAGGAAGATTAAAATAGAAGTTATGATGGCAGGAGTAAGTATATCACTATTAACATCAGATTTTGATGCTAATTGAAATAGATTGCAGACAATAGTAAAATATAATATATAGTAAGTATTAGACAAAACAAAGTATATCTGAAGTTTAGCAGAAAAAACTGTATTAGGTATGGTCCTATATGCTAAGAATTTACACAACATACCTGAAGTTCAGTCAGAAAAGACTGGGCCCAGGTTACAAGAAAATTTTCATTTTATACTGAGTAGAGAAATTGTCCTTATTTACTAAGTTTATCTGCTAATTGTTCTCCAACTAGAAATACTCTTTTTAAGAAAGTAGCATCCTAAGTGGGCCTATACTAATATGCTGATAAATTATACTTTGACAACTTTTATTGATTATCAGGCTAACTATTACAGAGTAACTACCAGCCTTAAATATATGAAGAAGTATTTAAAACACTTGCAAACTCAAGTGGTGTTATTACTATATAGTCTAACAATTATCTACATCAAGTAAGATTAGTATCAGATATTTGATTAAATTGATCTACAGAGAGACACTAGCTATATATAGAATTGAGAATAAATGTAATACTATTATGAAGAATGGGTTATTTATAGAATTTAAGATGAGAATAAGATCTTAAAAGACAAAATATCTACAGAATTTTGATGGAAACAAGTTTACTATAAAAAACAAAATATCTACATGTTAGAGTTGTGAATGGTAGACTTTGATTTATTTTCTTTCTTTTTTCTTTTACTTTATTTTACTTTTCATTTTTACTTTTCTTTATTTTGGACTTAGATAAAGAGTATGATATGATGGTCACAAAAGTCACAAAGCATGATAGAACCATGACATATGTTACAGCCACATATTACATAATTATATGACACAGAAAAGAATATAGAAGATTCTGAAACAAATGATATTATACAGTATGGCAACAGCATGTTGACCTTACAGGGTGTATATAGACTTTAGAGTAGGTTAGTTATAGTATGTACACAGACCATGGTCTGTGGTATATAAGATAGAGTATCTTGTACTTAGAACTCTATCAAGTTCTTTTGTATTACTCAATACAAAAGTTGTTTTTTGTCTTTACTCAAGAACTTAAGTCATAATACTACAGAGTTTTGATATAAATATGTCTGCTATAAATAACAAAATATCTGTAGTGTTTTAACTTGGATAATGATGTGAACTTTACTATGAGAAACAATATACTCATGAAGTTCAAGTGCTATCTTTATGATTATAACTCAAGTTCAAGTATAAAAGCAAAAGAAGAATATTGTATTGGATTGATGCAAGAAAACTCAATAGAGTTCTTAGTATAAATTATCTATCTTATATATACTAAGTTAATAGTCCATACTAGGCTACATCTAACCTACTTCAAAAACTATGCATTCTATATCAGGCCAACATATAGTAATTGTGCTATATGATATTATTGTTCCAGAACCTTCTATATTCTTCTTTTGTATTATATGACAATGTGACTGTAACATGTTTCATACCTTTTGTCATGTCATGTGATATTTGTGACCATCACATGTAATATCACACTATAATCTCTTAACTTAGTTTCGAATAAAGAAATAAAATAAAAAGAAAGAAAATAATCAAGAATAATAAAAAGAAACTAAGTTTACAAGCTTTGATTCTAACATTTATTAAAATATTTGTATCAAAGATAAATATAACTTGGAGTTTAGACTGATGTTAGACATAGTTCATATCTCATAATCCAGGATCTACTAGAACATCTTGAAAGTCTAAAACAAGTGATTAATGTATTATCCAAGAATGCAGAAAATAGGTCAAAATAACTTTTGGCTTCAGCTTGTGTGCTGTGTTTCCACTAGCTATACTGGTCATATATTTTGGAAATAAGAACTTGGAGACTTAATGGGTGGAAAACACTGGAGGGTGGCAAGATATGTTGTTATCAACACTAGAAGTGAGTATTAGTTATAAAGTTTTTTGGAGCTTTAGAAAATTCTAAAAGAATAGAATAAAGTTTTTAAAGACAACTACTACTCTAAATACTATCTAGTCTATTCTGATATATTGAATTATTAATTATATAAGCATAGAATTATGATACTTTAGTAATTAGAAATTAATAAGAATAAAGAGACTGATATAGAAATAAAAATGAAATGTATACTATGAAAGTATAGAATATGAAAAAACAGATAAAAATAAGTATAAGAAAATAGAGAGCTACAGAGTTTGGTAAAGTTTGGAAAATCACAGAAGAACAGAAAAGAGAGAAATATATTATAGTATGTTTAAAGCTCTTATATTTTGTTTTGATTATTTTTCCTATTTTTATTTTTGTTTTATTTTACTATACTTAGACAATGAAGAGACATATGACTATAGTTATATAATATATCACATGATATAAATAGTTTAAAATAGGATAATTTATAGATAATATAAACTATGATATATAAATGTTAGATATAGTTTACATCTTGTTATCTGAGATCTAATGAGGATTTCTTGGAAGTCCAAATAGGTTATTTAAGCATTATCCAAGAATGTAGAAGCAGGAGTCAAAACAACACTAGTCATATATTTTGAATAAGTACTTAAAGGGCTAGGAAGACAAGGCTACCAAAAGGTAGTGAGATATGTTATTGCTAATACTGGAAGATAGTATCAGTTTTAGTCAATTTTCAGAATAAGGCCATTACAGTACAAACTAGTATACCTAAGGTAGTTATTGTCACAAACTTTATTCAGCTTGTATCTCCATAACAAGTGAACCAATTTTTACAAACTCAGTTGTGCTAGAAAGCCTCAAATAAGGGATATCTGCACATATATACAAAAGTAACAATAAACAACAGAGATATCAGGCTATCAGTAACTGTAAAAGCTTTGTTTGCTAATATCTCATGAATTGCTGGACAGATTTGCACAGTTGAACTTGTATAGAAAAGTGCTCACCAAACTGTTTCCAATGATATATAATATATCTCAGAGCAGTAAGTATTCATAAAGATACAAGTATATCAATATGGTGACATAATTAGTTATCTTCTAAAATTAGCCTGACATCTGCTATGACAGATGATAGCTTCCATTAGGAGTGAGTTTTGATCATGTGATGGAAACAGCTTGCACATGGACTATCACTCTTTTATATATATATCTCAGACTTAACAATATCAATTATTCTCATTGATACTATTCATTATCTATCATTACTATCTCCTTATACTGAACCTCTGAACCACTATCAAGATATCTAAGTTCAAGTATCACAATCAGTGAGTAGCTCATTTTGTAATAGTTATTTAGGAATGAAGACTGCTAAGTGATTTACTCTGGTTTCTAATGATTCTTGGATACCAGGAATAGAAATTCATAGAGTTGGCAAGAGTTCAGTGAGAACATCTGAGATGGAAACAATTGATCCACACCAGAAGGGTCAGGAGGTGCAAATGAGAAGAGAGGCATTATCTGTGGGTTGAGGCAGATGTGGCCAGAATAAAATGTGATAATAGACTATGATATACTAGTATAAATAGTATAGTAATAGTATGAGAGCTTCTTATTAAGTTTCTCTTATAATCTTTACTTAAAATACTTAAGTACTACTAAGTATAGCTATCTCAACTTGTGGTTGCTACAACAAAATATCTAGTTTACTAAACATGATCACTAATACACAGGTTGGTAAATGGTTGTATATCTTTTCTAAGAAAGAAGAAAGAGCTTACAAGTACTTTTACATAATGTCTTAGAATCTTTTGAGACCACTTAACTTGAAAAACAGTGTAGTAGCCATTAACTCAACCAAATCTTAGACTAGGAGTCTTTTTAGAACAAGATGTTATATATCAGGTCTACTCATGCTGAAGACATGTCTCCATGGTAATACTATATCCTCCACCTCTATAAAACAAGCTCTTCTTGCAATCCTGTTATGAGCTTAAGTCTTTAGAGTTAGACAAAAGAACAAACTCTTGTATTGAAGTAAACACAAGAGAACTTGATAAAGAGCCCTCTACAAAGTAGTCTACCTTATATACCTATTTAGATGGTCTGTGCTAGCTACTGTGCACCCTACCCTAAACAACCATGTGTTAGGCATGAGGTCAGCATGTAGTATACATGCTGTAGGACGTCACTTCTTCTGGAATCTTCTATCTCTTTCCCTTATATCTCATGATCTGTGACCATTACTGTGACCAATCATCACTCTAACCCTAACCCTAGAGTTCTAAAAATAGAAAATGAAAATAGAGAAGAAAATAAAATAAAATTGAAGTCCATCGTTTTTTAAACCTAACAAATACATTTTCATAGCAGTGATGCAACAATCCAAATATTCCATCTTCTATGATAGAGATACTCCTATCTGACTTAATCTTCTATGGCAGAGTTCTTCTTATTCCTATCAGTGTTTCACCACTGAAATCTTTGCTTGGGGCGATAAGGACTATACTACTAAAACCCCAAGCATCTTCTATAATTCTTACTTATATATAAGACTAGTAGTTACACTGTAATTGCTAGTCTGATAATCGACAAAGATAACTCTTATTGAACTCAATCTCTGGTATTTAATAGCAACACACTAATCAGTACTCACTCTCATCTCAGACTTCTTCCTTTCATCTAAAGTTGCAACCAGATAGCAGTCAAATAGCATAGCACATAAGCTGAAGCCAAGGTCATTTCACAAGTTTACGCATCTCCAAGCCAACCTCATAGACTTTCACTCCTCAGTATAAACTATACCTAACAGTATTATCAGACTTTCAAGTCTGCTGTTGCTTCTGAGCAGTTCTATCTGTAAAAACAACCTTTTTCACACTTCAAGTCCAAATGTTACAAACTTAAGACCTTAAAGTTGGTCAGGTGAATGAATCTTATATTGGGTTAATACAAGAGAACTTGATAGAGAGCTCTGTACATAATTGTATACTTTA
>Ga0157363_1003639_pt1 | contig 13979 bp, 10 predicted proteins | sample AttsexASBM1_FD_111477 | JGI IMG/M metagenome (GOLD analysis project Ga0157363, IMG submission 111477) | Fungus gardens microbial communities from leaf cutter ant in Ribeirão Preto, State of São Paulo, Brazil - Atta sexdens ASBM1 | ecosystem: Host-associated > Fungi > Mycelium > Unclassified ...
AGGAACACCACGGTGCCCAGGATCACGGCGACGGCGAGAATGTAGAACCAGCTGACGTTGGTGATGATCCAGCCCTGGATCGTGGCGAACACATCCTGCGCATGGGTATGGAACAGACTGGCATAGAGCACGAGGACCAGTAACAGGATCGCCGATATCCAGAAGACCGGCGGGTTGACGTTGGCAAGTTCAGCGGGTTCGTTCTTCTTGTTCATTAATAGGCAACTCCTTGATGCGACGGCAACGCTTTATGCTTGCGCTAACACTCCGACCGACGGTGTGACGGGACGTTCGCCCCCAGAAGGCGGGAAAGTGGACGGCATCCGATGCACAGCTTGCAGAGCCGCTCGACAGCGCTCGAGCGTGCGTTGCCCTGGGTACGATTCACCATGTCCGAGGCCTGCCAAGGGGGGTTGGCATGAAAACACAGGACATCCCAATAGACCACCGGCGGGCAATGGAAACAGGATCGGGCGATGTCCGCTGCCTCTGTGACCGAGCGCAGGACCAGCCTGCGACAACGGGTCGCGCCGCGATAGGCGCGCGCGCACCAGTGCCCTGCCGATACCTGAAACAACGCAGGCGACTGCGCGATTGATGCCCCTGTCTCCGACGAAAATCACTCGCCTTGCGCCGGTCTCTCGGTGCACCCTATGGCCTGGTCAGCAGATGATTGAACGAACGGGAATCACGATGTACAGGGCACGATGGCTGGAAGGCGGCGGTTTCATGGCAGACCGCATCGCGAATCACGCGTGGACCGAGTCACTCCTTGGGCCACTCGAGCACTGGCCTGATACGCTCAAGACCACCTTGGCGCTCTGCCTGGCTTCCCGCTTTCCCCAGGCCGTGCTGTGGGGCCCGGACCTGCTGACGTTCCACAACGATGCCTTCGCCACCATTCTCGGCGACAAGCCCTCCGCCCTCGGTCGTCCTTTCAGCCTGGTGTGGGAAGAGGCCTGGAACGACATTGGCGACATGGCCCGGCGCACGCTGCAAGGCGAGGCCTTCTACATCGAGGATTTCCCGCTGACCATTGACCGCAGCGGCAGCCTCGAGCGTACGTATTTCACGTTTTGTTACAGTCCTATCCGTGACCATGAGGGACAGGTGGTCGGGCTGCTCGACACCGTCACCGAGACGACCGCCACGGTTCTCGCCAACCAACGCCTGCACTTTCTCGACACCCTGGGCCGCGCCGTTGCCAGCGCCACGGATCCGGCCTTGATCATGGCGATCACCACACGCATGCTCGGCGAGCACCTGAACCTGTCCAGTTGCGGCTATGGCATGGTGGACCCCGACCAGGACAGTTTCAGCATCGATGGCGACTGGATCGCGGACGATGCACCCCGCCTGGTGGGCCGCTACCACCTGTCGCACTTCGGCAGCCTGGCGATGAGCCGTCTGCAGACGGGTGCGCCGCTGGTCATCAACACGCCCGATGAATTGCCGCCTGCAGACTACCCCTCCTACCAGCGGATCGGCGTATGCGCCTCGGTGTGCATGCCGCTGTTCAAGGACGGTCGACTGATCGCGCTGATGGCCGTCAACGACCGCATGCCGCGCCGCTGGAGTGTCTATGAGCAGGCGCTGATCCGCGAAGTGACCGAGCGGTGCTGGGCGCATATCCAGCGCGTGCAATCCTTCGCCGAGGCACGCGCGGCGGCCACGGCCCTGGCCACCCTCAACGCGACCCTCGAGCAGCGCGTTGGTGAGCGTACCGCGCAGCTGCAACACGCCGAGGCCGCCTTGCGCCAGTCACAGAAGCTCGAAGCCATCGGCCAGTTGACCGGCGGGGTCGCGCACGACTTCAACAACTTGTTGACCATCATTCGTTCGTCGCTCCACTTTCTCCAGCGGCCGGACCTCGACGAGGTACGACGCACACGCTATATCAAGACCATGGCCGACTCGGTCGACCGCGGCGCCAAGCTGACGGGCCAGCTGCTGGCGTTCGCGCGGCGCCAGGCGCTGGTACCGGAAACCTTCGCCGCGGCACCGCGTCTGGCAGCGATCGCCGACATGCTCGACACCGCCACCGGCGCGCGTCTGCACGTCGAACTGGAGCTGCCGCAGACCCCCTGTCACATCCATGCCGACCTGGCGCAGCTGGAGACCGCCATCGTCAACCTGGTGCTCAACGCCCGCGACGCCATGGGCGGCGAAGGGGTACTGCGCTTGTGCCTGCACCCGGACCAGGCCATCCCCAGCGTACAGGGGCAACCCTCCCTGCCAGGGCACTTCGCGGCCATTTCGGTGATCGACACCGGCACTGGCATCGCCCCCGAGCTGATCGAGCGTATCTTCGACCCCTTCTTCACCACCAAGGCTTCCGGTCAGGGCACGGGTCTTGGCCTGTCACAGGTCTTCGGCTTCGCCAAGCAGTCGGGCGGCGAAGTGCAGGTGTTCAGCGAGCCCGGCCAGCACACGACGTTCACCGTGTACCTGCCCCAGGTCGCGCAGCCCGAGCCTGCGCTGCAGGCGCCCGATGATCCCCTCCAGCCGACAGCCAGACACGCCACGCGCCGTCATGTGCTGGTCGTCGAGGACAATCTGGACATCGGCAGCTTCGCCGAGCAGATCCTCAGCGATCATGGCTATCAGGTCAGCTGGGCACGCCATGGCGAAGCGGCCCTCGAGCTGCTGGCCAGCCACCCCACCGACGTGAGCGTGGTCTTTTCGGACGTGATGATGCCAGGCATGAATGGCTTGGCGCTGGCCACGGCGATCCGCCAACGCCACCCCCGGATGCCGGTGATCCTGACCTCGGGCTACAGCGACGTCATCGCCGAGCGCGGCGTGCAGGGCTTCCCGTTCATCGCCAAACCCTATTCGGCCGAGCAGGTCTGCGCGATGCTGGAAAAAGCCCTGGAGGCGATTGGCAGCTAGGATACGACCAGGGCAGCGGTGGTCAGACGCGCCAGGCTCTGGGCCAGCTCGGCTCGGCGAAACGGCTTGCGCAGGACCTCGAAGTCCTGCAGTTCGTCAGGCGACAGATTGGCGTAGCCGGTGATGATCAGCACCGGCAGCTCCGGTCGCTGTTGGCGCAGCAGACAAGCCAGGCGTGCGCCCGTCATGTCCGGCATGATGTGGTCGGTGACCAGCACGTCCACCCCCAGCCCCTGTTCGATCAGCTCCCGTGCACAGGCCGCACTGGCGACGTCGGTGACGTCGTACCCCAAGGTGCGCAGTTGCATGCCGGTGGCATGTCGCACGATGTCCTCGTCATCGACCAGCAACACACGGATCGCCTGCCGGGCCATGGGCGTCTCGCTGGAAGGCTCGCAGGCGTTGACGCACTCGGTGTGGCTGACCGGCAGCCAGATGATGACCTCGGTGCCCTGCCCTAGCGTGGAGCGTATGCTGAAGTCACCCTGCGATTGCAAGGCCAGGCCTTGTACCATCGGCAGCCCCAGGCCCGTGCTCTTGCCGACGGTCTTGGTGGAATAGAACGGCTCCATGCAGCGGGCGAGCACTTCATCGTTCATGCCGACCCCCGTATCGGCCACGCGCAGCCAGACACTCGGCGCACCCTCAGCCGTACGGGCCTCCATGCCTGCGCTGAGGGTCAGCCGTCCACCCTGGGGCATGGCATCCCGCGCATTGACCACCAGATTCAGAATGGCCAACTCCAACTGATGCGGATCGACAATCACCGAGGGCAGGCACGCGTCGATGGACAGGCCGATCTCGATGGTCGGCCCCAGTGAACGCCCGATCAGCTCGCGCATGTCGCCGATGAGCGTGGCCAATGAAACCGGCTGGGGCTTGAGCGTCTGGCGCTGGGCGAAACTCAACAGGCGACCGACCAGGGTGCGGGCACGCTCGGCGGCTTGCAGCGCGCCATCGGCCAGCCGGGTGCTGCGCGGATCGTCGTGGCGCAGGCGCAATAGCTCCAGGGAGGCGATGATGGGCGTGAGCATGTTGTTGAAGTCATGGGCGATGCCGCCGGTCAATTGACCGACCATCTCCATCTTGCGGGTCTCGTGCAATTCGGCCAGGGTCGCTTCGCGTTCGGCCAGTGCACTGGCCACACGTTCCTCCAGGCTTTCGTTCAGGGCCAGCAGTTCGGCCTGGGCCTGGACGCGCGCGGTAACGTCGATACACATGCACAGCATGCCGGCCAGTTCGTCCTGCTCGTGCAGCAGTCGGGTGACCTGCAGCTGCACCCATACCGGCTGACCGTCGGGACGCAGTACGCAACGGGTGACCTGACGAGGCCCGGTGTGACGGGCCGTACCCAGGTCGGTCATCCAGGCATCGGGAAGGTCCTGAAGACGGGTGCCCAGCACGTCGGCACGCGTGCGCCCCAGCATGTCGCAGTAGCGGTCGTTGGCACGCGTGATGGTCCAGGCGCGGTCGCACAGGACGATGCCCGCACTGGCCTGCTCGAACATGGCCGCCAGCTGGGCGGAACTGGCCTTGAGCGCCTGTTCGGCGCGTGCATGCACGACCGCCGCCCAGAGGTGCTTGCCGGCCTCGTCGAGCAACTGCACTTCCTGCTCGCGCACCAGACGCAGGTCGCGCAGGTGTACCACGAGCAAGGCCTCCAGGCCCTCGGCACGAACGATCGGCACGTACAAGGCGGTTGCGCGATGTCCTTGGCTCACCACCTGATCCTGGACCACGCGATCCTGATGCAGGGCCTCGAGCGTTGCAGGATCAAACGATGGACACAGCGGGAGATCGGCTGGCCACGCGTTCGCCTCGGTCCAGGCCTCGCACACGTGCCACGATGCATTACGCCCGTCGCACCGAAGCAGGCTCAGGCGGGCGGCCTCCAGGTCTGCACCCAACTGGCACAGGCCTGCGCGTTGGATCTGCTCAGGATCGCTGAGGGTGGGCAACAACCGGCCCAGCGCCAACAGCGAGGCCTGGCGCCGCTGAAACTGCACCCGCTCGGTGGTTTCGGTGACGATGCACAGCACCCCGCCGACCTCACCGCGCTCATCGTGCACGGCCGAATACGACACATCGAACCAGGCCGTTTCACCCAGCCCATGGCGCTCGATGTAGAACGGCCGATCCGTGGCCGCGAACGTTTCACCGGTTTCGCGCACGCCGCGCAGCAAAGGCTCCAGATCGTCCCACAGCTCTCGCCAGTGCTCGATCGCCGGGCGACCCAGGGCATGCGGGTGCTTGGCGCCGATGGTCGGTGCGTAGGCGTCGTTGTACAGCGCGAGATACTCAGGCCCCCAGAACAGCACGATCTGTGCCTTGGACGGCAGCAGCGTGGCCATGACGGTCTTGAGCGCCATGGGCCAATCGCTCGGCGCGCCTAGAGCGGTGGCCACGGAACGCTGCTGGCACAGCAGCCGCGCAATCTCGCCGCCATGGCGCAGGAAGCCTGGTTGTTCAGGGTCGGGGCGGTTCATGTCTGGGGTGAAGGATCGTGTCATGTCAGCGTGCCCGGTGTGCTTCGGTCTGGGCATCTGGTTGCCGTCTGAGCATAGGAGCGTATTGTTGGCTGGATGTTCAATCGGTCAGCACGCTGTCGTGCGACAGAGCGTCACGGATGCGATACTGCCTGTCCTTTCCCACGACCTGGAGCAGGTCATGCACAGCAAATCGGTACTGGATCACAAGGACATCGCGCGCATGCTGCAGGCCGCTCGACAGCATGCCGACGACCATGATTGGCCGGTATGCATCGCCATCGTCGACGATGGCGGTCACCCCCTGGCCCTGGATCGGCTCGACGGCTGCGCCCCAGCCAGCGCCTACATCGCCCTGGAAAAAGCGCGCAGCGCTGCCCTTGGAAGGCGTGAGACAGTCCAGTACGAGCGCATGGTCAACGAAGGTCGCACCGCCTTCGTGACCGCGCCTCACCTGACCTCGCTCGAAGGCGGCGTGCCGGTGCTGGTCGACGGCCTGGTCATCGGCGCGATCGGCGTATCGGGGGTGCAGGCGGCGCAGGATGCCGAGGTTGCCAAGGTCGGTGTCAGCGCCCTCTAGACCCGCCGGCTCAACCTTGGGGGTCGATCACCACAGGCTCGCCAATGGCATAGAACTGTCCGCCTGCGACGTAGTGCAGGCTGCGCCAGTCAGGCGAGGCCTGTTCGAACAGCCAGTGCCCATCACGAAACGCGCGGTCATCGGCCCAGGCCGCCACCACTTCGGCGATGAACAGATCGTAGGCCTGCTGGTTGTGTGGCTCGTCGATCACCCGACACATCAGCCACGCCGAGCAGCCTTCGACCAGAGGCACCGGGTGCCCCTCCAGGGTGTGCAGCACGACGCCACTGGACGCCAGTTTGTCAGGCCGGTCGAGCAGGCTTTGCGTTCCGACCCGATGCGTCAGCGCCGCCTGACCGACCGTGGGTACCTGGATTGCCAGCCAACCGCTGGCCTCGACCAAGGCGCGCGTGCGGGCGATCTTGTCGAGCACGATGGTGACCTTCGGCGGGTCGAAGTCCAAGGCGCAGGCCCAGGCAGCGGCCATGACGTTATCGACACCGCCATGCCGGGCCGAGACCAGCACGGTCGGGCCATGGTTGAGCAGGCGGTAGGCTTTTTCCAGCGCTACCGGCTGGACATGTTCATTCATCGCTCGTGCTCTGCGTGTCGTTCAGGCGTCATGGCATCAGCGCAACTGGTCGTGGATCTTGCTGCGCAAGGTATCGAGGTCGAACGGCTTGGCCAGAATCGGGGCCTTGCGGGTGATCGGGCTATTGGATTCGAGGATCTCGGCCGGGTAGCCGCTGATGAAGATCACCTTGAGATCAGGCCGCAGCTTGACCGCAGGTTCGGCAATCTCCACGCCCGAAATGCCGCCCGGCAGACGGAAATCGGTGACCATCAGGTCGAGGTGAGGCTTGCTCGCCAGGATGGCGAACGCCTGCTCACCGTTTTCCGCCACCAGCACGTGATACCCCTCGCCGGCGAGGTAATCGCGCAAGATCATGCGGATCGCCTCCTCGTCCTCGACGATCAGTACGACATCTTGTGCATCTTCACTCATTTCAAAACCTAGATATTCGACAGGATTGGCCATACGACCTTGGGGTCACGCAGAGGTTGCCTGCGTGCGACCAGTTTCATGAAGGGTTTTCGGCAGCGGCAGCCAAATGCTGAACAGCGACCCCTGGCCTTCCTCGCTGTGGACCTCGATACGCCCGCCATGGGCCTGGACGATCTGGTCGGAGATGTACAGCCCCAGCCCCAGCCCGGCCACCGAACGGCTTTGGGCCACACGCTCGAACTGCTGGAAGATCCGTTGCTGGTTGACCAGGCTGATGCCGATGCCCTGGTCCTGGACCTGTACGCAGGCCATGCCGTCCTGCTCGAAGACGCGCACCTGTACGGGGCGCTGCTCGCCATAGCGCAGGGCGTTGGACAGCAGGTTGGCCAGCACCTGTTCGATGCGCAGGGCATCCCAGCAACCGCACAGGGTTTCGCACGGCTCCAGCTCGATGGTGGTGCCGAGTGCGGCGGCCTGGGCTTCGAAATTCTCGACCAGTGCCCGCACCACACGGTCCAGCTCACAGGTACTGGGCCTGATCGACAGCTTGCCGGTGCGGATGCGCGACACGTCGAGCATGTCGTCGATCAGCCGGATCAGGCTGTTGATCTGGCGCTCGTCGCGCTCGTTCATGGCCTTGAGCTTGTCGAGCGAGAACGCCTCCAGGTTGCCGTTGGTCAAGTGCATCTTGCGCAGTTGGGTTTCGAGCACGAGCCCATTGAGCGGTGTGCGCAGTTCGTGCGAGACGATGGACATGAAGTCATCGCGCATGCTCACGGCTCGCTCCAATTCGGTCTGGGTGGCTTGCAACTGCTCCAGCAGCACGGCCTGCTCCTGTCGGCTGCGCTCGATCGCCTCGAGCTGACGCCCCAGGATCTGCCGCTGGCAGTACAGGTCGACGAACACCGATACCTTGCTCTTCACCGCCTGGGTATCCAACGGCTTGTGCAGAAAATCCACGGCGCCGCTTTCATAGCCTTTGAAGGCATAGTTCATCTCGCGGCCAGCGGCGCTGACGAACACGATCGGGATGTGCTTGGTCTTTTCCGCACCGCGCATCAGCTCGGCCAGCTCGAAACCGTTCATGCCGGGCATCTGCACGTCGAGAATGGCCAGGGCGAATTCATGCTCGAGCAGCAGCATCAGCGCTTGCTCGGCGGACAGCGCCTGATGGACTTCGCGGCGGTCGCCCCGGATCAACGCGTCGAGTGCCAAGAGGTTCTCCGGCAAGTCGTCGACGATCAGTAGCTTGGCAGTGATGGTGTTCAGCATGCGCTTGATTCCAGGGTAGCGAGCAACTGCCCGATACCACTCAGGGTAAGAATATGGTCAGGCCGGTGCAGGGCCAACGCGGCCTCCGGCATCAGACTGACCTCGGCATCACGAGGATCCTGGACCACGGTCCGACCACCCTTACGTTTGATACAGGCCAGGCCATGGGCGCCATCATCGTTGGCACCCGTCATCACGACACCCAGCAATCCGTCGCCGTAGGCATCGGCCGCCGACTCGAAGAGGACATCGATGGCCGGACGCGAATAATGCACGGGCGCCTCCTGACTCAACGAAAAACTGAAGTCGCGCTCGATCGACAGGTGATAGCCCGGCCCGGCCACGTAGATCCAGCCCGCTTCGAGCACGGCCTTGTCGAGGGCCTCGCAGACCGGCCGCGAAAGGCGCCGCTGCAAGACCTCGGCCAGGTGGCTGGTCCGCCCTTCGGGCAGGTGCAGCACGCACACGACGGGCAAGGCGAACGCCGATGGTAGCGCACCGAGCACCTGGAACAGCGCGGAAACGCCGCCTGCCGAGGCGCCGATGACGATGGCTCGTATCGCGCTCATGACTTGCGGTAGATCCGTTCGGGCTTGACCAACTGCGTGAACCGGTCGCCGTAGGCCGAGAAGGCGACCGACTCCTTGCTGCCGAGCAACAGGAAACCGCGATGGCACAACGACTCATGAAACAGGCCGAAGGCACGATCCTGCAAGCTTTTATTGAAATAGATCAGCACGTTGCGGCAAGACACCAGCTGCGTTTCGGAAAACACGCTGTCGGTGGCCAGGCTATGGTCGGCGAACGTGACGTTCTCACGCAGGCTGCCATCCATGATCACGTGGTCGTAGGCGGCCGTGTAATAGTCGGCAAAATCGCGCCGACCACCGGCCAGGCGATAGTTGTCGGCGTACAGCTCGATGTCGTTCAAGGCATAGATGCCCTGCTTGGCTTTTTCCAGAGAATGAGGGTTGATGTCGGTGGCATAGAGGATCGTGCGCTCGAGCAGCCCTTCCTCACGCAACAGGATGGCCATCGAATAGACCTCTTCGCCCGTGCTGCACCCGGCGATCCACACCTTGATCGAGGGCCAGGTGCGCAGCAGCGGCACCACTTCGTTGCGCAGGGCCAGGAAGTGCCCCGGGTCGCGGAACATCTCGCTGACCGGAATCGTCAGGTACTGCAGCAATTGCATGAACATCGCCGGGTCGTGCAGGACGCGCTCCTGCAGGGCCGAGACCGTACGGCACTCGAACTGGCCGAGCGCGTGCTGGATGCGGCGCTTGATCGACGCACCGGAATAGTCGCGGAAATCGTAGCTGTACTTGAGGTAGATCGCCTCGATCAGCAGCCGGATCTCGATATCGGTGTCGCTGTGGGTACTCAAATTCGCTCCAGTTGCGGCAGCCAGACGCGGATCAGGGAGAACAGGCGGTCAAGGTCGATCGGCTTGGCCAGGTAGTCGTTGGCACCGGCCTGCAGGCAGCGATGCTGGTCATCCTTCATGGCCTTGGCCGTGACGGCGATGATCGGCAGCTTGCGCCACTCAGGACGCTGGCGGATCAGGCGGGTGGCCTCGTAGCCGTCCATTTCCGGCATCATCACGTCCATCAGCACCAGGTCGATGTCGTCATGCTGCTCGAGGCGCTCGAGGGCTTCGCGGCCATTTCGACCGATCTCGACGCGAGCACCCTTGTGTTCCAGGGCACTGGTGAGGGCGAAGATGTTGCGCACGTCATCGTCCACCACCAGGATCTTGCGACCCTCGAACACCTTGTCGCGGCTGCGGGCGGTCTTGAGCATGCGCTGACGTTCGTGCGAGAGCTGCGACTCGACCTTGTGCAGGAACAACGTGACCTCGTCGAGCAGGCGCTCGGGCGAACGGGCACCCTTGATGATGATCGAGCGCGAGTACTTGAGCAGGTCGGCCTCTTCGTCGCGGGTCAGGTTGCGCCCGGTGTAGACGATCACCGGTGGGAAAGCGCGGATGTCTTCGGTGGTCATGCGCTTGAGCAGTTCGTTGCCGAGCATGTCCGGTAGCTTCAGGTCGATGATCATGCAGTCGAAGACATGGGCATGGAGCAGTTCCAGGGCTTCGCCCGCCGTGCCGACTGCGGTGATCTCGACGTCTTCGTCGCCGATCAGCATGGCGATGCTCTCGCGTTGCAGTGCATCGTCCTCCACCAGCAGGATGTGCTTGAGCTTCTGCGTCAGCTTGGCTTCCAGACGACCGAAGACCTCCTTGAGCTGCTCGCGGCTGGCCGGCTTGACCGCATAGCCCACGGCCCCCATGTGCATGGCGGCCTCGACCCGGTCTTCGACCGAGATGATGTGCACCGGGATGTGCCGCGTCTCGGCCTGCTCCTTGAGCCGTTGCAGCACGGTGAGGCCCGAGTGGTCCGGCAGGCGCATGTCCAGCAGGATGGCGTCGGGCACGTAACGGGCGGCCAGCTCGAACCCATCGTCGGCCGCATGGGCGACCAGGCAGTGGTAGCCCAGCTCGTGGGCCAGGTCGTAGAGGATGCGGGCGAAGTTCGGCTCGTCCTCGACCACCAGGATGCAACGCCTGTCGAAGGGCGCGTGCTGCCGGTCATCGGCGAAAGTCGGCGCGACGCGCACCTCCGGCGCTTGCGGCAGTGCGACCGGCAGCGCTGGCGCGGCGGGCAGGGCCGCAGGCACGGCCATCTCTTTCTTGGGCGCGACCGTTTCGTCGGGCTCGTAGTGCTCTGGCAGCGTCAGGCTGAACAGGCTGCCCTCCCCTGGCGTGCTGCTGACCTGGATCTGCCCGCCGAGCAGGCGCGCCAGGTCGCGGGAAATGGACAACCCCAGGCCGGTGCCACCAAAGCGTCGATTGCTGGTGCCATCGACCTGATGGAAGGCCCCGAAGATGGCCTCGTGCTGATCGGCAGGAATGCCGATGCCGCTGTCACGCACGGCAAACACCAGGCCCTGGCCGGGCGCCGGGCTGACCGTCAGGCTGACGCGTCCCTTGTCGGTGAACTTGATGGCGTTGGACAGCAGGTTCTTGAGGATCTGCTCCAGGCGCTGGCGATCGGTGAACAAGGCCGCAGGTACGTTCGGCTCGAGATTGACGTCGAAGGTCAGCCCCTTGTCCTGGGCCAGGGGTTCGAACATCGATTGCAAGCCGCCCACCAGGCGCGTCACGGGCGTGTGCTCAGGGCGCATGTCGAGCTTGCCGGCCTCGACCTTGGCGATGTCGAGAATGTCGTTGATCAGGTTGAGCAGGTCATTGCCGGCCGAGTAGATCGATTCGGCGAACTTCACCTGGTCGGCGCTGAGGTTACCCTGGACGTTCTCGGCCAGCAGCTTGGCCAGGATCAGCGAACTGTTGAGCGGCGTGCGCAGCTCATGGGACATGTTGGCGAGGAACTCGGACTTGTAGCGGCTCGACTGCTGCAGCGCATCGGCCCGGGCCTGCAGCTCGACCTGCGCCTGGTTGAGTTCGTTGTTCTTGAGGTCGAGCGCATCGGTGCGTTCGGCCAGTTGCTCGTTGGTCTGTTCCAGCTCGGCCTGCTGCGTTTCAAGGTACGCCTGGGACTCCTTGAGCACGCGTGATTGCTCTTCGAGTTCCTCGTTGGCGGTCTTGAGTTCCTCCTGCTGGACTTGCAACTCTTCGTTGAGCTGCTGAGTCTCGGCCAGCACTTCCTGAAGACGCTGGCGGTAGCGGGCCGTCTCGATCGACAGGCCGAGGTTGTCGGCCACTTGTTCGAGCAGCTCTGCATCACGCTCCGACAGGGGCCGCAGGAAGCCCAGTTCGAGCACGCCATTGACCTGACCATCATCCCGGGTCGGCACCAGCAGCGCGCTGCGCGGCAGACCTTCGCCGATACCGGAGCTGAGCCGGTAGTAATCTTCCGGCAGCGTATCGAGCCGCAACAGCCGTTCCTGTCCCACTGCCTGGGCCAACAGGCCTTCATGCCCCTGGTACAACTGCTCGCGCGCCTGTGCCTCGGCACCCAGGCCATAACTGGCCACGCGCGTCAGCTGGCCATGCTGGTTGCGCACATAGAAGGCGCCGACCACGCTGCCCAGATAACCGGCGAAGAAGCGCAGCGTGTTGTCGCCGAGCATCGCCAGGGTGAGCTGGCCGAGCACCTGCTCGGCCAGTTGCGTCTGCCCATTACGCAGCCAGGCCTGATGCTCCAGGCGCTCGGCGGCGCGCTGCTGGGCCTGCAGGTTGGCGACATAGCTGTCCGACAGGGCCAGCAGATCGCGGCGCCCCAGGTAGGCCAGCAGGCCGCTGAGCGAGACCAGCAGCAGGATGAAGGTAGTGATGCCGGCCACGGTGGCTGTGCTGACCGTGTCGTGGCGCGTGGCGCGCAGCTGCTGTTCCTGGGTGATGAACGCATCGAATTCGCGGCGGATCTCGTCGGTCAGACGCTTGCCACGGCCATTGCCGATCGCCTGCTGGTAGGCCCCCTGGCTGCGGCGCAGCGCGATCATTTCGCTGGCGAACTGGTTCCAGGCGTTCTGCAGCGCGATCAGGCGATTGACCCTGTCGACCTGCTGCGGATTATCGTCGACCAGTTCACGCAGGTTCTCGAGCCCCTGGAGCACGCGTGGCTTGGCCACTTCGTACGGGTCCAGGAAGCTTTCGTTGCCGGTGATCAGGAAGCCGCGCATGCCGGTCTCGAGGTCGATCGACAGCTTGACCGCCTCATTGGCGTTACCGATGGCGCGGTCGGTGTGTTCGACCCACTGCATTGCAGACAACAGGTAGGCGACCACGCCGACGAAGGCGATCGTACCGAGCAGGCCCAAGCCCAGCGGCAGGCCGACGTTGCGCGCCAGCAGCTTGCGAAAACTGCGCTGGTCCATGGAGGCGGCTTGAATCATGTGTAGAGGCCCGAACGAGAGGTCCAAAGAAAAATGAAGCACGATCGAACTGCGAGAGGTTTGCGCTCTCAAAGCTGGCGTTGACACCTGTCAGGTCTGGGATCAGAGCATCGGACAGGGTTGCCTTCGACCGGAATCAGAAACCCGCGTGCGACAAACGTTCCCTCGCTGCGACGGCAACGTTATGCTGACGGAACTTCTGCCCTTTCGCGGGGCACAGAATATAGAATATTTGCGTACAGGATTCTAATGATGCCCACCCTGCTCGTCGTCGAAGATGACGAAATCGTCCGCATGCTGACGGTCGAAGTGCTCGACGAACTGGAGTATTCCGTCCTCGAAGCCGAGGATGCCGCCACGGCGCTGAAGATTCTCAGCGACACTGGAACGGTGGTCGACCTGATGATGACCGACGTCGGCTTGCCCGACATGAAAGGCACCGACCTGGCCCTGCAGGTGCGGGCCGCACGTCCGGAGCTGCCTATCCTGTTCGCCAGTGGCTATGCCGACAGCCTCGAGGTGCCCGAGGGCATGCACTCGATCGGCAAGCCTTACAGCATCGACGCCTTGCGCGACAAGGTGAAAAGCATCCTGGCCTGATGCAGCCTGCTTGGAGCGTGCCCCTGCTCAGATTCGCCTGAGCAGGTAGACATCCATGATCCAGCCCTTGCATTGCCGCAAGCGTTCGCGGGTTTCGAGGATACGTCCCCGGACCTCGAACAGCGGACCGGCAATGAGTACCTCGTCTGCGCTGCCCAGGTACGCCCCCCAGTAGATCAGCAGGCCAGGCTCGTCCAGTTCGGCGAAGGCGCATTGCCCATCGAGCATCACCACCCGGTCGTCATCCGACGGGTATCGTGCCAGCTGTCGACCAGGCAGGATCGTC
>Ga0157363_1003641_pt1 | contig 13972 bp, 6 predicted proteins | sample AttsexASBM1_FD_111477 | JGI IMG/M metagenome (GOLD analysis project Ga0157363, IMG submission 111477) | Fungus gardens microbial communities from leaf cutter ant in Ribeirão Preto, State of São Paulo, Brazil - Atta sexdens ASBM1 | ecosystem: Host-associated > Fungi > Mycelium > Unclassified ...
TATTTAATTTTTATAAGCGATTTTATGAACGATAAATTTTTTACACGTGTCATCGATCGAAAGCGACGCGGCCAACAGAGGTGTCGTAGCTAATAAGTAAACTGTAATAAATTACGAAGATCCAGGACGTTCGTTCGTGCGAAGGGATTATCTCGTCCCGTTTAAATAACGTGGCGTACACTCGAGCGGACGAACGTATCGGTGCTTTCGATCTATTTTCGCGACGCATGCGACTCGACTCTCTTTTATACGTGCGATCGAACGCGAGATACGCGCGTGGAAAAGTGGCGCGTTCGCTCGGCTCTCGTAGATTTTGAGAGTCCTAGGAGGAGTGCACCATACACACACATCCTCACGATTTTCCGCGGTCATTGTCCTTCGCGCACGAAGTGTCCATCGCGAAGAGGAACTGTCCGTGCCGCGATCGGACATAAAGAGTTTTATCTTTAACACTAGCATTTTGTCGTTGATCTTGTTTTACTCACCGGTATTCTGCGCGATAATCGGGTCAATCGCCAGCAACACGACGAGGAAGATAGGAGTCATATTGACCACCTTCTTTCCCGCCTTCCCTCGACCACCCGTGATCACTGCACACTTAACACCACCGTCGCAGCGTGCCACCTATGAAAAGATAAACCACCTTCGTCAAAAACATACCACCTTCATCACTGTGAGGGGAAGAGGGCGAAGCAGGACGACGAAACACGTCTTCCGTCTTCCTAACGAAGACGTAGTCGCAGGTGTGGCGCCGTAAGATAAACCTCGATGATACTCCTCTCCTTCGTCGCACAATCACAGGCGCCGCGAGGAGAAGCCTCTTTCCGGGGTAGGAAAAAATTGGACACGTTGAATTCTCGAGCAGTACGACGCGGATGATTGGCGGCGCTGAGATTAGCGCGCACCAGCGAAACAATTTTTCAGTAAGAAAAAAAGCGTAACGGGGTTTGAGCTACGCGTAAAAAATACTTGATGCGTTTATGGTGTAACTGTACAAAACAACGGAAGGACGCGAGAGTGCCTATTCAATGGCCATTGAGAAAAAGTATCGACATACGCCATTTAACACTTTCTCTCTTTTTCTGTTTCTCTCTCGCGCACACAATAAAATATATTCTGCGGATATATGAAAAGCGATCAGTGTCGACGTTAAGGAAGAAAGAAGCACACGTTTTCCTCTAAGCCGGTCGCTGACATCGCAATAATGGCCGCGATCGTTGTGCCACTTTGTCGCAGCGATTCGCATACGAGAAACTATTTACATTCTTTCACCGTCGCCGCGTCAGCTCGTGTTCACTCTTGCGAATACTGGTTCAATGGAAGGATCAATTTCGAAGGGTGTCACTTCTGAACCGACCTCCGAAAGACGAACGTTACGATGTATTTCCTTGGAGGTAGACAATATTTCCCTTTTATTTTCCTTCTCACTTCTCGTTCTCAAATCCTTCTTCTGTTCCACCGAGTCAACTCGGCTTTGCGTCGTTTTCTCCACTCTTAACGCCGATAACGACAGTCACTAATAAGCTACACACGGCGTTCGGTAGTTCAGAGATCCGTACTTCGATGGTGCAAACTATTATCTGCCGCATTATCCAACTCTCCTCTGCCGTTCTTCCTTTGTTGACTTTCAGAAATCCCACATTCTTGACTGTGGGTTCTATCTCGTTGCGATTATCTTGACTCTTTCTTCCTGTGATTCCACGACCATCCCATATTTTTCGCGCGTCCCACGCTCCAAGCCGAGAGCCCTCACGACAAAGCTTCCGCCGAGCTTTGCCGCGCGAGACGTTGACCCTGGACCCGGCGCTGGCCACGGTTCCGGCTCGCGTTACATCCTCCGAATAACTAGGTGTAATTGTCTTTCTCTGCTTTCCCGCAATTTCCACCAAGCGGATAGTTTTTTCATTTTCCACCCGGTGCTCTTGATCTTCGTATTATATCCCTTTTTTTCTTTTGATTTCTCGTTAATCAAAGTAACTTCCGCTGATGTCAAAAGTTCGAAAGTGGAATAACTGGTTTTTGGATGAGACGCAGCGACACCGGTCCTTTCCTAGAATAATGGCGAGACGTTGCAAAATGCCAACGATCCGTTCTGTTTAGCGATTAAACGAAAATTTAGCAGAGAATCAAACAGAAAAATGTTGCGAAAAAGAAACGAGACGAAAGATTTAGGATTAAGTAGCTCGCGTGATGATATTTATATATAGCAATTTTATTGAGCTCGGTTCGTTGCACTCGCGACTAAGGGCTCCTTCGAATCTTGTTTCGTGCTACCTTCCTCGCCACACGCGACTTTACATTTTCACCATCCGATCGTTGTGAGTATATTTTCCACGATATTTTCCGCTGCATTTGTATATCTTTGTACACTTCTCGTTACACTTCTCGTCTTCAATGTTGCTTGACATCAACAAAAGCTTAATCCAATTTCTCGAATTTCGCATTCCTGACCGTCCTTTCCATTCCTATCGTTTGGCTTTTCGGGACGCGTGAATTCAACAGCAACAGACCTTTCAGCGGCTATCTGTACGCATCTGCGTCTGTCTCTCTACACGGAGCGAAACTCTAAATAATGTAGTGTATAATGTGTATAATGTTTCTCGTGCAAAAGGCGAATCAGTCTTTTTCAGAAAGGTCCGTTTTCGTAAAGAGAGTTTTACGTTTTCGGGTATCAAAAGAAGGACTCAAATAAACGCGAGCCACGGATTCCTATCGCGTACTCGCGACTCAATTATAAATTACTCCGGCGAGCGAATGAGATCCCGCGTTAAGGGTAGTTTTCTGAACGCGCGCTGCGGCCTGACTGACTCACCCCCATGCCCCCCGACGACACCCCCTACTCTGTTCGTCCACCACCGACATTTCTGACGCAGGCGCGCCGCTCTTCCTGGCCTCGAGATCGCCGTATGTACATGTACGAATTCGCGCCAGACCAGATTTTATGACGATCGGGAGATGCTTCCGGTTTTTCTCTTGTTTTTCTCCTCACTGAACTAAAGCCATGAGTTATGAGCTTATGTATTCCAAGACATCAGGATGTAAGGGAAAAATCTGTCTCTGTGGTCTTCAATATTTTTCAATATCTTTCGTTTCTAGCAAAAATGCTTTATCCATCTACTAATATTCTTGTTAAAGTGATGATAAAAAGAATAATCTTCTGCTGTAGTGCGTTGTCAGCGCTGTATTTTTCAAAATTGATTGTAAATCAACATGGATCGTTAAGGCACTATTATATGAGTGAGAGAGAGAGAGAGAGAGAGAGACGCGGGAGTGATTCGTAGAACTGGAGAACGGGGGCAAGGTAGCCGTGAGTTAGGTAGGGGTTGGTTTCGGCGTTGGTTTAAAAGCGACGCATGCGTCTCCCGCGTAAGAGGATGTTCGGGGTGAGCTGCCGTACTCCGGCCAACGTATCGCAGTTTCTGGCTTGATGTTTGTCCGCGTGGTACTCCCAGGGACGGCTGTGATCGTGGCAACCCACGAGGGTGCAGCTGAACGTACCCGAAGGGACATCTCTCGCGCAAAGAAAGATAAGACAAAGCGAACAGGTGACAGAAGGAATAGGCCGAAGATATAGAGAGAACTGACGAGAGAAAGGAAAAGGGTGAAAAAGATAAAAAGAGGGATAGAGAGAAAGGACACGATGAAGAAGGAATTATCGATGCAGGACGATGACCATGATCTGCCATGCTTGCGCCTTCTTCCTTCGAGAAATAGTCCGGGTCTTTCCCTTCTTTCTTTCGCGCCGACACTTGGACTCTTCGTCGTCCAGCCGCGGAACTCAAGAGACCCCTGGGAGTCTACGTGGGAGTCGGACTCGATGGGACCGATCGTTTTTTCAACAGGTAAGTGCCGTGACGCGTCTACACGTACATATACCGTGGATGTATCCGTCTTTGAATGCAACAAATCGAATTCCCGATCAGACTAAATATCACATGATATCACGTGATATCACTAAAATATCACGTGAAGATCACGCATGTCTATTTCATAGACATAAAAGTGAACGAGCGCGAAAGCTAAGTACATTTAGGGTAAAAGTATCGTCTTTTCCTTGTTAATATCACATTGATATCAAACTTTTTGAAAATATCTAATAATCTCTGTTAAAAAATTATTTTTAAAAAAATAATTTTAAAATGTCTAAAATCATTGAAAAAATAGCATATATAATAAAATATAATAGTTTTTCAATAGTAAAATTAACGAATAATATAAAACTATTATAATTTATAAACAATAGACTATTTTAATAATTATTATTAAGCCAAAAATTTTTTGTAATGATTAATTTTATTATGAGATTCATATTATTGTTCCATTTACTGGAAGATCTTGATGTAAGTATACTTGGAAAATTGGTCGATCCGTATCGAGCGACGAAATAGGATAGCAGCGATTAATTATTCGTGGTAATTGGTCAATGTTACGATATCGCCGCGGAAGTAATTTACCTCTCCTTCATGCCTATATTTTACATTTTCCTTTTACAATCCATACCTTTAATGTTACTCCTTCTTTTTCATCGTTTCTGTTCCCCTTCGATTACGTCATTCTGACTCACCTCCACAATGGATGCTCATTTGCAAATGCGTCGGATCAGCACTCTTTTATATAATGACAAGTTTCGAATTCTTTAATATTTTGGCGTGTATGCGCGTAAATGAAAATTTAATTTCGCTAAAGTCTCGTACTTACATGAGGAGTACATCACATTCAGAAATAATAAAATAAATATTAATATTTTTAAGTCATAAATTTTTTAACAAGCAAGCGCTGAGAAAAATGATCTTTGTTGGATTAAATAGTAATTCTGGTGGAAAATGGATGAATCAGAATTTTCTGATTAAATCTGCTAGAATTCTAGTTAACTAGAATTCTGATTGATATAATTATTCTGGTAAAAATAAGAATTCTAGTAGATTTTATCAAAAATATTGTATCAATCAGAATTCTTATCTCAACTAGAGATTTAATTAGAAAATTTTGATTCATCCATTTTCAACCAAAATTTTTTTCAGTGTGTAAAATACAAATAGATAAAAAACTAGTGTAAAATACAAACGAGATGAATCGTTTTGCAAATGTTATATTAAAGTTGTCGCGTTTTAAAAATTTGTAAAAAGTCTAGAAAAGAATATCCCTAATTAAAATTAAATAAATCTTAAAATCGTTTGTCATTAATTTTCAGTATCTAAAGTAATTTTGTAATGTTCGACAGTTTATAATAGGAATATTACACTAGTCGAATCGCGTGACAACACAATCTACGACAACATATGTAATAATCGTTGTTGTGGTTTAGTCGACTCGACCATTAGTGCTGGTGTCATTAGAGCTACTGCAAACGCCAAACAATTATATATTAATCGTGTAATTCGAATTTGCAGCCTCGGAATATCCGATAAATGTCGAGAGGAAAATATTTATTATGCATTGCAATGGCGGCAATCCACATTTTCTTTGCTTATACGGAAACTTTATTCGTAAATCGAACGTTATTTAAAATTGTAAATAAAGTCAGACGACAGTAAAGTGAATGTCGAGAGCTTAATGCAGAAATATGCGCGGAAAGCGCGAGATCGCTCGCGCACCGGCCGATGCGCGAAGTGAGGGAAGAGATGGAAGAAATAAAAACTCGTCTCGCACCGTAGACGGAGGAAATGCGCTCGTCGTTCTCGGCGATAATAAAAAATTCCAAGATGGGCATAACTTAATTTAATACCGTGGCCAGTGCACTGTTGGCCAATGATAAATCCCCCCCATCGCCTATTCCGGCTCTTTCTGTCCATCCTAAAATCCTTCCACTTCGTTTTTTTCTCGCTCTGAACAAAAGATAACAACCGGAATAAGAGTAACCGGAAAGTACGGCGGTCGAGCGCGGCGGTCTTAATTCAAACCAAGAAGACGAACGTGCGCGGAAACGATGGGGAAGGTAACTTTGGGGCAGGGGGTTAAAAAGTAAAAATTGTACAAGTACTTGTGCCAGTTCGTGATTAAATTTTTAGCAAATTCAATACGCAATTGAGTTAAAGTTGAAATTATTAATCCCTAAAAAAATAATCAGGAATATAAAATAGTTAAGTGTTGTAACTTCTTTTCTTAAAACTTTAATGAAAAGAAACACGTTTAATATATTCAAATTTACATTAAAGAATTGAATTATTAGAAATTGCATTAAAAATCATTTTATAATATTACTGTTTATGCTTAATTATTTATCGATATATTTTCTTGCAAAGCAAAATATTCGTGCGATGAAATATAAATAATTCAACATTATCTGTTCTAACATTATATGTTCTGTTCACGTTCCATGAGAGTGTATAAATGGACTTCACTGAATTATGGCACGATAAAACAATAAATTGAAAAATAGCTGTTGACTCGTGCATTTCATATCTTATTTTTTCGTATTTGTTTCTTTCTCCAGAGAATTATTTAGGTAGATTGATGCTCGTAACATCCACAATTCATAATCAAGTATGCTCGAGCGATTTTCATTTGCAATCAAGTTAGTACTTAAAATGCATTTCCGTTTGTTTATCCCCGAAACGGATGCAACATCCTGATCCGCTTAACGGCGTTCATTGATTTAAAATCAGAGTTAACGCATTTCGAAAATACAGACGAACTCGACGGATTATGAGGAATACGTGATTTCGTTCAACCTGCAGTGGTATTAAGTAGAATAACCGATAATAGTGCTGCCCAAGAGGCTTTAATATAATTTATGGCAAAACTCAACACGCGGTGAACACATGGATTTTTCATGCATAACCCCGTTTGTCTCTTTCTTCTCTCTCGAGACGCTAATGTTGTCTCATTATTTGAAATTCCCTGAAGTTTTTTCCGAATGCTCGTGTTCTTTTTGCGCTTGTTCTCTCATCTGCTTTCGTCTCAACGCAAAGCGGACGTCAACGATGTTTCTTCCTCGAATCTTTTCCCCATTAACACCGTATTAATGTCGAGACGTCTGGGTTTCTCGCAAAAAAAGGAACAAAAAAAAATCAGAATGTAGACGGTTCTGGGAGGATGGTGGAGAAGCTTGCGGAACAATCGTACACCATGCACATTCCGCTGACTTATGAATAAACATTTTCCGAAGGCACCTAGCGGAAAATTACTCCCGGAAATACCTCGACTTTCGTCTTATATCTTCTCGTGAGAGACGCGCTCTTAGTGTACGATTCACTCCTGTTGTACTATTCGCTCTTGCAAGGCTCGGTAATCGAGCCTGAGAGATTTCTGTATCTCAAGAGAAAGAAGTTGAAATATTATGTCATATTTATCCTAATAAAATCCATATTAATTATCATAACTCTTTAGAACTTCTATATAATAAATTTTTTAAGAAATATTGTTACATTAGTACACATCGCATAAAATTTTTTTAATAGAAAATGTTTTACGTAAAAGAAAAAAACAAAAATGAAATCATAAAAACTTTAGAAGTTAACGAAAAAACTTTAATAATTCACGGAAAGTTAAAAATAAATAACAAGTATTTTCTATATGTGTAATTGGAAAAAATTGGTTAATTGTGATTGCAAAACAAAACGTTTATAAAGTATTTGCCAATGGTGATTTAACGAATCGTGAAAACTGTTTTTCACAATTTAATGCTCACGTATTGATCAGTGTTTGATAATTAGTCTGCTATTAAAACGTTGATAAATAGGGAGGAGTTATTGCCACTTTCTGCGAGCAGTGTAAAATCGTTTCGTGTAAAACCAATACGCTAAAGCGCGAATTTATCGAATGGATACTCTCCAGCCTTTCCCTTTTAATCGGATATGAAAGTACCGCGGTTTTGTCGCAAAGATAAAATTATTTGACTCTTCTCTGGATTTAAAATAGCCTTATATAACTAAAACTTCCAACTACAGTTAATGTAAAAAATTAGTTAATATATTTCAATATTATTTTATTTAAATTAAACAATGCACAATGTGGACATGAAATGGATAACAATATGATTTTAATTTTTATTCATACGATAATATAGCTATTTAAATGGAATTGATTCACAACGAGCAGAACTTCCTCTTTCGCCTCTACAACGAAATAAAATATCATAAACGTAATGTAATGCCATAATCAATATCAAACAAAAATCGATTTTCTTGCGTGCAATCGCAATATGATATGTTTTTATTCGATTGAAAATCGGCAGAAATAACTGACAATAGTATCATGAATAGTATATATACACATACATACATATATATATATATATATATATATATATATATTTGTGTAATGCTGGTATTCATTTAAATGTATATCATGATATTACAAGAAAAATTGTTCTGTAAAAAAATTTTAGCTTAAATCTTTGTATCGTCACGCACATTTACCTACCTACCGTAATCGATTCAGACAACGTGAAAAATCACTAGGAAACGTGCAGATTCGACTTTTCCCCTTCTTTCTTCAGAACCCCTTTCCCTTTTCTGACTCACCTTCCTTAGCTGTTAATAGTCTCGATCACGAAAGCAGTTAAAAATCTAGAGTCTCTCTCTGGCACGAAACCACTTCGATTGCAAGAAAACATATAGGAAAAGAAGCTTTTTGAGAGCCATTATATCTTAAAAACTTTGTTTAAAATTATTTAAAAGTAGAACTGTTTTTTTTTTCTCGAAAGGAAAAGCAAATCCCTAAGTTTAACACATATAATAAGGTATTACAAGCTATTATAAACAGTTGTTATAAATACTGTTATGAAATAGTTATTTGCTTAAATTATATTGTGAAATATTACATGTATAATGATAATGTGTCATATTTACGAAGCAATCTGCCAAAACGCGAAGATATCAATATCGACTAATGATGCCTTCCATGTGCGAGTTTTCACGAGATCTCATTGGTTGCTTTTATCTAAGCGTGAATCAAAGAAAAGCTGATTTGAAAGAGTGCACTGAATTCGGAAAGGCTCAGAATCCGCCATAACGATTCTTCCTTTCGCGGACGGTACTTAGAAACGCTGAGCCGCGTCGAAGACGATAGAGACGGCGCGGTGGGATATCTCTCGTCTCAAAGGCGTCTGTAAGAAAATTCTCGTGGAAAGGAAAAATCTGTAACTCGACGGGAGTAGCGCGAGGAATCCAATTGTCAGTGCCAAAGGAACGACGAGGTTCTAGCTAAAGCGGAGCTTTCGAACCCCGCCAGGTAGTGTGAGTCTTGGCATAGCGAGAAAGGAGATTTGAAAAGTGGAACCGTTGTGCTCGCCGTCGAATACGGATTTCACCGCCAACTAATCCTTGCGTTCTTAGCTCACGATTTACTTCACATCAAGGCGTACGGTTCTTAAACAATGCTCGCGAACTGATGCTGTAGTTTTATTCCAGCAATAGTCAAAAGCTTAGTCAAAAGCGACAAATCGCAAAACAAATGCGTATATAGGTATGAAGAAAAATACATAAAACGTGTATACAAAATTACTACGTATACGTATGTGATTTTAAACTGAATTATACATAAACATTTTTCACATTGTTTTAAAGATGCTCATTAATATCAATAATGTTAAATTGTCTGTCAATTTAATTTGTGACAGTAGATACTTCAACTTCTAAAACTATGTTTCAAGACGATAAATAATTTTTTAAAAACTGAAAATTCACAAAAAATATACAATTACTTAGATCGAATAAGACATTTATTTATGTTGAATTATATCATAATAATAGACTCAAAATTTTAAGACAGAAAAAAATCGCCTTATATAATTTGCGCGTGTCATATTAATTTTTGGCTTAAAAAAATTGAAATACTAATAATTATATTTTTAATCAATAATTGCACGCATAAGTCGTTTCATTTAAAATTTTGAAAATTTCGACCAGTCGATTATTTAATTTGTGTTTATTTTGTATTCCAGCGAGTCTTAACAAAATTGCAAGCGTACAAATATGGGTGATCCGACAGAAAACGATGTAACGCACTAACGAATGCTTTTAATCTAGTTCGGATAGATAGTACCGCCCTATGTGACTCCAACCCTCTTCCCCACGTGACCCCGAGACACCCCGATCCCGGGGTGACTACAACGTGATACGTCGTACATATACGAACATGCCAGTGTAAACGAATGCGTCCGCAATCGAACGCGAGCGGTCGGTTCAGCTACACATTCTCGATTCCATCATTTGGGTTTCCGTTTGTAAATCGGCGAAGTCGGACGCGTGTGTAAACGATCGACCAATGCGGCAGTAACGAAGTCAGCGTTTGCTCCGCCTCAATTCCACACATACATATGTCATATTCATCCAGTAAAAACGTTCAGCTCGTTAAACTTATAATAAATATTTTATCATTTCAATACTGAAATAAATTTGTGATTAATAATCGTTTATTTTCATGCAATCATTTCGTGTAAATTACATTCAGTTATAGTACATTCATATATACACAGTCCATCGTTTTTTACACAAAATTATTTAAAGAAAACTTCAATAATGGAATAAAAATCATACTGCAGGAAATTTCATTTCACGATTATAATCTCCACCTAATTTTCTCGATGCAATCATTTTATTAAATTTCCTACCGCAGTCGCGCCAAGTAAATTATTGTTGAAATTATTTAAAATTGATTTAAACATCTGCATACGAGAGGTAAAGAAAAGTGAGAAATTTCGGAGCGTGGGTGCTCGTAAGAATAAATAGAAGGGGATGTTCTGCAAACTAATTTAAATGGAGACATAATTTACTTTATTTGTGGAAGTCCAATGTATAAACTATGCGATGTATATCAAGAGACGAGCAGTGTGACTTGTAATATTTATCCGCTAATTTATCAATTCCGCTCGTTTATCAATTTTAATTGAGTAATCTCAGTAAAGACATCGTGTAATTTTATTTTATTTTATTTCATCCCTATAAAGATTGATTTCCGGGAATTTTTTTTAAGGCTACATTTATCTATTTTTGTAGGCAAAATATGCTCTACATCAAAATTTCCTTACATCATTTTATACATGTTAATATCTATTAGATATAAGAGCATTATCTATCGATATAGGTAGAGACTGTTCGCGCATTATCGGATGGTAGCTGTCACTAATTAATTTAAGTAGAAAAGGGGTAGATACTTAAAACAGCATGACGGAGCACGAACAAAACACCGTGAGGTAAAATTGCCTTATGGTTCAAGTTTTGAAAGTCTAAGACGATAGAGGATAATATCGTTTATATTAAATTTCCTTCTTTCATAATTAAGCATAATTATGTCGACTATTAAAGTTCCAACAGACGTAAGAGGAAGTTGAATAGAGAAATTAAAATTTCAATGTTCCGTGATGGTTTCATATGATTGTGGAAAAGTCTAATTAAAATCCAGCTTCAGTCTCATATGTCATTCGTTTTGAGAACTGACAATTAAGTACCATTTGGTAAAAGTAATGAAGAACTTCACAATTTTCCTATTTTCAGAAATATTCATCTCAGAGCTCGCATTGCAACAAATTTTTGCTGATATAATATAATATATATTGTTTACAATACTCGTATATAAATCGATACATAAAGACAACAACTTTATTCAAGTATCTATTTAATAATTTAATTAGATACGAAAATTATTTTGTTGGACTATCAAAAGAATTATGTAGAAAACTCAAACATGGAGAGAAATGTTGCAAAAAGTTTTGACATTCTAATAATTAATTTGAGCGTCCTATATAATCATTTTGATAATTTAATAAAATTATCAGATCTTTGTGTATATATGTAGTTAAATTTTTAAATATTTCAATAAAACCATTCTTTCTATGTAGACTCTTATTTTGTAATAAGATTCTACCTCCTGTATATTAATTTACTACGAATCAAATTTATATCGTAAGCTGTATTGTAGATATCTATTATCTCTTCTTATGTGGACGATTGTTGCAAACCGATAATGTTAAGCATTATGTGCATCTGTTTAAATTTTCATATTAGAGATTAATGCTTTTAGTTTCATGGGAATATCGCAATTAAAACAAGACTATGAAATTCAGATTTCCTAAACGCAAATACGTTTCGATTGTAATCCGATGGCAGTGCGCAATTTGTAATAGCCGCGTAATTATCAATACGTATTTAATCCATTAGCAAAATTTTGAATTGTTAGATATATATTCAACAAACAGCATCACGATTTATCATGTACAATTGAGAGGAACAGCGCGGTTATAATAACATATGTATCAAACAAATGTAGAAGTTCTTTAGATAATAAATTTGAAGCCAGAAATCGCTCAAGAGACAGAATTATGGAATTATCAATGTTAATATATACAAATACGCGTACACGCAATTGGAATGGCCAGTATCAAAAATTTCATTACTGACGCTTGGTGTAACGATAAATTGATGTTACGGAAAATTACTCGCGCGAAAGATTTCTAGTTTATACGTGTTCCGTTATCCGAGAGGGACGAAAGGGAGGAACAAAGAAGGAACGGATAACACCATAATAGAAAGTTGGACTGCGCTTCCATGTCTTCTCACTTCCTCCCAGTGTGTTTTTCGCTTTTCTCTCTCTCACCGTTTCTCTGTCTAATCTTTTTCCTTTTTCACCTGCACCCCTCTTTTCTCGCTTTTCTGTCACTCCATCTTGTTCTCTCAACGCGTTACGTCCCCGTAACAAGATCCGACAACAATGCTCTTCTCTCGCCTTTGTTCCAAAATTCTTTGCTCGGTGTTGAGGCTTTGTGTACTCGTCATCTGTATTAATTAAAAGTTTTTGAAGGCTCCTCGTATCTGTCTTTTGAGTCTAGACAACAAGTCAACGATTGTAAAGCTTGCGACACAAGTTCGACACTTCCTCCACGTGCTATCCTAATCCCACTTCTGTACGAACAACTTTTTTCTTAACTCTTTTATTAGCTTTTTCGAGCTTTATCGCGATGTTCATGTGATTCCTTTCGACTAAATCCCTCTTAAAGCAGAATGGCTCTGATTATTTAATTTTGATTAAAGATTTGTTGTAAATTTTTTAAAAATGATTCTAAAATTGTCAATTTAAAACAAAAAAAATTAATTCCAAAATTTAAACTTTATTTTCCTGTTAAATGCTACCAAAATGTTAATAATAATTCTCAAAATACATAAATAATCTTTCATTTTACGATAAAATAAGGAGAATAGTAAAAATACGTATATCTAGGTTATGTGTTATTTTTATTTGCTATTAGTCATAAATTTCTTTTTTTTTACCACTAACCAATCTTATTTTACTAGATTGAATACCACAATAAATTATAGGAAACAATTCCCTTCGTGCCATTTATCTACTCGAAGGTTCGAAGTCGAAGTAACATTTCTGAGATTTTTCGGATGCTGGAAGAATTCTCGTCCATAATGTAGATTTTCCAATACGATAGCATAAAGAGATGAATATGTTAGAAATATAGAAACGCACTTCCAATAAATATATAATAAATCCTGCCTTCAATTTTGATCAAATGGACTTTCCATCCATTAGAATGTAAAAGACAAACTATCTTTCGAAAAATTTTGCTAGGAAGCGTATATATTTTCTACAACAAAAAATTATTTTCACTAAATTTCTCATAATGTTCGATAATTTGTGATAAACCATCGTAATGAATAATGAAAAGAGAAAGATAACGATTTCCTCATTCCTTAATTACAAATGTGAAAGAGAATGTGTAGAAACTGAAGGTATGTCAGATAAATCCAACTGGTGTGCAGTTATAATATCAAAATCACGTTACTCTTCATTTATTCTAATTCATAACGGCACATTTCATTTTTAACGTATGGAACTTCGTGGCGAGAATTTTCCCACAGTTTTTCCATTATTCCGATGCCGATAAAAAAATTCAAGTGCTGGTTTATGCTTTCACAAAGTATCATTTATTCATTTTTCCATTACAACTTTTTTGAAAAAGAAACTTTGGGAACGGAAATCTTTTAAATTTGCAACATCAACAAAGTCTGTTGCACGGCCCAAATAA
>Ga0157363_1003642_pt1 | contig 13971 bp, 11 predicted proteins | sample AttsexASBM1_FD_111477 | JGI IMG/M metagenome (GOLD analysis project Ga0157363, IMG submission 111477) | Fungus gardens microbial communities from leaf cutter ant in Ribeirão Preto, State of São Paulo, Brazil - Atta sexdens ASBM1 | ecosystem: Host-associated > Fungi > Mycelium > Unclassified ...
GGCAAACTTATTGAAGAAGTGACCAATGAGACTGCAAGAACAGTATCGCATAAGAGAAGAGTTCCGGCAGGAAACGGCTCTATGCATAACGATACAACGCGCCGTTCTCGTCGGCGTAAAATCCCCAGCTGATCCATCACTGTAGTCATGTAGTTACATGCAGTGCTTTCTTAAGCTTTTCTGACTTAAACTAATATAAGGCTGTCTATTTTCCTGGGCTCTTGCATCAACGAAATAGTTCTCTTATTGTTACTATATGCTGTGATTGATGGAACTTATAACAACTTCTAGAAGGAGCCTTTCCAGGTTGATTTCATACCTATTAGAATATGTACTAGTTACTTGGGTTGGACTATGTTAAGTATTAATTCAAGTGGGCTCATCTCAGTCCAACAATAGAGACCAAGGTTTGTTGCTCTGTGTCAGGTGTGGTTCACATGGAGGTGAAAGTCTGCAGAAAATAACATAAAGTTTGGATCAAGTATGAAAAAACTTATCTGTAAAATGTAGAGTTGCAGACTTTACAAATGACCTTGGCTTATGTGCTATGCCACTACTTGTTGCTTGATCACAATTTCAGATAATGAGAATAGAGTTTGAAACAATGAGTACTGATAAAAAAGTGAAGCATGTTACTGTTAACACTGGAGTTTGGTGGCAATAAATTCTAAAACAATTGGATACTTAAGTAAAGGTATTACTACATAGTCTGAGAGTTCTCCATATTAAGTAAAGTCAATGTCTGCCCAACTGTAAAGAGATCTTCCACTTTATGCCCACAATGTCATGACTTAAGACTTAGTGTTTAGTCAGAAAAAGAACCTTGTATAGGGTTTACATAAGAGAACTTGATAGAGTTCCTGTTACAAACTAGTTTATCTTATATATCTGTCACATCCAATTCTGGCCATTTGTCTCATAACCACAGATAACACTTATTTCCTCATCTGCACTTCCCAAACTCTTCCAGTGTAGGTCAACTATCTCCATTCCCTCTCAAATGTTCTTGCCAGCCCTTGCCAAACTCCACAGACTCCATTCCAGACACCTGAAGATTACTAGTAAATCAGAGTAACTCACTTAACAGTCTTCATTCCAGATAATTACCCTAGGTAGCATACTGTTACAAACTCAAGACCTTAGAGTTGGTCAGGTTGTCAGGCATAGTTCACACTAGGGATGAAAATCCACAAGATTGGCTCAGAGTTGTGCAGACTTGTGGAATGACCTTGGCTTCAGCTTATGTGCTGCACCATCTGTCTGCTGTGTGGTCATAACTTCAGATGATAGGGAGAAGTCCAGGATGGGAGTGAGTACTGATTTGGTGTGTTGCCATTGAATACTGGAGATCAAGTTCAATAAGAATTATCTTCATTGATTATCAGACTAGCGAATTACAGTGTAACTACTAGTCTTATATATAAATAGATATTATAGGAGATGCTTGGAGTTTCAGTGATAAAGCCCCTATTACCCCAAGCAGAAGTTTCAGTGTTGAGACACTGACAGGGATAACTCTGTCATGGAAGACCGAGTTGAATAGGAGTATCTCTGCTGTAGAAGACAGAATACCCGGATGGTTGCAACACTGCCATAAGGTGTGTTGCAAGAAAGGTGGCTACCATGAAAGGTAGGCTTGTATAATTTGGAGATGATATCACCACAGGGATGTAATTTCTGGATGGGTGGACTTACATATAACAGTATTCCCCCCTTAGGACTGAGCCTTTGAAGTCCTATTAAGTCTATCCAAAAATCCTATGATAGTACCTAGATCAATAATACATAAACAGAAAAGAAAGTTTTTTACTCTTGTTTCTGTATCATCATATCTTCCTCTGCCCTTTCTGATATTTCACAAAATGACACTAAGATCCTTGAAATGCAGCGGAGACATGAGAAGGAGCAGTAGCTTCTGCTTCAACTAGAGGAAGCAGCAAAATTATATCGGGCTGAGCACACAGCTCAGAAAGCAAGGAGAGAAGCTGAGGTAAAGGCCAGGGAGGAAGCTGAAAGGCAGATGGTTGTGGAGGAAGAAGAGAAGAAGAAGAGGACATTGGAGTATCTCCAACAACTCTGAAACGAGGTGCTAGAGGAAGAGGCTACCCTTTTGGAGGGGACTGAAGAATCTCAGATCACAGGATCCAAGCTCAAGGAGATTATTGCTAGAGACGAGGAGGGGTAACAGCCCTCTAAAAAGACTAAAGAGAGACAATAAGGGAAGTACTGCGGAGGTATCACAGTCAAGATGGGGGGTACTAACCCCTGTGAGAGATGTGTGAGCACTAGGCAGGATTGCCTGGTGCACCACTCGAGGTGAGTATTAATTTTTTACGATTATTATTATTTTCTCTAATAATTTTTTCTTCATAGCTAATCTCTCACATGTGCCGGATGCATTGCCCTCAAGCAGCAGTGTGTACCCCACACCAACACCAACACCCTGGCCATGATCCCTACTTATGACGGGGTTCTAAGTGTCATTCAAAAGGCACTCCAGGAACTCGTGGAGAAGTGCTGAGGAGTTGGGAGGTCTTTCTAGGACTTGGTGAAGGACTAGGAGAGGAACATAGTCCAGTTGGAGAGGATTAGGGCCATGATGGAGCAAAGATGGTGCTTGGAAGAAGAGAACAAGAAGGAGGAAAGCAGAGATGAGGAGGAGGGATTTGAGAATAGCCCCGGAGAAAGTCGAGAGGGGGGAATTCTGTCATTTACCTCCTGCTAGAATAATATCTTTGTTTTTTCTTTATTATTTTTTTAAATTCTGCTTTGTGATATAAATATATGAGTAAGAAAATCAAGAAATAAAATGAAAAGAAGTTTGAAAGTTTTGAAAAGAAACCCTGAAAAGTGCATGGAAGCTGAGGGTTAATGAAAATAAGCAGACAGAATATACTAAGGAATTAGTGAAGAAAATACCTGTTGGAAAATGTGTGGAGGCAGGGGACAAGTGCAACAGCATGATCAGGACAATGGAAGAAGACCAAGCTTGGCAGGATATGTGATGTGGAAATTAGATACCAAGTTGGTGGCATGAGTGAGTTCCATTGCAGGGATCCATTTTGATTCATTTCCAGTGTCTTCATACCCTAGCCAGATCACCTTGTATAGGAGTTTGCATGCCTGTTGGTGATCAATTTTAGAGTTCACTATCCAAGAAATTTCATATTCGGGTTCCCCGTCAATTATAATTGGAGTGGGGACTGGTTGTATTCTCTTGGAGAAAGTGTTAGGTATAGCAGGTTTGAGCATGGACATATGAATTCGTAGGGTCTGAGGTATTTTTTGGAGAGTTTCTTTGAAGGCCAAGTGGTTTGGAAGAACTTAGCCTTGACAAAAACTTTGTTACCTACTTTAAAATCAGGAGCAGGAGAATGTCGTGCATCAGCAGACTTCTGATAACACTGTTGGGCTGCAGAGATTTCAGCTTTGAGGGTACTCTGTAATTCATCGAGATCTATAGTAAAGTCATGGGCTTGGGAGGAAACAATATTGTATTTGGGGTGAATAGTGATGTTTAAATGATATCCCTTATTAGTAAAGAATGGGAAAACACCAGTAGTAGTACTTGGAGCATTATTGTAGGCAAATTCCATAAGAGATAGGAGTTCGGACCAGTTGTCTTGCTGGTAGTTACAATATACACAGAGGTATTGCTCAAGGGTCTGATTCATGCATTCAGTTTGTCCATCATCTTCAGGGTGGTAGCCTGAAGTGAAGTGAAGCTGCATGTTAAAAGCAGTGCCTAAAGATTGGAAGAAGTTTGACATAAACTCCGAGCCTCTGTCAGAGATGACATGGGAAGGAACACCATGTTTGGAAAACACATGAAGAATGAACAGACGTGCTAAGTCCGAGGACATGATGGTGTCATGGGCAGAGATAAAGATTGTCTGCTTGGTAAGCTGGTCGACTATGACCAAGATAGTGTCAAACCCAGAGGATGATGGAAGTTTTTTAATGAGGTCTATAGAAATGGAATTCCATGGTCGTTCAGGGATAGGGAGTTGTTTGAGAGATCCATAGGGCTTGTGATGTTGTGGCTTGGATTGCATACAAGTGACACAGGACTTGCAGAATTGTTGTACATTAGCATGGAGGCTGGACCAGGAATATCTATGGCAGACTAATTCTAGTGTTTTATTTTGACCAAAATGTCCAGCAAGGATATGATCATGATTATACTGGAGAACACGTGTGTAGAGGTTACCAGTAGATGGTACATAAATTCTGTTGTCAAGGAGAAGTAGACTGTTTGGGTCTGTAGACTACTGGCCATCTGCAAAGGTGTGTTTTGTAGTAATTGGATCACTAGGAAGAGCTAAAAGGATGTCTTAATATAGAGTGTCCAGATCCACGACTGTAGCTGTATAGAGGGAAGGAAAAAAGAGGGCTGTAGCTCATACGGAGGCTGCAAGTTTTTTTTGAGTAAAGATGGGCTTGAAGTTGTAAGGGTTTATTGTGGCATAGCCAGTATTCTCTCCTTTAGGATAGATGTCCCACCGTCTAGTAAGAGTGTCCGGCTTGGTGCCAAGATAACCAGGGTGGAACCTAATAACAAGGTTGAACTGAGAAAGATACTTGGACTACTGCACTTGCCTCCGGGTCAACACCTTGGTAGTAGAAAAATACTCAAGGTTTTTATAATCTGTAACAACATCGATGAGATAGGCCAGACCTTCCAAATAGTATCACCAAATCTTGAAAGCTTCAAAGATAGCAAGTAATTCCTTGTCATATGTGTCATAGTTCAACTCTATTACAGTGAAAGTGTGGGAGTAAAAAGCAACCAGATGAGCTTCATTATCTTTGTTAACAATGGAGAGAATTGTAGCGAGAGCATAGTTCGAAGCATCAGTTTCCACGATGAGTTGAGCATTGAGAATCCAATGAGTGAGAATGGGAGCAGAAGTAAATGCCTTTTTGAGAGAGTTGAAAACATCACAACAAGAGGAGTCAAACTTCCAGGGAATGTCCTTTCAGATGAGGTATGTCAATGGAATGATAATGTCCGAATAATTAAAAATGAACTGGTGATAGAAATTAGCAAAACCTAAGAAAGATTGAATATTCTTGACTTTCTTAGGCTCTGGCCAGTCTTGAATAATCTTCACTTTGTTGTCAGACATAGTAAGGCCAGAAGGGGAGAGGATGTACCCCAAATACTCTACTGACTTGGAGTGGAATTCACATTTTTCTGCTTTGGTATAAAGATCCACCTTGTAGAGACACTTGAGTATTTCTTTTACATGCTGGTAATGTTCAGACATGTTATTCAAGTAGATGAGTATATCATCCAGATAGATCATAACACAGACATCCAGGAGATCAGAGAAAATATCATTCATAAATTGCTGAAAGGCTGTGGGAGCATTGGTGAGACCAAAGGGCATTATAAATGATCCATAGTGTGTCCTAAAGGCAGTCTTCTATTCATCACTGTCAGTGATGTGAACCAAATGGTAAGCATAACAAAGATCTATTTTTGAGTAAACCTGAGCTTTGCGAGGTGAGTCCAGTAGATCAGAGATGAGTAGGAGTAGATAACAATTCTTCTTAGAGATGCAGTTAAGACCATGGAAGTCAACACAAAGGCACAGTAAACCATCTTTCTTCTTAATGAATAAGACCAGTATATCATGCGGAGATGAGGTTGGTCAGATAAAACCTGTATTGAGGTTTTCCTCAATGAATTCATTTAGAGTCTCTTGTTTAGATGCCGAAAGAGAGTATTTTAGGCCAACTAGAGGTTGAGCACCTTCTTCCAGATTGATTTTGAGGTCATAAGAACAATGAGGAGTGAGAACTTCAGCTTTAGTTTTGCTGAAAATGTTGGCAAATTCATAATACTCAGAAGGAATATTGGACAGATCAGGAGTTTCTACAAGTTTTGTGGAGTTGGCCTGAATGTCTGAAGAACAAAGACAGAGTTCGAAATTGTGGGAGCCTGGAAGTTTTGATACATGTAAGAATGCTGCAGCACCAATGATAGCGATGTTAGGTCACCTGGAGTTAGATGCGGAGGTCTCAGATGCAGGTATGGAAACTACGGAGTCCAATGATTGCAGAAGGTTGTCCAAAAAGGACGAAGATGCCAATGGTGTGTTGGCCGTGACACGAGAGGGAGCAAGATTTTCCTGCAAAGATAGACAGAAGTTTATCAACTCATTTATCTAGTCAATCAGTAGATTGTGTTGGGCGAGCCAGTTGTATCCAAGGACCAAAGAGTAGAAAGAATCAAGTGGAGTGACATAGAAGTCCAGATTCATACAATCACTGGTGGAAAAAATTATGGGCAAGTTGGCAATTTCAGAAATGGTGCTGTTTGATAAACCATCAAACAAGTAGAGAGCAACTGGAGGAGTTGCAGATGTTTTCAAGTGGTAAGTATCCACAAATTCAGAGTCTACAAAACAATGAGTGAATGAGGATTGGAAAGAGCGGATGCATTGAGTCAGATGGGACTTGTTGCTACACAAGGAAGTTTAACACAGCCCTCAGTCTGTGTGGAGTCTTGGAGGTCGCTCTCTATTTTTCTGAGGGTTTCTTGGAAGCAACTACCAAAGGATTAGCAGTTGTTGAAGCACCATGGCCCTTGGGAGTGACCATGGTCTGCTTCTTGGGACAGGAGTCCAGCTTGTGGTCTTCTATACTGCAATAGAGGTACAGGTTGTTTTCGAGATGCTTCTTGCGCTCGTCACTGGTCAACTTGCCATTGCTGGCCAGCTTGGAAGAGAGGTCTACCTACAGAGTATTGGGTTGTTTCTTAGGAACAGGGGATGGAGATGACTTGAAGGAAGGGTTCTTGGTGGATGAGGCCACCAGAGATGGATTTGCCTTGTTCTGGAAGGCTGTGACAGGGCCAGAGGTAGAAGCTTTTCCTTGCTTCCAAGAGTGAGACTCAAGGGCCTCTTTCTCTGCCTGTCTTGCATGGTGGCATTCATGGTTATGTTCCCAGTAGCAGTGATTGATAGTCATTGCTAAAGCATACATATCCTGGAATGAGGTGGGTTTTCCTTGTTCCTGGGTAGAGATAGGATCTTGGATCTGATTGGGGAGTTCCTAATAGTAGTGATGGCAGAGTACACTATTCCTCTAACTTAATTGGGAGGCATAACACATGAAGTCCATATTGTAAGTGGAAATCTTGTCACCTGGCTTCATGCAGAGGTTGTCCAGCATGTTGGCCGCTTCACCAACGGGGTCCGAGAGACCAAAATGTCGACATAGCTCATCCACAAACAAGTTTCAGTCAGAGAGCCAGTCTTAAAGAATGCTCTGGTCTTTCTGGTTGAGGTCTACCTCAAACCAGTCCTGGGCTACTCCAGTAAGATAGGTCATTATGAAGTTGATTTTCGCAATGTCCGTGTCGAATTGCGCCAGGTTAGCACGGAAATATAGGTGACATTTGAACAGAAAATTATTGAGCTTGTCAGGCTCAGTGCTGCTGAAGGTATCAGGGATGCAGGCTTTAGTTCTCCTTGCATTAGTATTAGGTCCAGAAGTCTGATTAGCATTAAGTGTGTTAGCAAGTCGGCCAAGTACATCAGCCAATTGTTTATTAGTATTATCACTCCAATAGGGTTTTGACTGTGAGCAAGTAGAAGATGTAAATCTATTAGCTGTTAAGTTAGTAATAGGATTAGTAGCAGGAACATCCTCCCAATTAGAATCATTGTCTGCAGAGACAATACTTGGGCTAGGAACAGGCAAAACTGTTTGGCTAGGATGGACAGTACTTGATAGAGACCTCAGAGATGAACGGCCTCTTTGATGAATTCATCTTAAGTGTTGTGGAGCATTTGACGGATAAGCCAGATGGTTACTGAAACACGAGATTGTATTGAAAGGTGTTCCAAGTGGTGGAACTGGAGTTGAAGTTAAGAAGTTACAGTAAGAGAAAGCTATTTTGGACTTTGAAGTAGAGAGGTTGTTTTGTAGATGGAACTGTTCAGAAGTGACAGCAGACTTGATAGTCTGATAATACTGTCAGGTATGGTTCACACCAGGGTGGAAGTCCACAAAATAGACTTGGAGATGTGCAGACTTGTGGAACGACCTTAGCTTCAGCTTATGTGCTGCGCTGTTTGTCTGCTGCATGGTCGCAACTTCAGATGATAGGAAGAAGTCTAAGATGGGAGTGAGTGCTGATTGGTGTGTTACCATTGAACACCAGAGAACAAGTTCAATAAGAATTATCTTTGTTGATTATCAGACTAGCGAATTACAGTATAACTACTAGTCTTATATACAAACAGATATTATAGGAGATGCTCAGGATTTCAGTGTTGAGACACTGACAGGGGTAACTCCGTCATGGAAGACTGAGTCAAATAAGAGTATCTCTGCCATGAAAGATGGAATACCCGGATGGTTGCAGTACTGTCATAAGGTATATTGCGAGAAAGGTGGCTGCCATGGAAGGTGGGCTTATATAATTTGGAGATGATATCACTGTGGGAATGTAATTTCTGGATGGGTAGTCTTGCATATGATACACTGACAAAATTGCATTAGCTTTAGATCTTCAGACTATCAAATAATTGAAAATCATTGGCTTATCTTACTTCCTAAACAACTCTAAGACACCAGTGTCATTGGACATTATCAAAGATGTCATTAAGAATAATCATATATTTAACAACATCAACATTACATTAAGACCTAGGATCATAAAAGTTTTGCCAAAATCAAATATAGCCATAATCTGGTTGAATATATGGGATTCTCAAAACAGGATGAACACAAAGAGGCTAATCAATCATTGCTTCAATGTTGGGAAGTATATTGCTACTATTCATGGAGCCAACATGAACCCAGATATTCCATAGTGTAAGAAGTGCTAGAAGTGGGATCATTCAACTTATGTTTGCAGAGTTCAAGGATTGAAGTATGTCAAGTGTAACAGTCTATACCTTACTGAGCATCATAGAGAATTTTTGTGATGCTGCAAAGCTAACGTTAAATCTAATCCACCCAGGTTAGAAACTAAAGTAGGCAAACCATGTCCCCATTCATTCAAATGTGTAAATTGCAAAAGAGATCATTAAGTGGACTTAAACCTCTATTCTTTTTAGTGCTATCATTTCAACAAGAAACAGCACTTTAAGGAGTATGCAAAGATTCATGACAATTGAAAACAATCAATTTGTTCAGTTGTGAATGGCCTGGTAGCATGATTATCAAAGACCTCAAAGTTTTTTCACAAAATATTAGGAAAATTTTATCTCTTGTACACATAATTCTCAAAATGTACTATGATTTTGATATAATTTCATTCAAGAACCATCTTGAACCACATTATAATCTATACCCAGTTCCAAAAGCAAAGAAGGGGAAGAATTAGTCAAAGTGTTATCTCATCCTAACTGGATGACTTTTGCTAGATCATCATCAGTGAAAGATGACCATTCTTGGGTTGTCTCTTATATTAACATAAGACTCTTACTCTTATGTTTTTCTTTATATAATAACATTTTCAATCATAGAGATATCTCATTAATTTCCTTTTTCAACAACAATTCTCTTTTTTACCTAATTAACATTTATTTGGATTCTTCACAAACAACTCTAAAGTATCTCAAGGATACTAGAGTTAGCATCAACAATGTTCTCATTATGACAGGAGATTTTAATATTCGTAATAGTTTGTGGGATCTAATGTATTCTTTTCACTCTTCTCATAGTGATATTCTTTTCAATGTTGCAGATGCTTTTGATCTCGATTTGTCCATTCCTACTAATTGTGTTCCTATTAAATACACAGATAACAAATGTAACTCAAATTCGGTCATAGATCTCATGTTCCTAAAACATAGGTCAGAAGAATTTAATAATCATCACATTCACCTGGAATGGCAACTCATTTCTGATCACACTCCACTATCAATTTGCATTCCAATTTTTGAAGAACATTTTTCAACCAAAAAGCAAGTTTTAATCAAGGATAGTGAAGAAGAAAAAAACTTCATTAACAACTTTATTATCTCAATATATGTTATTAATACTTCAGATATACACAATGAAAACTATCTGAAAAATGACATTCAAACTATAGTCCGAGCTGTCAGAGTTTAAGATGGTGGACTCTAACTATTCTATTTTTATTTTTATTTTTATATTTTTTCTTTCTTTTCTTTTCTTTATTTTGGGAGACTTAGGGTGAGAGTTAGTGTGATACTGTCACACAATATGACTAGGTGTCATACATCGATCACATGATGCTGTCACAGTCACAGTTACAAGATTACATGTCATATAGAAGAGTATAGAAGGTTTTGGAAAGATGATATTATATAGTATGTTTAACACATGTTGACCTTAAGGCAAATACATGGCTGTTTAGGGTAGGCTAGAAGTAGTTAGCACAGATCATGGAGTTTAAGTATATAAGGTAGACAATTCTGTACAGAGAGTTCCCTATTGAGTTCTTTTGTGTTTAACCCTAATACAAGGTTTCTCTTTATTAACTCACTCTAAGGTCTTTGAGTTGTAATACAAGCTGCTGACAGTCTTTGGAATCACCATTCAAGAACTATCAATATTACCAAGCATTCCAAAAGTTGGTGGGACACAAGTTGTAGCAATACCCTCAAAAAGTATAGGAGTACGAAAAAAATCAAGGACTGGAAAGCATTCAAAAACATGATTAAGAAAACTAAACATAATTTCTTTGATCAGAAAATTCAAGAAATCACTAATATAAAAGTGGGTCTATAGGACCTTATGAATTAGGTTAACAAGTGCAAACTCCCAGCAGTCAAAGCAATCAAATTCAATAATTAGCTGTGTCTAGAAATAGACAATCTTTGGAATGCACTTCATTCTATCTTCAACAAGACTTAAGATAGACATGTTGATTTCAGCCTACTGAACAAACTTCAAGACAATAAATCAGAAGCTTGGCTCCCTTTTTCAAAAGCAGAATTTAGGAATGTGATTCATAATTGCAATAATTCTTTCACATCTAGACCTGATAAACTTTCATGATGTCACCTCAAAATTGTCATTAACAACTCAGTTTGTCTGTTAAAAATTATAGACATAGCTAACACATGTTTTGATATAGGCTTTTAGCCTTCTCACTTCAAAACTTCAATGTCTATCATTATTCCAAAACCCAACAAAGAGTCTTATGACTCTTTCAAATCTTTCAGACCAATTGTGCTCCTAAATATGTTCAGTAAACTAATTGAGAAGGTTATTAGGGAGAGACTACAATTCCATGCAATCACAAATGATTTTATTTACTTCAGTCAATTAGATAGTCTCAAAAAATAATTGACTATCAATGCCATTGTCGCTCTTACTCACTTTATTTATATGAGGTGGGTTAAGAATATTAACACAAGCATGCTCACTTTCAACATTGCCCAGTTCTTTTCATCCCTAAATCATTAATTTCTACCAAATTTTTTTGATAAAGTGGGTTTCAACCCGAAAGTCTCAAAATTCTTTGGTAATTATCTTGTAGAATGATAGACTAAATATGTCTGGAAAATTTTTTCTTTTTCTTTATTTAGTGTAGATGTAGGAGTGAGTTAAGGTTCAGCTCTCTCTCCCATTCTCTCTGCTCTTTATCTTTCTTTCATTCTTTATATTTTTGAAAAACAATCAAAAAATCTAAAAATTCCTACTTTCTTTTTATCTTTTGTCAACAATAGTCTTCTTATCACTCAGAACAAATCTCTTTCTGTTTCCAACTCATTTTTATTTTGTAGTTATCAAATCATCTCGTCTCTTCTTAAAAAATTTGGTCTCAAGCTAGAACACAGCAAGACTGAAATTTTCTATTTCTCATGTTCAACAGGTTCTTTTAATCTCTCTTCTCTCAACCTTTCTTCCTTGAATAGTCCTATCCTCCAACTAAGGAATACATGAAAATATCTTGGATTCATATTTGACAGAAAATTATCTTTCTAAAGCCACATCAACTTTTACACCAATAAAGCTATGTTAATGGTCAAGCATATGAAATTGCTTGGTAATTCTACTCATAGTCTAGCCTCTCAGTAAAAATATCTATTATATAGAAGTTGCATTCTCCCTATTGCTTTATATGGCCATCAACTATGGTTTTACAATAAAGCTCCTCTTTCATATCCCATTAGAGAACTTAACAAAATGCAATGCCATGCAGCGGTATAGATACTTGGTGCTTTTTGCATATCTCTGTTATTTGGTATTGAGATCATTGCAGACCTTATATCTGTCAAATTTCATTTCTAAAAGTTTTGTGGCAGATTCCAGCTCAGAGCTCACTCTCTTTCTACAAATTATATTATCAGGTTGTTATCAGACAGTTCATCATCCTATACAACTCCTCTTTATCCTCTTTTACTGGTGTACCTCAAACCCAAATAGCAACAAAAAATCAAGGGTCACATTGTAGATATCAAAAACAGATACAATGAAATAGATCTGTCATTTGACCCTCTCAACAAAGAATTCAGTTCAGAATAAAGAATCATAGACCTTTTTGAAGATTGTTTCTCATTTCACATGGTGAAAAATAATAACAACAATAACCTCAAAGTACATTGTTTATCTCTTAACAATATTGCTCTAATCTCTTTGCTAGATTCCTCAATAGTTCTTGCTGTTACAGACATAAGTATAAAAAATCGAGTAGTCATGTCAATCACACATATCCATTACTGGGATTGCTCTATCATGAAAACCATTCATCATGCAATCAATGTCATGTCTATGGAAGCTGAGCTGTTCGCCATTAGTGTTGTAGCAACCACTCGCCGGAACGGCACTTGTGAGATGCTGACTTCAGCAAAGCTCTCAGTAGGCTATCTAGTAGTGGGGATTTACAAGAAAACTCAACAAAGAGCCCTTGCTGCATTGCTCCTCTATTTATATAAATTACATGTGGTCCGTGCTACAACAATATCTACCTGCCCTAATGTCCATGCATTGTCCTCATGTCCTATTACTCATCTGTTATAAGACGAGAGTGCGGACAGACTTTGGCTAGGGTTAGAGTTAGCCAGACATAGATAGATAAATAATTATTAGTCTACAACGGAGGAAGAACACGTGACCTGGAAGTCATGTGATAGAGTCTAGAGCGGTCTAGAAGGACTAATGGTCTAGAAGGATCGAGAGGAGTCTAGATAGGAGTTAGGGTTAGGAGTGATGTCAAGAGACATGAGTTCCTCATGGTGTATATATGGTGTGCACGTGTACAGCAGAGATTAAAGGTATGACGTCAGGGCACATGTAGGAAGCATGGTGGTCTTAAGGAAAACACATGTAGATGAGTAATAGAACATGAGGATGATGCATGGACATAAGAGCCAGTTGATATTGTTATAGCATGGACCACATGTAACTTATATAAATAGAGGAGCAATGCAGCAAGGGCTCCTTGTCAGGTTCTCTTGTAATTTCCCCATTTGTTACTTGATAGCCCATTGGAGAGCTTTGCTTGTTGTGAGATCATTTGTCCTTAAGTGACGAGTGGTTGCTACAACATCATCCACCATAAGGCTACTATGCTGTATACATGTGCCCTGACATCATACTCTTAATCTCTATCGTACATATGTATACTGTGTGTACATCATGAGGAACCATTGTCCCTTGACGTCACTCCTAACCCTAACTACTATCTAGACTTCTCTCAATCTTTCTAGACCTTAAGTCCTTCTAGACCGCTCTAGACTATTCCAGCTTCTATCACATGACTTCCAGGTCACATGCTCTTCCTTCATTGTAGACTAATAATATAACTACTACTATATCTTATCTGTCCTAACCCTAACCCTAAAGTCTGTTCACACACTTGTCTTATAACAATCAGGTTGTTATAATACGGTAAAGTGTGAACAGACCTTTAGGGTTAGGGTTAAGATATTATAGTAGTTATATTATTAGTCTACAACAAGAGAGAGAAGGGCATGTGACTTCTCAGTCACATGACATTATGTCATAAGGCCTAGAATAGTCTGAAGTAGTCTA
>Ga0157363_1003643_pt1 | contig 13968 bp, 4 predicted proteins | sample AttsexASBM1_FD_111477 | JGI IMG/M metagenome (GOLD analysis project Ga0157363, IMG submission 111477) | Fungus gardens microbial communities from leaf cutter ant in Ribeirão Preto, State of São Paulo, Brazil - Atta sexdens ASBM1 | ecosystem: Host-associated > Fungi > Mycelium > Unclassified ...
ATACTGTTATATTAAAGAATAGTAATATTCTCTCTGTTTCTTTTTTTAGACTGTTTCTGCTTTCTTGCACGCTATTAATATTATATATATATATATATATATATATATATATATATACACATATATTTATTATTATATTTTATAAATTTTAAAATAAATTTGCCATAACTAATTAAACATTTATTTAATTTCCTTTGTGAAATTTTGTTTGGTTTAGAATTTAGAATTTAAATACAGCAACATGTTTTAATATAATATTAAATAGTAAAATAAATTTAATATTACATAGTATCAATCGAGTTCAAATTAGAGAATATTTTATTCTATACACATTCTTTATTTTTAAACTTCATGAAAATATCTTCTAGTTTTTTCAGTTTGTCATCGTTTGCTCTGACGGAGCTCATCTTTTTTCGGCAAGCGCACGACGTGTGCTTGTCGCACATTTTTTTTTTGCAACCTCTTTGGTTTGCTCTCTCTTTCTCTATCCACGTAATCCTTTTTTTTGCACACTCGTCTTCTCATCCTGATTTCTTCGTCCATGCTCGAAATGCATCTCATTCACAACGTTGGATTTTAATTACATATTTTTTTCACGTACTTCTCATTCTCCTTCTCATATTCCTTTTTCTTTCTCCTTGACATCCGTCGTAGTTAGGAGAACTCTATAGGAGAAGAACGTAAAATTTCGACTGAAAATAGCGATATATGTTATGCAAGCTAAAACTTTTCATTTATCCTGAACAAAGTAAAACATAAAATACAATTAAATAGTACAAAGTAAGATAAACTTGTATTAATTTCTAGAACATATTGTTTTTTGAGTATTGTTGAATATTTTCTTTTAATATAAATATATTTAAATGTATAGAAAACAGTAATTTTTTATTTATTATATTAATAATAATAATAATAATAATAACAATGACAATTGGTAGACATATTTAGTGCAAAATGTATTATTAAAAAAACATTATGTTAAAATAATACTTTATAATAATACTTTAACTATTATTTTTATTTTTCTGCATTCAGTGTTAAACTTGTAAATTAAATTTGTAAACTTGTATGTTAAACTTCAGTGTAATATTTATACTTTAATCTCTCACTATTTATATCAACCTTTTGAATCGGAACTTTTTATCAATATTAATTTATAAAAGATCTTTTTTTCTAAAGATCACTGCATTTCCAATTCTGACCTCAGAATTCTAAAGTTCAAATTTCAAAAAATCTGATATTATTAAATTCGATTTTAGATTTTTGGTATTTCTGAGTTTGAATGTAGCTTGCAAATATCAAATTTTAAAAATGTAGTAATCTCTATGAAGGAGAATATAGTGTCAAAGGACTAATTACAGTTTGAAAATCAGTTTGAAAATTAGTTAAATATTTATGTAGCACTGATGAACTTCATGTAAAACGAAACTGGAGAGTTGATATCACATCGCAGTTTAAAAACTCTTTAAAATCAAGGTCATAAAATTATCTTTTTTAAATTCTGTCTACCATATTGAATCTACCATTTTGAATTTTTTTACTTTTGACCTCAATTCGAATAAAACATTATCCTCGAATAAAACATTATCAAATTACTGTCAAGTTTTTATAAAAATCGAGAGAGCAATTTATGAAATAAAAGAAGGTGATCTCGAATTGATCGACAAGGTTTAATGAAAATTGATCTTGTTATAATATTTATGTTTACTCATACTATATATATGTCAGATAATCAATTTTATATATAAGAAAAATATATTAAAATATATTTTTAATTTTTTGCGATTAAAAACGTTCCTTTTGATTCATTTAATATATTAAGATAATATCGCGGCGATTTAATTTATTCTTCTACTTCAGAATCTCACGTTTAATTATATTATAAGTAACTTTTATATATGTTTAAAATATAAGTATTAATAATAATATTTTCGTTGTATATTAATATTTTGGATACAAACGTGATTAATAATTTTATATTATTAAATATCTTTGCATAAATTTAATTTTGACACAATCAAAGTAGAAAGCTGAATGGATAATGCTCCTCCATCTAACGCTACGCTTTTATGACTCAATAACGCATTCCGTGTTACGTATACACATAGGCAAATGCCGTGGGTTATAAATTATGCCAGGAAACTTCGCGAGAAGAATATTGGTGGCGCACGCAAAACTAAACAAACCTTTCACGAGGATCCTAATGACACGTAACGAACGCGACTGACACGAACTATGCTCGAACTTCAAAACGCGAGGGGGTAGCTTTCGTGTAAATACTGAAGAGGCAGGGAGAAATGCAAGAAAGTCGAGCGAAATTACCCAGAGGTGAAAGAGTATGAAAATTAATTAATTATAATATTGAGGTGCGTCAAGCTGTTAAACGATGTTCAATAGTTTCATCAAAGGATGAAATATACAGAAAAATAAAATATACAGAAGGTCGAAATCTTTTGGTTACTTTTTTAAAAAAAGGAAAATATTGTCACTTACAATTTGTAATTTATTGAATACATTTAAATATAAATTTGAATATAAATTCTATCTTTATTTATATCTTTAAATCGTTAAATACTAATTTGGTGTTAAATTGGCAGTCCTATGATATCATTATTTTTTTAAGAAGAATTAAAGATACTACTACTTATATTTGATTCTTTTAAAGTAGTTTTATACAATTATTTTTCGAAAGGAGCGTACACTTGATATTTTTTTTTACTTTTCATCCTTATATGAAAGAATGTTGAACCGTGTGTATTGTTTGACCAATGTCACAGCAATTCGTCTGTTTACTGTCATTTGTTTGTTGATCGATCGCGATGCGTACCACTATCTCTTGTCAAACATTCGTTTAAACGGTAGACTGGTCGTTCTCGCGATCTCTCCCCGAACATCGACGCGGTATCGTGGCGCGATCTCGACAAATTATTCGGTAGTTATCGCCCTCCCCATCATGGACGACACTAGATTGTACAAGTACTATCGAACATCCGGATACGGTTTGAATTCGCTGGTCAGAAATGCGGATCGATTAGGTTAGCCTGGTTTCATCGGGGACTTTAATTTTTCACACGAACCGTGCTTTCAGATATACCGATTTCTCATCGCTGATTATAATCTAAGACGATTCTTCAACTTAAGTATTTATTGCGGAGCGGTGACTTTTGTTACTTTCATCTTTGTAATAATTATGGCCATCTGTTCGATAGCGGTGAGTTTATTATAAAATAATTTTAATTAGAGAACGGATAACAGAATAGTTTTACTTTTTGCATGTATTATTTTATTTTATTAAGCATAAAATTTATCAGATAATTAACAAAAAGAGTTTAGATTAGTCGTTAAAAAGTCTGTTTATTAACTTTATTCATAATAACAAGCATGAAAGCTTCTATGAATTATTCGTTTGGTGAGAGAAAATTCAAGTGAGCTTATTATTCTGGCAATTAATTTGCATATGATACCGTATGACTCGATACAATAATTAAAACGCCATGACAATACGAGTACACGATTCTATAATTAATTGTTTGCTTTAAATCCAACGTAATAATATTATTTCAGCGTGTAATTAATCAAGGAACAATAAACGATCGACGTCGCGGAATTATCGATATATTCCCTTTCGCATCGTGATCAGGTTTTGAATAGATAATGTTCACCGTTGTATATATCGTAACGAAAGAAAACGAGTCACGTATCTTTCGAAAACCTTGCCAACGCCAAACTATCTTGCCGGCTTAAAGAAAATGTAAACAACTTTGCGGGGCAATCACTGGAATACTGATATGTCCGCGCACGTGCCACGTTGTAACAAATATAATTCTTACACATATAAAGTATATCATATGCCTTCAATCTTGACGAAGAGGGTTTCAGCTACATATCTCCCACGCAATAACGTTTGCTTTAATCCTTATCGGCGTAACGACGTTCAGAAGCTACAATTTTGAACTTTGAAAAATTTGCAAACATCAAAGTTTTTATTGACCTTTTATCCGCTATTATTTTTATTTCATGACATTTATGTCTTGATAAAATAGTTTTTATTCAGAAAACACGCGATAATTTTATAACAATTTGTTACTATTTTTAACATGATAAGCATACAATAATAGGGAATATTAATATAGGGAATATAGAATATAGAATAGGGAATATAGAATTCGAAATAAATGTAAAAAAAAAATAGAAAGATTAATTTAATAAAATAAAATTTAATTTAATATATTAATTGCCTTAAATATTTAATATTTTCACGCCAGGGTTTAAATATGATGACGTTGAACAATACACTTTTTTGTGAATTGTTCGAAAAAGCGGAAAAGGTAAGTTAGGCAGTTTTGGCAATCACAGCTAAACTGAAGTTTGATCGAGGCTAGAGCGATATTGAACCTCCACACTTTAAAAGCATCAATTGCCAATAATTTGTAGAAGTTACCACGAATGGAAAGTGTCGTTAGCATCATACCTCCGTACAAATGTATTCACAAGCATGTAAGTTTATTAAAGATTTTTTAAAGGATACGATTAACGATTTTCTTCGTCACACTGCTAATAACTTCAATCTCTAGTTACAACGAATGAATGTGTTTCAAGAGAAAACGAAAAAAATGGTAGGTTTTGATAATAATTTATCATTCGCTACTCTTACTAATTATATTTTAATATCTGAATATTCGGATTTTGTTGCGCACAGTTACGCAAAGAGCAATTGGAATTGGAAATAATGAACAGCAAAATGTCGTGTATCGAGAAGTTATTGAAGCCCGAGGTAAATTATTTGTCACGATAAATGGGATACATTGTGCGGTCCGGTCGTTATTATTAGAGTAAATAAAAAAAGTTCTCATTCCAAACTTGAGCGCTATCCAGGCGTGTATTCTCTGTCATCTTTTTTTTAATTCAACGCTATTGATAAAAATAATCGATCCATAGTTCATTCGCATCCCTATTCAGAATTTACACGCGATCATCGACCTTAAATAATTTAATAATCCGCAGATCGCAGAGATGAATACGATGAAACTCGTAGAAACTCTTACAAAGGGTTACGAATAACCGTGTGCCAATCGCGAACTCGCTTTTAATTAAAATTTTGCCGTCGTCGATGAATGAGAGAATTTAATAAAACGCATTTATACGATTTTCCGCGTATACGCGTGGGATATTGTTACGATAGAAAGGAGTATCTCTTTCGCTACACGCGAGGACGACCTATAAATACTGAATTACCAAAGGTCGTATAAACGTATCATGGTCTCTGCAACTTTCGGTCGTTGCGTCGGGCATTAGATCAGTCTCGGCAGGCAATCGCGCTCGATTGGCAGACATAAAATTAGATTCGACCCTATCTTAGACCTTTCTGTGGCTATCCGAGTTTATCTTTCGCGACGAGATATATTTTTACTCGTTTTGTTAACTCTTTCTGAACGCGGATATTTCGATGCTTTAATTAAGCGTGTCATATTTTTATTTCTTGCCGACAATAGATATTCAATGTATTTCGAATGTAAACTTCCAGATTAGTGAGTTATGTTGAAAGTATCATTAACAAGACGATATCGCAAATTACTATAAATATCACACATTCTTATCGCCAAATGATATTCTGTTCGATAATAATTGATGAAATAATGAAATTGTGCAAGCCAGGAACTTTCCGCTTTAGCTTAGTTTCTTTTAATCAATATGTGACGAATCTTTTCCGCGATATATGCATCATTATATTGTGTAAATTAATTCATTTACCTTCTAATAAAATATTTATTATTGATAAAATTATTGACATGCAATAGTAATGTATATTGCATTAATTGAATATTGTCATTAAAATTTGTTGATAGTAACTATATCCGATTATTATGCTGATAATGTATGTATTATACAAACATCATATATATAACTCTATTAATAATAATCTCTCTAGGAACAATCCGAGTGGCGTCGTAGTAGATCACCAAAGGTATATCATCGCTCCATTAATGTAGAAGCATCAAAATAACAAGCGAAAAAGAAGATGCATTTATATGTAAAATCCAATGAAATTTTATTCTTTATTTTATAATATTTATGATGTTTTCATTAACGATGTATAATTGCTATAAATGTAATGTTGTCTCATGTCACACTTTAAACATGTAACATAAATTTTGTGGAATATAGTAAACCAATAACACACATTTTCACATTTTATTCTCGTTAACGATATTTAATTATAAACATTTATGATTCCATCCGTGATTTGATAAACGTCTCAAAATTATATAATTAGATCAAAATTAATAGAATTAGATCTAAAATTATATTAGATATCCGTTCGTTGTATTTATGGATGTAGAGCACAAGTTATATTTGTTCACAAGTAATATCACGATATCTGTTAGATATGGATTAAATATAAAATTTAATGAATTATAACTTGATCTTCGATAGTATGTCGAAAACATTTTCACGTAGCAGAAAAACAGTTGCAAACAATGGTTTTGTCATCGAAGTATCGTTGTTCTGCGTCCTTGTTCAAACACGCGTAATTTTCGTATGATCACATCCAAAGCAGTATAAATCGTGACCTATTAAATAGACTGTTTCACGTGCAAACGCACAGTTTTTCTGACAAAATTTTTGCGCTAAAATAGGCGGCGACACGGGATGTTGAAATTCTAGTACGTGCCGAAACTCGCTGAAAAAAAATGTGACGATCTTTTTTGCGGTCGACCACATGTGAACGACGAGTGCTGTTACGTTTTGTAAAAAGTAAACGCCATAACGTCGCTTACGTTATACTCTTTCTCTTTTCCATGCTTCGATATTCAACCATTTTAGACCGTGTTATTTTAGACCCGTATTATATTCACGAAAGTCATTAAAGGCGACCATGTACCATTTTTTTTCAATACTTTTCATTATACGTGTAATAATATATTTATAGACATATTTATATACATATTTCGTTTGATTATTCATTCTATTATATCTATTCTCGAATATTCATTTTTATGTAATATGCAAAAGTCAAATCGATAATACATTACGATCTGTAAATTGAGAAATTATTAATTAAAGGTCGATTAACTTGAACTTTTAGAAATACCAAATTTAGAAATACCAAAACAATCTTGCTGAAAATTCTATTTATTCAATTTATTAAAATTCTATTTAATCAAATGAATTTTCCTGAACGCATTTCAGTAATGATAATAGAGAAATCAGACTTTGGTTCCACAAAATAAAAATTTGTTATAGTTATTATATTAAAAACAACTTATTTAATGTAAAATTAATCAAATATTCCTTAAGAACGAGAGGTTGAATATATAAGTAATATATACATTACGTAATAATAAGAGCTATTGTGAGCACAACACTATTGTTTCGAGACAATAACCATTGAAGTTTAACACTATTATCCAACTTGGAAATAAGAAAAGACAATTTAGCATGATTACAATCTACCAAACTTTAACGTCTATTATATTAAGACGATCACGCGCGCGCGCGCGCGCGTGTTTTGTGTGTGTGTGTGTGTGTGTGTGTGTGTGTGTGTGTGTGTGTGTTTGTGCTATATGTGGTCGTTGCGCAAAACTGTACCGGTGTAAAATGTATCATTAGTGTATGTACTTCCTACAACTTTAGTCACAATAAGTTCACATTGCGGAAAAATGGAAAAAAATCGAAGATAAGAATACTATATCGATACTATATCGATTATATGTAGACAAATATAATTAATTTCCTTCCATTTTGAAACTAATTAAATAAATTATTTATAATAATTTAATTAAGAATACATTAACTTGACGTTTAAACACGAAAAGTCCTATGGAAATATGTACGTATACTATAATATTAAAAATTTTTTTAAAATCTTATAAAAAAAAAACAGAGAAAAAGTAAGGTTATAATGTAAACTATTTTTATCTTTCTAAATTGAGTCAATATAATATTTTTTAAATCTAAAATAATGTCTTATATTATTCGACCTACATTTGGTTTATATATAAACTTCTATTTCTATTCCTGATTAAAGTTGACTCACCCCCGATGCCGACCGATCGCGCACCATCCCTCTTCTTTTCTCGCCTAAGCTTACGGATGTCGCCAGTAGTGCCGGTCCGAACTGTCACGGCGCAACGAGTCTGGCTACAACCGTCTGTTTCCACTTTCGATCCCCCGTTACGGCAGGGGTTGGAGAGACTGGCTCAGGAATTGAACGCGGCTACGTGGCGTACGAGAACAGGGTCTTTGCTCCCGTTTAATATTTTAGCCAGTCCATTGGCTGCTGCCGCTCGAGGCATCGACATGCGCTCTGGCTTTCGGCTCGTTCCGTTCCGCTCGGCACGGTACGGCACGGCACGATACTGCACAGCACGGCATGGAACGGCACGGCACGCCGCGCTGTTCGCACGCCTCGTTACGTCAGGCCGGACTTGAAGCTCCGGGGTGCAATCTAACGAATGCGCTACGCGGCATCCGATATCGATATGGGGATGAAACGGATCGATTCTCGCCGCACCGCGCCGCGCTGCGCCGCGCGCGCTCGCCCTGTTTATTCGGCCATCGATCCCGCACCTATCGAACCGCAGTGGCCGCTTACGGTTCGGGAAGTATTGCATTCCGACCGATTCATGAAAACAGCCTCGGAAGGACCTCGTTATAAACAGTAGATCGTTACCGTATCGTTAAACTCGGATTTCCCTGTCTATATCTTCTTCCCTAGTGTAAAATCGAATTAAAGATAAAAATGGAACTGCTAAAAACAGTTGGAGTTCTAAAGAAATACAGCATCTTATGCGGGAACTTTAATTCTACAATATCGCTTGGTTATATCACTTTCTTTTTTCCTTTTGATTTCTTTAGAATCTGAATTGATTTGATAGTTGCTTTTATAAGTGCTTCTGCATGATTCGCAATTTGCAAATGCTGACGCAGAATGACCATCATTGCATGCAAGGTATACGCGGATGAAAATTAACCGCACGCAATAAAAAAATAAATGCAAATTGTTGCATTTGATAGCATCAAACAGCATGATATTTTATAGAATAATAAAAATGGTTAGATATTTATACTATTTTCTTTTTTTTTCTATTAATTTTTTTTTTTAAATTCTGAATTGATTTGATTGTTGTTTTTACAGAGTTACGACAAAACTGGAAGTCAGAGAAATTAGAGAAATGTCAGGGAAATTGAAAACAATTAGAGTAAATTAGGGAAAGTTAGAGAATTTTGAACAATTTTCTGGAAAATGAAAATTCTTGACTTTAAGAAATTTATATGCGTATATCACATAGTTTTAAAATACTACTAACTTAATAATAAATGCAATATGAATGATAATTTACATTGCTGTGTTAAATTTCTCCAGTAACAAAAAAATATTTAATGATTTCCAAATTAGGACAAAAAAATACAAGAAAAGTTCAAAATATTATTGAAAATATAAAAAAAAATCATCTGGAAACGGGGAAAAGTTATTGAATTCTATGATAAAGAATTTATGACAATCCTGTTTTTATACAAAACAATTTTTACAAAAATAAAACGTATTCATTCGATAGCATTAAACATCTTTGGATAACAATTAAATGGTTCGATATTTTAAACTTATGATATATGGAACCGCATTTGATGCTTATGGGAACTAACGCGAGGGAATACATCATGTTTGCCCGATGTAACATTGATGAATGGATTATAATCGCGAAGTTCAGGATCGATAAAAGATCATAAAGCTAATTTTTTTGTACAAAATATTTCATAAGCCGCAGATCTCCCATGTGTTAACATATAAAGGAATAATTGCTGACTTAATATGCAAACTGCGATAAATTTTTATACTTAATTTAAATATTTGTGATATCGCAGTTTGTCTTAGATACGTGGTAAAAAAATATTGACAATTTTTTTTTATGTTTGACTTTGAAAATTCAGTGGAAACGCGGTTCCTCTGCTCCTACTCTCACTTCATCTCCGTGCTACGATCTCAGGATTTTTAAACCTCGTGAAATGGCAACCCTAGTGTTGACGTTGGAGAATCGGGTATAGAGTAGCTTCTATATCGTACACTACGTGGTCACTGAACCGTGCGGAGAATTTTTAAAGTAGAAGAAACCTTACAGCACACAGACTATTGCTGGCATAGTACAGACGTCTAAAAGCATAACTTGTATGCTTCCTGCTTGCTATAAAGCCGCGTGTCTACATAATTAAGTTTAGTATATAGTAAAGCTATAGTATTGTGACGTAAAGTCAAAGTTAGTTGGCAGCGTGATTTAACAGATTTAACAAGCCTGGTATTTAATAACAACGAATATTAAATTTGAAGTGCAATTCGAAATAAAATTTTTGAATCTAAATTCAGAAATTTCTCTATGTGCGCATAAAGAATTGAAATTGAAGAATTGAAGAATTGATCGATGTTTGTGCTTTTGATACGTGACTCGACTTGGCTTCTTTTGTCATTCATCGACTATAGTCAGTAAAGCCGTATGCTGATTGGCATTTTGTGCCGACTAGCATAGATCGATTGACACGTATTCAGTAACGGGCAATGCCCAATCGTTAAAGCCGATTATAGTAAAGGATAGAATATAGAAGACGTCTTAAGCAGAAATAGACTCACAAATTAAAAATGAAAATAGGTTTATTGAAGAAGAATATGAGCAGAAATATGAACGTAGCATGATGTAATGATATTTAAGATTAGATAATTGAAAAATGAATAATTTATTAATATCATCCTTTTTTTATCCACAACATGATTACTAATGCAATTTAAAAAAAATAAATGATTATAAATATCTTTTAGACTGACAATAATAAATTAAATAAAAAGAAAAATCCTGTTTTTTATTTTTGAAAAGAATTTAGAATTGAAAAACGTATCTACAAATTTACACATAAACATTGTCAAGTAACTAAGTATTAAGATCTCTCTTAGTTGAAAATAAATGACTTTAATAATGTATTTAGCCTTCAGGATTTATTTAAATTTGAGTTTGTTTAATATTTTATACTACAAAAGTAGTTCACCGCGGATGCAAATGCGGTCGAGAGATGCGCAAGTAGCTAGTGATTATATATTTTATAAGAGGCTTGCAGTCTTTCGCAGAGAGATTGACGCGTTATGCCAATGTTTTGTAATTTTAGAAGTGATAATACGATTTGAGAATGACTTTGGTTGTAGACGGAATTACACGAAAACCCCATTTATTCTACGTGTCGATAAGCCTTTGAGAAATCGATCGTACCGCAGCAGGGTAGGTTGTTTATGCAAGTGTCGGTTACGTTACCACGCCGATAGCCTCGTTTGGCAAGTGTCTCGCGTCGCCATGCTTTACCGCGAAATAACCCAATAGCTCTGACACGTATCTCTGTAACGTTCGAACTTCGGAAATTTCGGACACGCGGCCGACAATGATTTCGCGTTTATGGACGTGGTTTTCGCACTTGGTTCACGAGGATTTCACCTCACTATATATAGTATAAAACAAATTGATCAAAACCGGATGCTATATGGTACAGATTTAATGCAAAAAGGGAAAATCTAAAATTCAAGATAAGCAATTATATCATTGCTCTATATTGTTAAACATATATTTTATTTACAAAGGAATTATATTTCTATATAAAATAAATATAACTATACGAGAAAAAACAGCTTTGCTGAAATATTTAAAAGTTTAACTGGACATATATCTGAAAATATTTTTGTTAGACTATTAAAATAATTGTACAGGATGCTCAAGCATGCTGCAAAAAGTTTTGACATTCTAGCAACAGTTTGAACAGTCCTGCACCAATATTTGATGGTCCGATAAAATTATTTTTATAACTGTATCTGACTAAATTTGTAGATATTTCAGTAAAACCGTTCTCTCTCTCTGTGTACCTTCAGAAAGATTAAAAAGGAATTATTTCATTTTCGTGAAGGAATGAACTATTTCAGTTCTCGATCACTTCGTAATTGATTAATTTTCAAAGCAATCACAAATCTCGTGTACATTGTGAATAAAATTTTAGGAAGAATAGGAGAAAGCGATTTCTCAATAGGTTAGTAAGTGGTTTTTCTTATCCGGGCAAGTAGTAAGCATCTGGAATATGGTCAGACTCACGGTCAGGCTCTTGACAAATATCCCGGGTGACGCTTGGCGAACGAAGAAAATCCGATTGTGTCAGTCGCCTATGTACCCACGAGGAACTTGAAAAATCGATGGTAACTTCTGACAACGGCCCGCGAGAGCCGCGATCCCCCTTTTCGTCTCTTCTGTCGCCCTTCGTTTTGGCACCCGCTCTTCACCACCTCCCGAGAACGCTGTCTACGCAACTATCGACTTTTTCGTGAACGTGAGAGAGAAGGAAATGGGTGAGGGAATGGGAGGAGGGAATGGGCTGGGCAGGATATGGTAGCCGACAAGCAGCTTCTGAAAAATGCCCCTGGAGCGTGACTACTCTCTGCTCTTTTTTCTCTCTCTCTCTCTCTCTCTCTCTTCTTCGGCCTCGTCCAGCACCTCGTGCGATGCCCACACCAGGTGGCGGCGAGAGGATTCGGAACGAATGAGCCACACGTGTGGCGCGCATTCTCTTTTTTCTTCCTTCCTTCCTTCCTTCCTTCCTATCCTCCTACCCTCCTACCCTCTTTCATTCCATCCACCCTACGCCTCCCATCGTCGATTTCGCAGCTCGCTACTGGCAAGCAAGGCAAGTCGAACTCTTGTGAAGCTCTCCCTGGAATCGTGATTTACACTTGTCATGGCGTCGCCCGTCCTGTACCACGTGTCGCGGACATTTGGCACTTTACTCCTTTGCCTTGTCGCGATCAGAAATTCGAAAATCGCGTGTTTCCTCTGTATTTGTGCACTAGAATTGTATTAATAAATACGAACTTACTCGGCTCAACGAAAATGAGACGGACAATTTATATTATTAATTTTCAATACATTAAAATCTTAAAACGATGCCAATTGAGCATTGAATTATAAAATTTCTAAGCAATTTAATTTATCATATTACTATATATAGCAGTTCGGTTGCGTTGTTAAGTCGGAAAAATAATTTCGGTGCGCAATTTCGAGAGACTATAAACGTAGTATACAGAGTGTATCTGAAATAATACTAATCATACAGTGCTATTCTTAATAAAAAAACTGAATCGAAAAGTCTTCTACCATTTTGCAATTTTGGCAATAGAGAGATATTAATTTCTAACGAGATATTAATTTCTAAAGATTATCGAATAAATGATAAAATCGATGTATAAGACAATTTTAAGATATCTTTCAGTGTTACTTATGAAATATTTTGAAGAATATTTCTTAAAGAACTCTTAAAGATATCTTAAAATTGTTTTAACGTTGATTTTAGACCTTTTGCTCATTGGGTAACTAAAAAAAAGTATTGCGAAAATTATAAAATGATAGAGAATTTTTCGACTCAGTTTTTTATTAGGAATAGCATTATGATTAGTAAGCATTATTTCACATACACCCTGTATAAATTCACACGAAATTATTTAAAGCATTCAAGATTCGACCGATATAAACACTGCTTCTTATTGTGTGTTCACGTTATACGATCCTAATAAATTGTTTATTATAATTTATATTAAACCTTATTATCTGGCGATTACTTTATTATGTTCTCTTCTTTAATTAAAAAAGATTTTTCTTGTTTTTAGAAAGCAAAGTAGTTTAATACAGATTTAGTACTTTAATGCAGATCGCGATTACAATTAAGCTTTAAAAGCTTAATGCATTTAGAATTTATTAGCTCGCCAAATGCTACCATTTTGTGCCCAGTCTTTAATTAATAGAGGTGTGCTATCAGTCCGCCATCTGCACTATTGTAATTTTATGAGGTAGGATAGAATTGAATACCTTTAGCTTTAATTGTGTTTTACGTTGTTTATCGTTATCCACTGCCATATAAATTGTTAAACTGCATCTTTATTATTTTCTTTATATAATG
>Ga0157363_1003644_pt1 | contig 13967 bp, 11 predicted proteins | sample AttsexASBM1_FD_111477 | JGI IMG/M metagenome (GOLD analysis project Ga0157363, IMG submission 111477) | Fungus gardens microbial communities from leaf cutter ant in Ribeirão Preto, State of São Paulo, Brazil - Atta sexdens ASBM1 | ecosystem: Host-associated > Fungi > Mycelium > Unclassified ...
ATTATCTGTATTGATCTTAATCATTGTTGTCATCATTATTAAACTTCTGAATCACTTCTAAACCTCTGAGAGTGTACCTAAGGTTCAGATATCACAAATAAGTGAGTAGTTCATTTTGTGATAGAAAAGAAGAACTCTGCTATAGAAGACCAAGTTGGATAGAAGTAAACTCTACTATGAATGACTGAGTACTCACAGGATTTTGACAGAGATGAATATCACAATAGATAATAAGTTGTGGAATAATAAAGCCATAGGAGATGGGCTATTATCTGATGTTTGAAATAGATAACATTACTGTAGAAAATGAGCTATTATTGTAATCCTGAAGATTGCTACTTAACATTCAGCTCCAGCCTTCTGGTATAATCTCATTGCCAAATAATATTTTCTTTCTATTCTTGTTTTGTAATATTATATTACATAATCACCTAAACAATTACAGTTTCTCCTGTAATGCCTCCTTACTCTTACATTAAGCATTATAGGTAAGGATTTATCTTAGTATCATGTACTTACTCTTATATTAAGCATCACAGACTTAAGCACTTAGTGTTTGGTGTTTGAGTCAAGTGAAGTCTACCCAGACTTACAATTATTAGAGTTAGACTTACAATTATTAGAGTTAGACTGAGTATATAATACTTATCAACAAACTGGTTCCAATCAGAGAGCTAGCCTTGAAAAATGTCCTAATCTTCCTAGTTAAGGTCTATCTCAAACCAGCCTTGGACAACTTCATAGAGATAGGTCATTACAAAGTTGATATTTGCAATGTCTATATCAAACTGTACAAAGTTTGTACAGAAATATAAGTGACATTGAAACAGAAAATTATTAAGCTTGTTAGGCTCAGCTTTGTTAAAAGTATTAGAGATGCAGACTTTAGTTCTCTTAGAATCAGTTGTTGGACTAGGAGTTTGATTAGTGTTAAGAGTATTAAAAATATTAGCCAATTGTTTATTAGTATTATTGCTGTACCAGGGTTTTAACCAGAAGCAAGTATATGAGTATTGAGAATTAATAGGTTATTAGTTACAAAAATATCCTTCCAATTAGAGTTGTTGCTCATAAGAACAATACTAGAGCCTAGAATAGGTAAAACTCTGGTAGCTTAAATACTTTGAGTTAGAGACCAAGAAGATGAATGTTTTCACTAATAGATTTGTCATAAGCACTGTAGAATATTTGGTGTTGTGATGACCACTAGTCTAAGAATAACCAATAGACTACTAAGTAAACTTAAGAGTGAAGTATCTTGTGAGAATTATAAGAGAACTTGATAAGGAGTCTTCAATGTATTTTTATACTATTTATACTATACATAGTTGGTCCATGCTAGCAATAAATAAGCCTTTTCTAAAGTCCACATATTATCTATAAGTTTACTACACTGCTATCATAAGGCAAACATACTTCTGATATTATTTGTTCTAGCTCCTTCTACTATATTCTAGATTTTTGATATCAAATCATGTGATGCATCATGTGATCACAGTCACATGCCTCTTCATCATTCAAAAAACAAAAACAAAACAAAACAAAAACAAATTAATAGATAAAAGAAAAAGAAAATTAAAATAAATTGTTAGTGCCTAAGCTGTTGTGGCAACTACTAGACCAGTGTCCAATAGCAGCACAATCAATAAATCTCAAAGGGCAGATATCTAATGGGAACATGAGTTGTGTATTCACAAGAGAACTCGACAGGGAACCACAACAGTATTCTATTGACTATTTATATAAAGTATCCTTGGTCCATGCTATGACTTCTCTATATCTACCCTAATGTCCATGCCCTGTCCTCATATCCATTACTCATCTATCATGCATCTACCTCAAGACCAGCATGCTGTATACATGTGCCCTGACATTATACTCTTAATCTCCATTGACTATACATGTACCATGTATACACTATGAGGAACCCATGTTCCTTGACGTTACTTCATCTCTAAACTCTTTCCAATCCTTCTAGACCCTAGATCCTTCCAGACTGCTCTAGGCCTATGATGTCATGTCATATGACTTCCCAGTCATATGCCCTCTCTCTCTCGTCATAGACTAATAATAATACTACTATCTATATCTTATTTTATCTTACTCAAGTCTGTCCATACTTTCTTGTCTTATAACATAAGCATACTATAACATTTGGAGGAAAGTCTCTAGTGAGATGTTTGTCCAGATAAGGGACAGAGTTGAATGGTATTCTAAGAAAAAGAATGGGGTTTGATTCAAAGTAGATTAAAGAGTAACAGCAGACTAGGGAGTCTGATAATACTATCAGATGTAGTTTATACTTGAGGGCAAAAGTTATAGGGTTGGCTTGGAGTTTGTACCAAGTGTGAAAACTTGTACAAGTAGTGCAGAGTTACAGACTTTGTAAAATAACCTTAGCTTTAGCTTATATATTATACTATCTGTCTGCTATAGGATTACAACTTTGGAAAAAGGAATAGAGTCCAAGGGAATAAGTTCTGATAGAAAAGTGTGTTACTATAAAACACTAGAATTTAGTATTAAATAATATTTGATATTTATCAATTATTAGACTGAAGAATACAATGTATCTACCAGTCTTTAAATACAAGTATGATTAAAAAAGAACTTGGATGTCTCATAGTACAGCTCCAAGTAGAGGGTTCAGTAGTAAAACACTAACAGAGATTAGATAGAAGAACTCTGTTATAGAAGGCTGAGTCTAGAAAGTAGTAAACTCTGCTGTAGAAGACTGACTACTTACAGTATTATGCTGGAAAAATGCTTTTTTGCAAAAACAAGTAATCTCCTAAGGATTTTGAGTATATAAGACCTTTTTGAAGGCATTAGCAAGAAGAATCTACACTCATAGGTGACATTTCAGATCCTCTTGAGCAAACAGCAGTTGAGAGGTGGTGTGGTAGCTGTTAACTAAACCAGATCTCAAGTAGAAGAGGTCTCTGAGGACAAGAAGCACTACTCACAAATGACTAGCTATGAAGTGCATGTACTTATGAGAGAGTTTTACCAAGTTACAAATGTTCAGATGGTTGAATAAGGCAGAAATGCACTAGATTAAAAGCTGACAGAGTCCAGAATAGAAGAATGGAAAGGAGTGGCCATAGAAATGGTAAAAGGAAGAATAGAATGGGCTCTTGTAAGTGGAGATCAATAATTGGATTGATGTTGGGTTGTAGATGAAAAAATGGTCATATGCCTGTGAGACCTTTAGAAAGCTTCATTATAGTTTTGGTCTTCATTCTCTAGTTCTATTCTTTGTATTTTTAGACTAATACATAAGCAACAGGTGGAGAGAAGTAAGAGAGAGGACCCCTATCTGAATATCCCTACTTGAGAGCAGTTTTAACTTTTATTTTGTCAAGTGAGTGTTGTTAGTACCTGCTATCAGTTTTGAACAGTTCTAGTAGTCTGGAAAATGCTGGTAAGATGAGTATCAGTTAGTATCTTCAGTTGTAAGGTTCAACTTGAGAGATGTCTTCAAAGTGCATCATCTGGGATGGATAGTGTTGTTAGAAGCTCTTAAGGAGCTTTATAATCTATTTACTAGATTTTCTAAAGGAGCTTGTTACACAGCATAAGGTTCACTGTTTAGAAGTGTGTTAGCAAAAGAAAGTGTTTGTGAGCAGATACTACTTGTATATTCCTTTTAATATTCTTTCTAACTTTATTCTTTCATATTCATAAGAGCTCTTTTGAGAGTTTTATGAGTTTTAATCATTTTCTATACTATTGTTTCTATATCTTCTATTGATTCCTGATGCTGATAATGTTCTCTTTGAATTCTTTAGTGCACAGTTAAGGGCTAGTGTTGCATGGTTCTTTTTGCACTCTAGTATAATCTCTTTTCTGCTTTGACCCCTATCAATTGGGTTTGACAGGAGATAATATCACCACAGATGATGAGTTATGGAATAACACTACTATGGAAGATGGGCTATTGTTGAGGATGAACTTAGTATATAATACTTAAATACAATTATCTTTCATCTACTACTTCTCATTTCTCTGCTGTTTTGATTATCTCATCATAACATCTCTATATCATCAAATCTTATCTGGTATAAATCAACTACTTCTATTCTATGTTAATCACTTTCTAAACATCCTCATGGAACATTTTAGAAGCTCCATAGAACTTCCTTCTAACATTCAAGAACCATTCAGATTTAAAGTATCACTTACAACCTTTATTTTATAGATATATTAGTATATAAGTCAAATAGTTACATTGTAAATTTCTATCCTGAAAATTAACTAAAACTACTCTCTTCTAGTATTGATAGTAACACACCTCACTATCTTTGGGTGGATTACCTTCTAAGACACTCTTAAGTATTTTCTCCAAAATATATAACTAGTGTAATGATTAAAGATATAGTATATGAGTTAAAGCTGAAAGTTGTTTGTTATCTACATTTTATACATCATATATATATATAAGTAGAATACTTCATATGTCTTCTAAGCATCTTCTATGGACCTCAACCACTAAGATGTTAACAATACCGCACACTCCTCTCTGCTATCTGAACTCATACTTGAACATACTGTTTTTACTCTTGAAAATCTTCACATCTAAGTTCCTTTACTTGATCTATTTCTTATGATACCACTTCTGCAGACTTTTGTCCTAAGTATAAACTATGCTTAATAACTACTAGAATTGTATCATATTCTTAAACTAGTAGTAACTTGTTATAAAGTTAATGTTATAGAACACTTTGACACTAACATTTTTCTTTCTCTTTTATCTATTTTTCTTGATTTTATATTTCTTTTCTTTGAATTTCTTTTTCTTTTTCTTTTTAGTGACGATGAAGAGGCACATGACATCGCAGTCACATGACATGTCACATGATGTGACGTCATAAGCCTAGAACATAGTGGAAAGATCTAGAAGATGATGTTAGGGCACATGTATACAACATGGTGGCCTTGAGTAGGAAATAAGATGGACATGAGGTTGTAGCACGGACCAGATGTATTTAGTATATATAGGACTCTAATTTAGCAGAGACTCCTTGTCGAGTTCTCTTGTGAATTTCCCACTTGATATCCAACTAAGAGATTTACTGTTTGTGTGATCATTTGTCTTTGTAATAAGTGGTTGCCACAACAGTTAATGGTATGATTCTGCTAGAGTTTTTCTAGCACTGATATTTGGTATTAACTTTCTTACTAGCTTTTCTTCTTTATTCATGTACTATAACTTACTTAGGAACTTTTATATTTTATTCCAATTTTATCTTTATTTTATATATTTTCTCTCATTTTTTTCTTTTCTAGACAATGACAAAGCATATGTTGGCCATATAATAGAGTACACTAATATATAGTGTAAGAATGCAGTAAGGACCCCTTTTCAAGTTTCTCTTATAATCTTTACAAGATTTAACCCCTTCTAAGTTACTACTTGGTCTGATATTATAATACACTTGAACTCTTATATTTTATTTTGATTTTCTTTTCATTTTATCTATTTTCTTTGATTTGATTCCTCTTTTTCTTTTATTTCTTGGACAATGAAGAAACATGTGACTGCAGTCACATGACATTATATCATAGGCCTAGAACATTGTAGAAAGGACTAGAAGAAATGATGTTAAGGTGCATATCTATAGTATGTCAACCTCATAGTATACTCATAGATGACATATAGACCTTAGGATAGGATTATTTATTGTTAGCATGGACCATGTGTTAGTAGTATATATAGTATAGAAATACATTGGGAACTTCTTGTCAAGCTCTCTTATGATCTCCAAGAGATTCTCATATTATAAGATTACTTAGTACTCTATTGACTGTCTTGGTTAGTGGTTGCCACAACATTTGAGTTATCTCAACTTACAGTTACCATAACACCATGGCCAACTATCAGTATGTCATAGTATAACTAGATTATCTCTGTTCTCAATCCCATATCCCTTAACATATACATCTTTTCTTCTTCTAGCACTCAATTATCAGCTAACTGTCACTTATCTCCTCTCAATTTTTTTTACCTCTGCTCTTGTCATTTATCCACTGCTTTAATCACATCATCATTTGCTTCTGATATTTTATTTTCTCTAATACTTCTTCCTCTGCCTCTTCTATGAGAACTTGTCTCTTTTCCATTACTCTCACTTCAAATCATTTAGGTTTAAGCAATGTCTGTTCTTCATTATTCTTATCTACTCCTATTGTTCAATCTGATCTCCTACTCAGACTGTTAGCTCTTTTCATACTCTTCCTTGTTATATGCTTCAATACTCCAAATTTTTGTGGTCAGTTCATATTTTTGGATTCTAGGATGAAGGAGTTTCAGAAGTAACACATACTACGATCTTCCTTAAAGTGGTATGGTAACATGACATTGAGAACATATCAGACTCCCTCCTTCACTTGTGAATTAGAAATTGACCCCTTCTAAAAAGTGTCCAAGCCTGTGAAAGTGAAAAGGATGAAAACAACAATAGTCAAGAAGAAGGATATGTTTTAACTGTGGAAGAAAAATCATATTGCAAAATAGTGTTGGGTAAGAAGAGGAGGTAGTAGGAAACCAATAGTTTCAAATCAGTTTTCAATTATGAATAGGGTAGATAATAGTGAGGTAAGGAGCTAAGAGATGTGAGGCAAATGATAACACCTCTAAGATGAAAATTGTGTTGGATGGACACTCATGAGAGTGTTGCAGTAGATGTGCTGCTGGACAGTAGAGTAGAGCAACTACGTTGTTCGTGAACACTCGGTTTGCTAAGGAACGGAGGTTTAAGTTAGAAAAGATGGAGAGAAGTGAACTCAAGCTTATTTGAGTAATGCAGTGTGTATTTGTGCAAGAATTTGACACTTAATATCAGTGTTAGCGAGTAAGGGAGGAGATCCAGTGGACGAGAAAGGGTGGTTTTCACATCAACTCAATCTCAGTACAGGGCTATATGGTCAGCTCTAAGGGCAATCGGTAATCAGCCCAACTAGCAAGCCAGTCAAGTCCTCAACTCATCAACAGAGACAGCGGGTGGGCGCGCCAGTGGAGAGGAGACAAGCATAACTTGTTGGAAGAAGAGTCGTCCAAACTTATGACGAGCACACCCAGGTATGTATATACATATTGACACTATTCCCTTATCGGGCGGCCATTGCAACCAATAAGGCTAATATAATAGAAAGGCTAATATAATAGATGACGCTTTGGAGCGCTATCACTTCAACAATATATCTATTCTTCAAAATGATATCAGAACAAGAAATGCACAGCGCGCTCGCATTGGGTATCATTAAGGCTACAGTTGAGAAGAATCAGTAAGAATCAACGGAACGAGGACGAATGTGTGTGTGGATTATCCACGTAGAAGTACAGAAATCGAACTAGACAATATTATATGAGTTTCTGGGGGGATCAACCGAAACAGACGGATGGACATCAACAGCTTCTGGGCATGTGGTCGCAGGTTTGGGAGCGGATATGCTCGACGCGGCCGACAAAGAAACTGAAATAGGTGTTGTCGAGACGTTGTCACTGGAGTTACCATGCAGATTGCGACCAACATCGGGAAGGACAAGGTCGCTATACTGGAAATTGTGTTCGAAAACCTCTTCATTGAATTTATTCTTCGGAGAGAGGATGCTGGTTAAGAAAGTCCACTTTTTTTGTTTAGATGTGGGAATGGACGATGTGACGAGTGAACCAGAATCCTTGGTATTGAAAACAGAAGAATCTTTGCGCGTAAATTTTTCTATTGAAATTTCAGGGATAGAGCCTGGTTGCGACCCAACATCACCCCTGGATATACTAAATCACGGTAGACTGGTAAGCCTCAGATGATCAGGGAGATTAGTTAGATGACATACCCCGAAGATACAAACGAACTGCCGAATCTTTCAGTGGAAACTCCGACACACTTCCCAACTGATCTGATAGCAGAGCAATAACGCTTTGTAGCCTCATCAGAAAAGCCAAAATAGGCGAAAAACACAAAGGCACAAGCAACACATATCCACCGGTCCATTTCAAGTACAGTAACAATTGTGGGGTAGGGACGCCAGACTTCAGCTGGGACCTGGTACACGCGAGAGATACTGTCATGAACATCCTCCCAGCTGGTCCAGGGTAAAACTCCGTGGCGAATGTCAGCGACTGTAGCAAAGACGTTCATTGAAATCGAAATGGTCGCATCAGTTGCTGCAAAGGCAAGAAGACGGATATAGCGGCTGTTGGTCAAACTGGCGTGAACAGATAATATCTTCTTGCTTTGTTCATGGGCTCTTCGGATGGCACAGATGCTCAGGATGGCATATATGAAAGAGACGAGGCCAACTATTATACAAGGAACAGAGAAGAGGACGGTTGCAATCCAGGTTTGGTATGCGGCGTAAATGCATCCAAAATCTTCATAAATGATGAAGCGCAGATCTTGATTAATATATTCTGAAAAATTTTGAGGAGGAGTTGCTTAGTTGTTTTGCCAAATACTTACGACAAATTATGAAGATAATAGGAATGCCAAGACCAATTGCTAGGTCGACCACGATCTGGTTGCGCTTATCGGCCTTCGAAATGGTAACCTTTCGCACTGAAGCAATGAGGTAAAGGCGACGGTTGATACAAAGCGAAGCAGCCGGAATTCCAATGTTGATACCGTAGAAGAGTCTTGTAACTGGAAAATATAATAAGAGACTTCAATATCTCGGTAGGGTGCATGGTGAAATTCACAGATATCACACCAGACAGGAGCCCAGTCAATTGAATTCCCTTTCCATATGATAGAATTAATGCAAAGTCCAAGGCAAGTCAAGCCTAACCAAGCCATGACAAGACATGTTCCTGCATTCCAGGCTAAGATGCTACCAGTCAGCAACAGGCACCAGCGCAGAGGAAGTAACTTGCCCTGTAGGTGCCATGGGAATGGAACACAGCAAAGAACAAAACCGATAGCTGAGAACACAGAGAAAACCCAATTGGGGTAGGAATCGGATTGTGACATTGCTGTTCGCAGTCTGCGACGCCAATTCAGAAGTTGGAGAAAGTTCTAACAGCGAGAGGAGTACAGAGAAGGAGATCAGTATAGGTTCTAAGGGCAGAGTTTCCCTTTACTGTGCACTATAAGAAAGAAACTTTGTTCTCATGAGAATAACCGCCAGATATATCCTCATTCAGTTGTGGCTTTGTCTGGTCCTAAATGAAGGATGCTGGATGGATTTCCTGTTTTAGCCACTTCTTTGTACGTAGCCCAAAATGTAAACGACTCACACGACGGACATTCTATTCTGGTGTCAAGTCGCCGCCTAAATTGGGGTATTGGTATCCAACAGCCAATTGGATATGTCATGCATCAGGGTTTGTCATTTATCAATATATGACTCTAATTTTCATTGAAGCCTCTTGCTGATGTCTTGTTGCCACCACCATACCCAATGAGCCGTCAAACATAGATTAGAGGTCTACCCGGGTAGACCAAGTGGTGAGATATAGCAGGCACACTAGACAAAAAGCCAGTAGTTGGTCTGATATGACAAGGCATCTAGATCAGGAACTGAAGAATAACTTCATAGCAACCAATTGTTGAGTTATACTTGAAATACAACTTCCTGAAGCAGATCATTAGAAAGGAGACCAAATCTTTTGCATATAATATCTATATTCTTTAATTCATTATACAATGTAAAAGATCAGCATATTATTACATGCTATTTTTTATCTAGAAATGAAACTACTTCTAGAAAATTTAAAAATCTGTTACTTAACCACTCAATTATTTGTGATGTTTCTGACTATTTTTAAAATACTCAGCTTTATATTACAATCACATAAATATTGTATATGTAGATTAATTTTATATTGTGCCCTATATTTAATATTTATGGGGGTTGGGATGGCATAGTGGTAATAGCTCTCTACTATGTATATTATGCCTACCTCTATCCTATTGTAAGGTTGTGGGTTCAATCCTGTAGTAATCTCTTATGTAGGGATGGACTGCCACCATGTCCTATATAATAAATTGTTGACTTTTAAAAAAAATTAATCTTTACTATACTATTAGTTAGTATTTATATAGTATGAAAAACTGCCTCATTGCTCCATTGCTAACTCTTTATTATTTCATGTTGGAAGAAGCAATATAGTGTAGTATAGTATAATGAAGGCAACTGTTAACTACTTACTAATTGTCATGATATGCCCTGAGCTCCAATTTTTATTGTGATTTTCTTTTTTCTTTCTTTATTTTTCCTGATTTTATATTACTTGGACAATGAAGAGGTATGCCATTGCTTCTTTCTCTTGTACCACCATCTTGTATGATAGTGTTCATAAGAGACTTAGCGAATACATTGTTTCTGATTTCTTCTACTGCTTGTCAACAATCATATATAGCTATTCTACCATCCTCAATGGACATGGACATCAATTACGACACTATCAGAGGAAGACCTAAATCCTCTAGCAATAACAGTTCAAGAAAATCATCCATTCTCTCTAATGCTTTTTTTATGGCTTACTATAAATGTATGGAGGCCTTAAACAACATCCTGCCTAATGAAGTTCAGGATTCAAGTGATAGTCCATAGCTATCATATGCTTCAAACAACTTAGAAAAAGGAAAAGGTAAGCAGGTCAGTATGGTGGCTGACAACAGTCTTTAGAGAAAGGCACTACAAGTTATCAATGAGACAATGGCCATCAATAATTTACCCAATACATAAGATAAAGGTATGTCTAATGAGATTAACACAGGTTCTTCACAGGAGTTTATCAAAATTCAATTACCCTATGATGTAAATCAGGTAGCTGAAACAGACTCATGAGATGGTAACTTCCTCTCCATCTCTTTGCATGGTGCTCTCAAACATCTTCCTTCTGACTCAAAGAATATCAAAGAGTTGTTAAAACAAATGACTAACTACATTAGGAACAAGAGTATCAATTGTAATAAATTAAACAATGTTCCAGACCTTAAGAAAATGGGTGAAGTAGTTTGGAATTTCATTTTGGCCATCTATGATTCTGGATAGGACTCTTTAGTCTCTGATAACAATAATCATTCACTTAGGCAAGAAATTGTGTATCAATTCACTCTAAAAATTCCTGAGATTAAAAACAAGAGAAAAATCAATAAATCAATGGACAAACTAGCTAGCTTCAACAATATCCCCCCTCTGATTCCAGCTAAAACCCAGAAAGATGTAAATGAAATCTTGAAATATTTCAAGAAAAACACCTAACAAAAAGAAAAAAAACAAAAAAAAGAAATCATACACTTAGACAATAACTTCATTCTCAACTGTCAAGGAAATCTTGAAGATCAAAGAAACCTTTCCTAATCTTCAAGCAAAAAAAATTAAAACTATTCAAAGAGTTATCTAAAATGACAGTAATACCAAGCCCAGGATAAACATGACAACAAAGAGGCTGTCTCATAAACAAGTCATTGTTCCAATGAGCAATGAAAACAAAACCAAATTTATGGAGTTGTCAAGTGATCATATTGCTCATCTCAATAGATCACTCAAAGATATCAAATCTGAAGTATTGGCTGACTTTGTTTATTATGATAACACAAGTATCATCATTGTCACCAATAAAGTAGTATCCCCTCTTGACCTCCAGACCATTGAGAAATATGTCAAGAATTTGAATCTTATCAATGTAGATAATGTCGATGTTCCACAATTACCACAATCAAAGTTTTATCTCAAGATTACTGGTATTCCTTACTTTTTAGAGAATACTAATATTCCCATTTCAGCTAACATAGCTGAAACCATTATAAAGAACAATCATATATTCAATAATATTGTGATTGCTTCAAGACCTCACATTATTAAAGTCTCTCCAAGATCCAATATGGCTATTATATAGTTGGATATTTGGGATATTCAAAGTGGTAATAATACAAAAGGCCTCATTAACAGGTGTTTCAATGTAGGAAGAAATATTGCCATGATTAGAGGTGCGAAAATGAACTCTGGAGTACCACAATATAAGAATTGCTGGAAATGGAGACACATGACATTTTTGTATAGAGCACAAGGTTCCAAATGCATCAAGTGTGGTGGACTGCATAGAACTGGGTAACACTGCCACTTTGTCTGGTGCTGTAAAGCTAATCCTAAATCCAACCCACCTAGGTTAGAAATGAAACAAGATAAACCATGCCCTCATATGTTTAAATGCATCAATTGTCATGGAGAACACCAAGCTGATTCTAATGCTTGTCTATTCTGAAAGCATTACTTCAATAGAGAGTGGCACTCAGGAAAATATCAAGAGATGTGTGAAAACAGGGCCAAATCAATTTGTTCAGTCATGAACAGCACATAATTATGGTTTTAAAAAATCTCAAATTATCTTTGCAAAACATTCAAAAAGATTGACTTCTCACTGAAACACTGTTAGAAACCAATAAGGATTTCGACATTATATTCATTCAAGAGCCATCATAGTCCACCATCTGTTAGATGCCTAGTTCTACTAGTAAAGAAGGAGAAACGCTTATAGGAGTACCTAATCATTCAACTTGGTTGTCTTTTTCCAGAAATCCTAATGGCAACAATGATTCCCCTTGAGTCATTTCATATATTAACATTTGTTTGACTCACTTACTTTTTTCCTTTTGAAAAGATATATTTAATCATAGGGACATTTGTCTTCTTTCTTTCATCAACAACAGCAAAGTCTTTTTTCTTATGAACATATATTCTAATTCTAACCAATCAGCTTCAAAGTATCTTAAGGATACTCAAGTCATTATTCATAATGTTTTAATCATGACTGGTGATTTTAATATTAGAGATAGAGATTGGGACCCAGGTTACCCTTTTTATTCATCTCATAGTGACATTTTGATGAACATTGCTGATTCTTTCAATCTATCCCTTTCAAATCTTACTAATCATGTTGTTACCAAATACTTAGATAATGATGATACTTCAAATTTGATGATTGATCTTATGTTTCTTAGATCCAATTCTTCTGAACTCAACAATTACTCCATTCTCCTGGAAGCAAGATTTCCTTCAGATTACACCCCAATTGTGGTTGACCTTCAAATCATGGAGGAATTTGTTCCTGTGGTCAGATATACCATCATGAAAAAACAGTGATGAAGAGCTAGCACATACTACTGACATTATTAATAAGTTCAAGAAAATTGACATGACTTTTCTTACAAGTAAGGAGGTCTTAGAAGATGTAGTTAACAAATTTGCATCAACTCAAGAATGGTTATGGTGCAAACACTCCAAACATGTCAGAATTGTCAAATGATCTAAAGATTAGTGGAACAAAGAATGCCAGTCTAGCCTATTACATTATAGGTCCACCAAGAGAATTGAAGACTGGAGAATGTTCAAGAACACTGTCAAGAGAACCAAGAAAACTTTCTTTGATGAAAAAATTCAAGAAATCACATCAAAGAATCACAAATCTTGGAAGTTAATGAACTGGGTTTGTAAACAAAAATTACCTGCTACTGAAGTTATTCAGTTTAACAATTGACCTTGTATTGAGCTTGACAATCTTTGATAGGCTTTATATCAAATATCAACTCAGCTCACAATTGACAGATTGATGTGGACATCTTAGATGAATGTCAATCTAAAGCCATAATAATATGGGAACCTTTTTTGAAGGAAGAATTCAAATCAGCTATCATAAAGTGCAAAGACTCATCAGTCCCTGGCCTAGACAAAATCATATGGAAACTTCTCAAACAAATCATAAATGAAGATGAGTGCTTGACATCTGTCATCAACATTGCTAATACTTGTATAAACTTAGGACATTGGCCATCCCATTTCAAGATGTTAATATCAATTATCATCCCAAAACCCAACAAGTCTTCATACAATACTTCTAATATCACAAAATGAACTACTCACTTATTTGTGATATCTGAACCTTAGGTACACTCTCAGAGGTTTAGAAGTGATTCAGAAGTTTAATAATGATGACAACAATGATTAAGATCAATACAGATAAT
>Ga0157363_1003645_pt1 | contig 13966 bp, 7 predicted proteins | sample AttsexASBM1_FD_111477 | JGI IMG/M metagenome (GOLD analysis project Ga0157363, IMG submission 111477) | Fungus gardens microbial communities from leaf cutter ant in Ribeirão Preto, State of São Paulo, Brazil - Atta sexdens ASBM1 | ecosystem: Host-associated > Fungi > Mycelium > Unclassified ...
TGGAGGAATGTAACATTTTTAATTAGACGTTTCTAATTATTGCTATATTAAGTTTTTTTATTTCCTATAAAACGCGGACTATACGATCTACTCGACGCAACGACAGTTGTAATTCGCACTCGAATCAGATTACGACGCGAATGAAAGGTTTATCTCTCTACGTTCGTGCTACCTGCATTCGAAGGAGGGCGAGATGAGCACCGCTGTTTAAATTGCACGATTATCTGTCTCGTGCTTTATTTGCCGCTCTCCGCTCTCAGTACAGTGCCGCCGGACTTTTTCTCCCCTCCCCCCCCCTCCCCCCGTTGCGCCGTGGCTCCTTCGTCATCGACCGTGGCATCGACTCGAGTGGGTTTTTGCATAGTACGCGAGAGAGGTCGGTAGACTCACGCGACTCGGCTGCGGGTCCTTAAAAACGGATCCATTAAAGTTTTTCCGACGCTTTTCCCCGCCGTTACTGCTGGTGATGGTTATGCGCCATGATTCGGATTTGCATTCACGTACGTGGTACACCAGAATTGCCCAGAGTTCCACCTCCGCCTCCGTCCGACGCTTGTCCGTCCAATATACTTTTGCGAAAGAAATTCTCAAGGGAACTGTTCCATTTTTATGCTGGTTTTTCATCAGCATACGCCATCGTATTCCGCCCCGATATCGGAGAAACACGTCGCCGCGATTCGTGCCTTTATCCTCGCCGCCGATAACGGTCGCGAATGTGAATAATACGGAACACCAGGATGAGTTAGATCTTCACCGTTAACCGTGCAGGAGCATGCCCATTCGTTTATTCGTGGGAAACACGCGCGAGGAATGTAAATTTCTTGGAAAGGTGGAAAAGAAAAGTCAAGATATCACGTAATACAAATTAGCGTATATCTTTAATTTCTAATTATTATGTGAACATTTAAAATGCATATAAAGTAATTATTGTTATCGAGTTGTTGAAATTGACAAACATCATCTCACGTGACTTAATACATAGCTATAAACACAGATAGATGATGTAATTATTACAAATATTTTAGCTAAATTATAATCTTATTTATATTTTGTATTTAAAATATTTATTATTTCAACATGTTATATAATTACTTTTATAAAGTATTTCTTTGAAACTGTTTTATAATTTGAAGTATTTTCAAAATGCTAAAACTTTATGAATGAGTATACCATACCAGTGGTACGTCTGTATATTTTCAAGTATGCAAATGTAATTTTTTCAATGTACGCAGATATGTTAGCAGTAATTTAAAAGTAAATATTTTACAAGCAATCTTTTTAATAAACTTACATTTACGTCAATTTAAGATACGCAGTAGGTAAGTAGTGCGCGTTACCCGCTCAAAGTTACGCAAAAAAATGAAGAATGGTTCTTTATGACGAGATTCTTCTTTCATAAATACGCAGTATGTTACCATGAAATGAATAGTAACCGTGACGGTTGCGCGCGGGCTGCATAGAAATATCCATTTGGGAATGTTCCACTAGACATTCAATTTACCTACCTGCATCTATTCAGTCGTACGATTTAAATTTCACGAATCTGACTTACATTTATGCTCTTACAAAAAGCTCTCGACAATATTTTCATGGAGATACATCGATGTTATAAGTTAGTAGTCGGCACGACATGTACTAGCTGTCTTGAAAGTACCTTTCGAAATATTGTTTATTAAAATGAAAAATTAATTTTCTGTGGTTCCCAAAAATTTTAAACTGTTAACTATAGAGAATTGTTAACTATAAGAATTAATCTTTGACCAAATAATAGAAATTTTATTATTCAGATAAATATCTGATGATTATATTATTTAGGTTTTGATAAGAGAATCATTTTTTTATTTAAGTCAATTATATTTATTAATATAATTTATCTATATTAATAAAAGAGAAAAGTATTTGGTAATCGTGATTATAACTACATGATAAAATAATTATGATTAAAAGTTTTATTTTTAGAATTATTGTTGCTATATCTAATGTTTATAATATCTAGTATAATTACGTTTTTTATTAAAAGAATATAATTAGCACTAAAAATGATTATAAATTACAGTTAAATTATGATGATTGTAAGCATTTTTTTCTCAACATTTCAATCGTTAAACTAAAACTTTTTGGAACAAAAACGTAACTTAAAATAATTTAACTTATTTAACTTATTTAACTTAATCGAAGATTAATGTCGTGACATTATTTTTGAGAGAAATTTCTTTTGAGTTTTGCACGAAAAAATTTCATCGTTGTGAGAGAATGTGCGACACTCCGGGACACCCTGTGTACATAACATATCGATAAAAATGTGAATATGTTTACTGATCGTATACATAGCATATATACTTCTTTCCCGGAGTTTTGCAGAGTGTGTTCAAGACTTATGCAAGCGAGTAGGCTCTCCTCGTGTCGGCTCGAACGTGGTGCCTCGAGAATTTCGAGTGAGTCAGAGTGAAAAGTTTTGGTCGCTTCTGTTAAATTCGTGGCATGCAGTGAATCAAGCTAACCCGATGCAGTGTCTCCTTCCGCCCAGTCGCCCTTTTGTACCTCTTTTTCCTACCTTTTCCGTAAGTGACGCAGCGAGGGTCTTCCTAATTTAACATTCTGCACCTCCGAGTCCGCCAAATCCGATTTGGCCACGACGCTAGATAAACTCACTTGCGCACTGTTAAAGGATGAACCAATAGGATTGTTTCGATTGTTAGGAACGATGCTGAGAGAAAAGTAGAATTTTATTGTATCTAAATCGTCCCAATCAAATAAGAGAATAAAAAATATACTTACACTGTGTGAGAGAAAAGTTTTTGGTGCTTGTAACTATAATTACATGTTATAATTATGATTATTACTGTTATAAAATATTGGTGATAATATAACGTTTTATAAATTAGCAAAACAAAGTAAGCAGAATCAATTTAAACTAATATTTTTATTTAATGTTAAATTTGTTGTTAAAAAGTTGTCAAAGAAAAAAATTTGTTGTTCTATAAGTTTTCTTTAAAAAATGATATTCCGCGAAAGAAAGATTAAGTTAGCGGAACAATATACACGTAATAACATTTTATTTAAAAGTAACGCAGAAATTTGTTGCTGTCAAAACATTTAAGTTTCGAATCCATTTCCTGCGAAATAAGTATAAATAATATCGAAAAACTCAAGAGTGTTCATATACAAGAGTAAAATACGTATAAAAAGTTTTGTTATTCGCTTAAATTTAGTACGGAGGTATTCCCATAGAAAGATTTCTTCGATTCAAAAAAATATTTCTTTGTTATATGGTTAAAGAAAAAATTTTTTTATTTGAACATAATTTTTTTAAATCGAACAATTTTTTTATTTGATCAATTAATAAAAATTTTTTATTTAATCTGGAGACATTGGTAGTGTCTTGGCGCTAAGTTATGGCGCGAGACACGGATGTGCCTCCTTTACGTGAACCAGCGATTACATTTACCTTATAGTTCTACAAATACATATATTTACATACATTTCATTCACATTGCATAGAGAGAGAGAGAGAGAGAGAGAGAGAGAGAGAGAGAGGGAGAGAGAGAGAGAGAGAGAGAGATTCGATATCGTATAATTATATACTGTAATTCGTGCGATATGTAATGATTTAGTATTGCAAGTATGCAAAACCAACTATTACAGAAAATGTATAACTCCATAAAAAGCAAGAGAGACATTTCCAGAGATAATTGTACTAGCAATATCGAAGTAGAGTTAAATTGGGAACTTGAATGTAAGGATATTCGCTCATAGGGAAGGCGTATTCCCTTTCCGACTCATAGGTGAGCCATTTTCCGATATTTGCCCTCTAATAATACCACCGCATCCGATTTCCAATTTCCGATGCAGTGCTGCGGGAGGCACTGGAGATACGCGCGATGTAGGCAGAGAAGATGAATGGCTCCATCTTCGGCAAGCACGAGAGTAGAAAATCTGTGAACGATGCTTTAAAATCGAACGCAGTTGTGTTGCGAGATAAGAAAAATATGTATTGGTGGAATTAAAATTATTGGAGTTCGATGTTTGGCATTCATGCGTATATTATATCGATCGTACTTTAATTAAAGAAATTAAGTATAATCACACAAGTGATTCACTTTCATTCGATTAATCTCACGTACCGAATGAAGAAAATTTTTCTGGAAAAAGTTTCTGTTTCAGATTTATTAACATTAAATATTGTTTTAAATGCATAAGAATTGTGAGTATATTTTTAAAATAATGATTATTTTTTTGCGCAATTAATTATCACATACGTTGTTAGAAACAATGATATAAGAATGCTCGTTTGACTTCGTTTTTCTTCGTTTCCATTTGATTCGCTTAAGCAACAATGGCAAGCCGAGAGTTGCTAAAGTGTATTTGTAAGCTCTTGGCTAAAGCAACATACTGAAAAGCTTTGCAATCCTCTCTTAACTGTTCGATAGACTTAAAGGTGTATCAAGAAAAGCAGGAAACCTCGCCATACGTAACTACCAGAGTTAAGCTCGTATTTCACTTACGGTACATACTAATATCAAATTTGAAAAAAACATTGATTTTCTCTCTCTCTCTCTCTCTCTCTCGACTTTTTATTTGCATTACTCATGTTATTTTTTGTTTTTTTCTTTATTTTTATGTAACTTGTATGTAATGTGTGCACATAGCTTTTATTTTTTAATTTTATTTGTATTATTTTTGTTTTATTATTTTTATTATTTTTGTTATTTATATATTTTTGTTTTTTTGCTTTCTTTTTCTTTTTAACACTTTTATGTTTTCGGAGAAAACCTCACCTTTCAAAAATATAAAAGAATATGAATAAACGTTTTTATTTATGTCTCTCAGCTTAAAATAATTTTCAAAAAATTTTTTAATATCTCAAATATATTTTTAGTGTTAAATATAACAAGAAATATTTAAAATATTACAAGATTGAATAACACATTATAAAAATATGTTATTCTTAGTGTAAACTGTCTGTTATTTATATTTCAAAGCTTTTTCTACCTGTAACAAAAAAAAATTCCGTTGATTTCCGCTAAAAAGAGCAGATATTTTTGAAATACAGAAGATTTCTCAGAGAACTCCATATGGTGATTTGGTCGATGGAGCTTCAACAGTAGTTTCTTGGCTTATCTTAGACGCGATCTTTCCATCAGAAATTATTGCTTTGAGATCCACGAAGAAACTTCCTCGCTCCTGAAGTTGGTGTAGGTCGTCTAGACGCGTCGCAGACGCATTCTATAGCACGGGGAGAATTAGGGTAAGAGGAGCGAGGATAAAATTCTTCGACGTCGCGTAGTGGAAATTCTTGCAAATCTTACCATCTTTAGTTTCGAATGATTCGTAAAATAACCAAAGTACAGTTTTTTGTATTGTTTCATGTACAATTAGAAAGTTTTATTGGTGCGCGTCAAGTAAAATTAAAAACGAAATTAAAAGAATTTGAAATTAAATATAATATTTAATTTACAAATTATAGATCTACTCAGTAGTCCTTTTAAATGATTAATAATGAAGCTCTCATTTAATCGCCATTTTTATCTTAACAAGTCAATGAAAAGTTGTTAGAGTCAATTTAACTTTAATGAGGTTTCCATTTGAGATGCAAGGATCTTCAATCTTGAAAATTGAGTCTTTCGATTTTTTCCTTCGAGATATTATATCAGAGTGAAGAGTCGTTTATCGACATATATGATGACAAATGAGACCCAAGTCCTATCGACGAACGGATGGCCATTAGTGCTGACAAGAGAAATCTGACGGATGACTTAAAGGTCCAAGGAGCCGAAGAGTTTAAAACTGAAAGCATTCTTCGCGAGTATTGACAAGGATAACCGACTGCCATTACGTCCTCCGGAGGACCTGATCCCTTCCTGCTTTTCGACCTTGCTATTCGGTTGAAAGCATTCTCATGGATTATTCACCACGATACGAGAGTGTCGTCTCGCTGAATGAAATATTTTAGCATAATTTCTATTCTTGAGCAAAGTTCGGCACGAGAGTTATACTTTCTTACACGAGAGTTACACTTTCTTGAAACATATAAAACGTTATAATTTACTACAGAAATAGAATAATACAAAATAATACAAAATAATAATTTATGTGAACGTTGATTTACTTTTCCTACTTAATTTATACATGATATATATTTCTACTATTTATAATAAAACATTTAAAATAAAGAAATGCGCAATTACTAGGTTTCGTTAAAAAAAAAAATAAAAATAAGTCCTGTTTTGCAAATGAAGCTATGCTCAGCATTAAATTCTAAATATGACGGAAATGCAGGATCTATGGTATTTCATTTCTTCTATTTTAAAGTTACCAAATGGTATTAGTTTTTCTCGTTCCAATATGAAAATATTCGCATGACACGCGTGGTTCGTAACAGTCAGAAGATGAAACGTATGCCATGTATATATGTATTTTAATGACAACTCGTGGATGTATGTGCGTGCCTCGCAAATGGGAATAAATCCCATTCGGCGTGAGGTTGCTCCTGTACGACCGGCGCTTTTCACGGGCAGGAAATCCCGAACAAATCCAAACAAACCGGAGGAGGAGGACCGAGGCTCGCTCGTTCGCCACCTACGATTTCGAAAGAGACGGCGTTTTATTTATAGGAACTTTCGCTGCGGCCGCGGCACATGGCGGAATCACGCGTGTTTCCGTGTGCGTGAGCTGCACGTTCGCGGATAAATTATTTGAATAAGTTGGCATGGCCTTCTGTGTGCGCTATGACGATTCTTCGAAGCATGTAAAACTCGGCCTTTTTAAATTCGAAGGCGAAGGGCGATGATATCGTTTAACGATATTATATAATTAATCTCACAAATATTATTTGTACCAGTTGATTTCAATGATATTTCCTTCAATAATAGTTATAAGAATGTTGAGAAAAGCACATATTTTATGAAAATATTAGATTTTCTAAAAATTTTAAACAGAAATTGTTGTACTCAAATTAATTCTTCAAGTAGGATAGAAAGTTTTGATACAAAATATTATTGAAATATGGATATACACGATAATATAAAGATAAAAATTTTTCCATAAAGAAATTCATTTGGAATAAATTTACCTATTAGATTCTTCTTTCACATTTAGAGAAAGACTTAATGATGACAACTGTAGAGATGACATACACAAGTTTTATATGTAGAATTAATGTACATAGTTGAATAAATTAATGTATATAACTGAACAAACTATTTTGTAGTTGCAATTATTAGATAATTTGTTTGTCTATGCACATAATTTTTGCATATAAAACTAGTATAGTTGTTATCTTTGTAGTTGGTATTATTATGTCTTTTTTCTAGGTGTAAATATATTCTGTTTAATTTAAATTGAAAATAGTTTCTTGTGTGTATTGTTTTACACATCGGATTGTTTCACCATTTAATTGCTGTAAAGATACTAAATAAAACAATGCGGTGGGCAGCGCTTTAATGGACGTCTCGAATGAGTCTTGTAACGTGCCTATAAATATTCAGTTCTACGTAAGCTGCTTTGAGCGGATGGCTTTTCTTCGATATTGTGTAAGTTCCATTTTATAAAGCAAGTTACAATATCATATTGCACCATTGATTGCATTTAGATATATTTTTTGTATAACACAATTTTTTATTAAAGCTTAAGATAAGAATTATCCAGTATTTTAGAGAAGAAGAATCAAGGGGTGAGGTTTAAAATTACTTTTACCTGAACTTTAGCGCCTCTAGGGCAGTCATTTGATCTCTGAAAGAGAAATCAGTATCCTCTGATGGGCTGCGTGTTTAAACTTCGTAGGTAGGTTTGATTTTTCCCGTGTAGCTTCTCTGTCCCTCAGAGGCGCTTTCGATGGATTATTCGTTTAATGGCCGGCTAAATATTGACTTTCGGTTATTCGGTTTGCGTGTGACCTGGCTGTCGACGCGTTTCACTGTACGTAATCCTGTCTAACTAGGTGGAATAGATATATCTGTGGTCGTGGATACGAATTTTCTAACAGAGACGCGGTTAAGCTGCAGTTTGTAAACGTGCAGTCTATTTGAAGATAGTCATACCAATGACAAATATCATTTTGCGATCGAATCGAAAGTAAATAACGCACAAATATGAAAAAGATTATGCTAAGGATTGCGTTAAATTAGGCAAAGAATAATAGATTTGGATTTTCTCTTTAAGAGTAAATTAAAAATTAAAAAAAATTGTGAATTATATTTGAAATTTTTATGCATCCGAAAGCGTATTTTATCTCTTGATAACAAATATCCATAATTTTATGAGAATATATGCTAAAATTAGGATACAAAATATAAAAATTTTTTAAAAAAGAAATTAAAAATTTTGTAGACTTACTGTCGAGAACAGTAAGAGTATTGAGTTTAGCAATTGTGAATAAATCCCACACTGAGAAAAATATCTGGTTAGATTAATTGAAATTGGTTGAAAAAGAACGAATCGGAATTTTTAAATTTACTTGAATTTTAGTTGAGATAACCGGAATTCTAATTGATATAATCAATTCAAGAAACTTCAGAATCTGATGATATAATCAGAATCCCGTTTGTCCAGTCGGTTTTAATCAGAGATTTTTCTCAGTGCAGATAGTTTCAGATAGAAGTCAGACGTTGAAGCTTAAAATGATTTGACCGATTTAAAATGGCGTTCCTCGACCGTGTGCTTATGTGAAAGAGCGCGATTAACGGCCAGAGTCGAAGCGGCATTATAACGAGCGGCGCGACGTCCGCTTCGTTTTCAAAGGTAACGTCCGCCCCTCTCGTCAGCTGGCCGGTCAGCGCGGCGGCTTGGTCAAATAAAACCGACGTGTTTTTAATGATCCGCGAACAAATACGCGTGCATTCCGCGTATACGTTCGCGGATGGCGATGGCGTATGTCGCATGCGTGCATTCGTGCGTTGTGTCGAACGGTTCCGGCGGTCATAGAGGCGCCGAGGGATCCGAGGGAGCAAAAATATATCCGAGCGGCTGTGTGTGAGGTCAAATTCATGGTTGGCTCATGCAAAAATCACTGCCTCTCCGATAGTCGTACTTGGGAATGTGTGCGTGTTTGCGGACGTTTGATAATTAAAGTCGACCGGTTTTTCACGATTTATACACGCCGACGATTCAATAATTTCTTCCTTTTTTCGATATGCACATGCGCGCATCGCTACGTTGCACATATTGCGAGTGAATTACGATTACTTTTATCATCTAAAGAGACCGTGTTATTTGCGAGTTTACAGAAAGAAAATTATAATCTTGAATATATAATCTATGAATATATACATTTAATTAAAGATATTTTTCTATATCACATTAGCTTTACTAAAGAGTCTTTTAATAAAAAAGCTACAAATTTTCATTTATTTTCATTTAATTTCATTAATTATAACTATAATTAATCTCTATCTTTAACAGATAACACAATTAATTAAAAGTTATTGTCTTTAAAATATTCCCCCCTGAAAAAGATGACGACTGTTCCACAATATTACAATACAATATTTCAACTATTTAAGCTCAGCAATTTCATTGGCTTAGCGATGAGACTCTCGAGAAAAATTCATCAAACTCGGGAATAGCTCGCGACGCGGCTGATTACAAACAGCGTGATTTTTTGTAGCGCATTGTCGTAGTGACTCTAGCAACAAGTGATATTCGCGTTTCCTTTTCTCTCTATCTCCATTTTCCTTTCCTTTTCTCATGCTTCAGTACGGCAGTAAGAGCTTATGCCGCTTATGCTGTTTTCTGTCTGTCCGTCTATCCGTAATACCTTTGTGTCTCTCTATACACGGTGTGTTGTAGCGCATGTTTCGCCTTTTAGAAACGCGTCGCACTCGCAAATCAAAAGTTTCGTGTTGCGTTGTGTCTTTTTCAAAGAGACTTGCGATTTTTAATCAATTATATCTCTTCATTCATCTCTTCCATCAATTTTCTTTTTCTATTTTTATAGATTAAAAATTTAAATCACTAAACATTTATTTTGAAAATTCTTTTCATATGCAATACTTGCCGTTTCTTCAGTGAGATGTATATGTTAATTTTGTCTGTTCATTTATAGAATTTACAATTTATTGTATATAATATACATTCTTTCGTTAATTACATTTATCTTATTTCATTGTTGACAAAGAACAGGGTGAAATGGAGAGAAGAAAAGATACATTTGTGCATGACAGAGCAAAGGAGGATTGGAGCGATGCTACAGGTTCAGGACGAGAAACAGGGAAGGCTAATGGATCCTGCGGGATGCTAATGGCTTGCAGTTGTACATTCGCGCTCTATTTACGGGTAGAACCAATTACGGCTAATTCCACGGCTATCTATTAGTCGAATATATTCTGTGAGACCGCCCCTCGAGGACGTCTTTATAAGGAATCCTTCTGCGTTTGATTATTCGCAGAATATATTCATGTCTCTAAATGCGTTTAGATTTGCTTCTCAGGATAGACGTGCGACATTGCTAGATCGACACTTAGATACTGGTATGAATATACAGATCAAATTATTTAGATAAAGTGTAGCTTGGAGACGAAGATATATTTAATATGAGGACGCTAAGTAAACGGGACAAGTATTTATATGATGTGATATGAATACATAGTATTATATTATCGTCAGTTTAAAATTTGCTCTTGTACAAGGATAATCAATGTATATATTAGAATAAGATGAAAGGAGAGATTTTATATATCTTTAAAAATAATAAAGATTCGTATAAAAAACAAAAACAAGTGAAGAATAAATAAAAAAATATGATAATTTGTGACGAATATGATATATGTATACTAATGTATAATTTTTGTTATATGCAATATGTTATATGTAATTTATATGCACTGAAAAAGAATATAGTCAATTTTAATGAATATTTAGTTGAATACTGGCAACTAAATATTTATTAAATATAAAGATATATTTATTTGATACAAGAAATGTTAATTTGACAATCATTTTTTTTATTGAACAAATATTTATTTACTGTAAGTAAATGTTTAGTTGGCAGTATTAAACTAAATATTTATTGGAATTAACTATATTTTTTTCTCAATGTATATTTATGACAATATACCTATATATGTATCATCCATATATAATAATATTTCTAATATATAGAATATTATCAATTATTCAAATAGATTTCCATATAAATAATCGTGTCTATTAAAACGATGGAAATTAAATGCGGAAACAGTTTGCCGATATTGTCTTTGTGGTTACTAATGATGTCGATAAGATTACGGAGAAAGGCAGTACGCGGCCGGCGGGGCAAATTGTTCATGCCTTTCTCAGAAAGCGCGACCTAATTAAATATGATAGAATCTTGCTTACGGCTTTGCTTCGGCAGTTCAAGAAATTGTGCTCTCGTAATGAAAAAAAGGAGAAAGAGAGAGGAATAGAAACTATGAAAGAAAGAGATCGACACTTGAGAACAAACTTTGAAGTTGTGGCACTGAAAATAATTTACCATGATGCCTGTCGCTTTGAACGTCGCTCCCGAGTGCGGCATAAATACTCTCGTAATAGGCTCCGAGACTTTTAGAAGGATTGAGGGTGGGTAAGCGGGAGAGAGAGAGAGAAAGAGAGAGAGAGAGAGAGCGAGCCCAGAGATCTTAACTGTGAAGTCCCTTCGAGTCACGCGAGCCGGCCATGTCCGCTTCACCAGTGTAACAAATCAATTAGTGGGATAATTATTGCTTTTCATTCTCGAACCGGTTCCGCGCATCATCACGCCACGAGAATCAAGATATTCGATTTCTCCCTTTACATCCCTTTTACTACCCGCTAGCAAAAGAAAGGCCCGAGGACTTTTCCATACTTCTCGTCAAATCTTTAAATCGTAGCTTTGAAACGATTATGCAAGCTGTCAGTCTTTGATAAACGAGTCGTGATAAATTAATAAAATTATAATTTCAAAGTGAACAAGTTCTTTTTAATAATTCTATTAGCATGATATAAAAGTTATGATTTTTTTCTCATTATAAAATTATAGTAAAGAAATTGTGCAATAAAGAAACAAATTATTTTTATTACTAATATGCAATTGGAAAAATAATGGAAATAACTGTAAGGAAAAAATTATATATTAATAGTATTAGCTGACAGCAATTTAATTGAAAATAATTTTGATGATTTAACAGTATTATTTATTAAACGGATGATTTAAAAGTATTAATGAAACAGATACGCTATGCTCTTGTTTTAATAAAATATTATTTATTTGTTTTATTAACATTGTCATGGATAACAATATTAATCTTCAATTAAACTATATTGTAATATTGTTAATACACACTGAGAGAAAAAAACGATTGCAAGTACTATAATTTAACTATAATTTATAGTTATTTTTTGAGTCAACTGTAATATAAATTTATAATTTTGTTATAATGTTTTAATCATGTACATTATAGCTGCTTTAACATTGAAATATGATCATTATAATTACGACATGCATTAAGTTTTTCCTTATCATATCTCTTAGTTATTATTATCATGTAAATAGTGAATGTTAAGAAAATAAAAGTTATAGTCACTATAATAATGATTGCATTTATTACATAAAAATAATAATTTTTATTTATCATTCGTATCTTAACATTTTACTATATTAACAGTTCAGATTATCAAAATTTATAATACAATTTTTTCACATTTAAGAATATTCTTTATGTGTTTAATAAGCTCTCTGTTATGTAAGCTTCAGTTTATAATTTAATAATTAACGTAATGTAATGCCTTACGAATATTCTTAAGCGGTGAAATTTTTACTGATCTATTTTCCTGCGAATGAAGGATATATTTTAAGACATCGATATACCTACTCAATCCTCGAACAGCACGTAGCGAAATTCGCCGAACGTCGACCACAGGTTTCTATTACAGAGTAGATTGCATTCTTGTATTAACGATTTCCAAACGCAGTCGTGACTATGACTTTCCGATTTTGCTCTTGCAAGGCAGACCATATTTTCGTGATTAGGTTGGCGTTCTCACCGGAAGAGGTGCTATGAGGAGGGGATGAACAGGGGATGATGTCTATAGAGAAGAAAGGATTGCGAATCTCTTCGATCTTGATAGAATCTAATAGCGTGGCGGGCAAAAGACTGCTTTAAGCAGTTAACCCTCTTTTCTTCGTTCGTTCAAAAAACGGAAACACTTCCATTTCCTGCGATTGGAGAAAGAGGCTCATTTTATCGTGATTTCTTCTCAGAGCATGAAGTCACGGCTTTGCTTTTGTTTTTGATTGTTTTATATTCATGTGTAAAATTCGTAATCGTAATTTTTGTAAATTTTTTTTTGTCAATCAACAACGTTTAACATTAATTCGCCATTTATGATTATAATCATAAATTGATTCAAAAACAAATAATAATAATGGACTCTCCAAATTCAAACACCAATAAATTTACAAAGTGAGAATAAATAATAACTGCACGATTATAGGTGCGCTAACCAAACCTTTTTGAGACAAAATCTCAAACCTCTAATCGCGCAGTTATTTATTCTCACTTGCCCTTTGTAAATTTCTTTATGCATAAATTGATTATCATCGATTTATCACTCTAAATTCTTAATGGATTTAAAAATCCAGATTATCTTACTTTTTGATTTTTTTTAAGACAAAAATTTGGAACATTTTCTTTTTATTTTATTTTATCAAATATATTTTTATTTTATTTAAATATGTAGAAAAGTATATTAAACATATAATTAGTTAAATTTTAATTAGAAAAAATTTGTCTTGTTTGAATTGTGAAATATTTGTTTATTTAAAAATTTTATGTATTGCTTTATGTTGTTTTATACTATGGATTATATTAATTTATCATTATATAATCGTATTCGTAAAATTTTTATCAGCATAAATGTTCAAATCAATGTTAAGTGAAATTTTTATGTAATGAAGTTTTTATGTAGTATCGGCGGGAGGTTTCATTATTTCAGGACTATAGGTATCATATAATTATTGTGTTTTTTTAAA
>Ga0157363_1003646_pt1 | contig 13965 bp, 5 predicted proteins | sample AttsexASBM1_FD_111477 | JGI IMG/M metagenome (GOLD analysis project Ga0157363, IMG submission 111477) | Fungus gardens microbial communities from leaf cutter ant in Ribeirão Preto, State of São Paulo, Brazil - Atta sexdens ASBM1 | ecosystem: Host-associated > Fungi > Mycelium > Unclassified ...
CACGCACGCACGCACGCACGCACGCACGCACGCACGCACGCACGCACGCACGCACGCACGCACGCACGCACGCACGCACACAAAATTACATACATTTAATAAAATATATATTTATATAATTTAAATCATAAAGATACAGTCATTTGAGACAAATGTTTTTGAAATCTTTTTTAATAAAAAAATATTGACTGGTCAATAAAATGTTGAGAAGCGACAAGTGGATTGCATTAAAAAAAATATATTTAATATCAAAAAAGAAAAAGCGCAATCAATTTTTTTTGGTTATGAAAAATTCAATTTTTATAGTTATTCAAAGAATTTAAACGAAGGGAATATTTTTTGAACATCCTATACACAGCTGTATTGGAAGAAATCGTCACTAGAATGATTTAAATCTGTACTGTCGAATGCCCAGATAACAACACTAGACAGTCTCTCTGCCGACAAGTTTTCCAATATAAAGTTGATATTTGTTCTATATAAATGCCAAAACATTGGAAAAATTCACTGCAACAGGCCCTCAACATAGTACTGTTGTTATCGAGGCACTTGGTTGTCACTTTGGTGAATGACGACTTTTACAAAAAACATAGTTACGGAAAATACAAATAATTGTTACAAAGAGCGGATTTGTCTATTTTTATGTAGAGATATTTTTATCAAATCAAACTTTGATTTCCATTTTTCCATTTCAAATTTTACCTTTCTCACAATTAAATTTATTCGATCTTTTATTATTATATATAAAGGCGATTAATTAAATCACGTACAATTTTTTTATTACTTAAAAGTTTTATTAAAAAGTTTAAACTGTAATAGTTATTAAGAGGATTCTAAAGTCGTCTGTATTATCGACTAAATATATTTTTTATTTATATAATAATTATTTATTTATATAATAATTATTTTTCTCTTCTTTCATTGATGCGAAAATCTTTTTCCAGAATTAAAGTATACGCATTAATACATGTCTGTGAGGTGAAGGTCTATGCTGAGAATGACAACAAATTTCGAAATTGACAATCTTCTTTACCATTTCTCCAATATGACGCTCTATAGAGTCGTAACCAACATTTTCTTTATATAAAAGTTGTGCAATCTGTACTTACAAAATAGTAGTCCATAGACTAGTAGTTTGTATGAAGAAACAACGTGGATTTCTTAAAGTTGGACTTAAACGTCTAATCAAAACGTTATTGTTGTACAAAAATTTACGTGTATATGTGCGTGAAATATTGATATAGTAATATGTAGTAATATGTAGTAATATGTAGTGATGTGTCAATTACACGTATATCGTCTGTAAGTACTATTTACAATATGACTAATTGTACAAATATTCAAAATAAATAAGGGCTATTAAGAGCCAAACGCTGGAGTGTTCTAATTGCGAAAACAGTATATATAATTATGTTAAATACATTAATTAAAAATTAAAAGATTAAACATTAAAAATTTGACAATAACCATACGTTTTGACCTTTAATGTGATCATCTTCAGCGGGAATCTATTAACATTGAATAACGTGTCTTATGACAATTTACAGATGAAGTGTGTATGATTTTTAATGTCTGATCTTTTAATTTTTAATTGATGTATTTAACGTAATTATATATACTGCTTCCCAGCGTTTGGCTCTTAATAGCCCTTATTTATTTTGAATATTTATATTGTTATTTTAATTGAGCCGTTTAATACAGTTATTGGTAATGACTAATCATCTTTAAGATCCCCTTAACAGTAGTTTCCGTAAACAAATCTTATATTTTGCTTTAACAAAAATGTTAAAGATTCGTTTATTTAATATACAGTCTTTCTTAAAAAAACATATTATAAGGTGTTATTCTTTCATAAGTTTTTACTATTTCATATTTTTTTAAATATATTTAAATTTGAGAGATTAAAACTGTTGCTATTAAATTTTTTATATTTAATTTCTTCCATTTCTTTTTTGATAATTTTATTTAAATTTTGAAAATAATATACATAATGTGAATCAGAAGAGATAGACATAAAAGTTCCAATCTGCTTTAATTTAATTTTTAATGCCCTCTATATATATATCTGATAGAATTAAAGATAAATCCTTCCAAAATAGATATTACTTTTGCTCGAAACTTTTTTTGGAGTTTGACACCGATATCTTATAATGATTCTGTGTTTTTATTCTTATCAGATCCTGTAATAGTATTAAAATCTAATTACCAATTTTGAATCGATCTTGTTTGCCGAACGAAATCTTCCAAGCATCTCTGCAAAATCACGTGGCTGATTACATTACCATTAACGTCTACAAACGGCAAAAACGATACTTCAAATAGTTCCGTAACGATTTTCTGATGCATGCTCTTGTCTGGATATAATTTCGATATCGAAATCAATCAAATGTTTTTTTTTTATCAAACTATTTCTTTATAAACAATTCTGATTTGCATTAGATATAATAAGAACTAGAATACTTCGGTCAACGTAATATATAAGAAATTAACATAAAACATTTGCGCAAATATTAAAAGAATTCGAGCTCAATTGTCTTTACGCATACTAGACTGAGAAATAATTAAAGAAATAAAAACTCTGCTACTTTACATTTGTGGTTTGTTTCTACAAAATCAGTTAAAAATTAATTCTACAAATGTAAAAATAAAATCCTTATTTTTGCATTTGTAGAATTTAGATTTTCTTATGTAAATTGTGTAGTTTAAATAATAGTGGCTATATTGTAATATTTATATAACATTACACTGTTTTACATATTTGTAGTTTCCTAAATTAGCTTTATTTATATTTTTATTTTCTTTTTCATTTTCTTTATAATGTATGGTTTTAAATATAAAATAGAGGTGTATAAAATATCTCTATCTGTAAAACAGACCATGCTAAATTAATAAGTTTGCGTTATAAGTTTGCGTGTCAAATAGTCCTATTGTAACTGAAGGCAATCATGTATTTATTTATGAGAAAACACTCAAAACAAGAAACTATCGCGTTACATGTTTGCATTTTACAGATCAGCCTAAAATATGTATATAAATGAATGAAAAATGAAGAATAAAGATGTAAAAAGATTCTAGAAAATCTTATTTACATTTGTAGATATTTTGCAGATAATTCTTGTGAAAAAAAAAGAGTAGGAATATATGACATTACTATATATATGACATTACTTATTTTATTGCATCAATTTTGGGATCCATTTTGTCAGACGCTCATTTTTGTTTCTCTTACGAAAAAGTTAATTATTGTAAAATTGCAAAAATTATAAAAACTGTCACATTATCTGATAGAAAGCACTTTTTAAATAGTTTGTATTTGTATTTCTAAAATTTTATTTGCAGCTTTTGTTTAAGAAATATTGTTTACAAACAAAATGACACACATCGATGAGTTGTTCTTCTACACACAGGTTCTATCACATCCGAAAATAATATTTAGAAGTCAGAAAAATAAAATAATAAGGACAGGCGGAGGGCGTCGTATCAACCGATCCGCACCTCGCACATATATACTCGCACTTACGATCGCGCATTTCGCTATCGCGGTTTTTATGACTAGAATAAATTTCGTCGCGGAACGATCTCTTGAGCGCCGATATCGAACTCCCGCACCCGTCTCGCGTGCACAAATGCACACATAACACCGTTGCCGTCCCCTTACGTATGACATGCGCGCAGACAGCGATTTAAATTCCGGAATAAACGTTATGGCAATGACGAGTTACGTTACGAGGATCGAAGATCGATACGATCTCCTTTCGACCGATATGCCGCCGTGAAAATGTGAGGGGTGGGATTAAGCTTTGAGATATGGGGATGATATAGTGCTTTATCGGAGAGTCGAGCTCCAAAGCGCTAAATGTTTCGGGAGATCGACGGGATCGCTATGTAATACATGATAAATTTACCCTCTTGCTTGGGAAATGCGAAATATTTGTATAGACAAATCAGTATGTCAATTGTGTATCTTGAAAATTACAAATGTGCTTGCAAATTCACTATGTTGACCAATGAAATTATAAACATTCTAGTGAATTTGGTCACTCTTGTAATTTTCATTTCATTTCAAAGTACGCAATCGACCCCTTAAAAATTAAAACTCGGAAAGAAATAATTAAGTGAAGTTGCGATCTTAGTGGCAATTATAATGTGAAAATATATGCTTCTGTACGATGAAACATTTACTAACTTATTTCAAATATTTTTTTTTAGGACAACGCGCATTGTATACTGAATTTTTTCAAATTTTAAACAAAACTCAACTTAAATAACTTTGTTATTAATATCCTACAATTGATAACAAAGAATTAACAAAATTATATTACATAATGTTATTATGTCCAATTGGATTTTCTATAAAAATGAGAATTTTTAATATCTTTAATTAATAATTTAATGATAATTCGAGCATATGATTAATAAATTAAAAAATAAAATCAGAAATTTAAATATACATACATTTTTAAATCGTACAATTATATTTTATTTAACTGATTATATTTTATTTAACTTTTTATAATGTTGCGAACATGCAGAAAATGTGTATGCTCTTTTATATACTTTAGATTTTATATTTTGCAATTTCTCGTACATAAATAAGAGATGTCGGTATGTTTAAAATGTATTAACGTATTAATTGATTAGCCAAGCTAAATTTACGCAAATAACATTTGAACAGCGTTTGAATGCTTTGAGTCATACTTAAAATAATAGGGAATTTAATTATTTTATGAATATCCAGGAAATCGAATATTGAACGGCTAATGTTGAAATTAGAACATTTCAATTAAATTAGATAGAATAATTATATTATTTGGAGACAACACGATTGAGTTTTAATTGGATTAACGAGGCAATCAGATAACTAAACTTTTATAAAATAAAGAAAATTTTATGATACAAACATTATATGCCATATTTAATTACAGACACTTTTTTATTAAAATTTTTTTTCAAAAAATTTGAAATACTAATAAGTTTTCAATAAACAATGATCTGTGATCTAAAAATAGTTGATCTCAAAATAGTTGATAAATGTAATGTCTGATTTTGTTATACTTTTTCCCCATTATCGGAATATTGATAAAAAAAGAGAAAAATAAGAGAAATATGGAATACTGCTTAAATATAACATGCTAACACAATTTATTTCTATTAGTGTTTTGAATGTGATATTATAAAGCCAAGGTTCGATCTTTTTAAAATTCTTCTATTCAATAACTATGTGTACTGAAGAATGAGCTGATAACAATAGCGACGATGAAAGTTATGAACATCTCTTGCGCTGAGCTTCACGATGAAGCGGCGCATGGAGCGAGAAGGAGGAGAGATTCGCGCGGACAGTATTTGCATTCTAACCCGTACATGCGTGCGCACACATCTGTGTGAGTGCGTGTAGGTTAGATTTACATATTTGTTTCAGCATAATGAATTCCATGCATGGTCAGCTGCTAACCACGCAAAAGTTATTACGGGTACACAGATTACAGGTCGCGTCCGCGTGCGACTTGCCGCTCGGGCAAAATCGATCGGCAACAACGCGCTCTTGTTTTTATTAATTTGGTTTGCAAAAATGTTTAATATTCCCCGGAGTTGTATTTAATCGTTCAGAAATGTCGTTATTTAATTTGGAGATTTTTGCTCACGGTAGAAGTTTATCCAATTAAAATTTTACTCTATATATTTGCGCGGATAGTTCTCTGGAGAAAGGGAAAAAAGAGAGTTACTTGAGAAAGTTCGTAGTTATGGAATTACGCGCGATACGATCCACCAATATATTACATATTTTTCCAATGTTTGCGAATGTTCCTAGAAATTATGTGGTTTTCTTTCTTGTTTAATTTTTTTGATAAATTTCAATCATTTTTTTGCAGTTCTCTCATATGTCAAACATAGAATGGTTTATTTAAAAGGATTCACTCGATCGTTTCCATTACTGAAAGCTTTATGCTGGATGTGTTTTTCATATAGAAATTTACTCCATTATAAAAAAAATCTATAAACCATATTTTGTAAAAATTTTTTTTTAATTATTTTAATATCAGAAAATAAATGTTTAAATAAAGCTACGTGTTTTTATACGAACGTATTAATGATACTTTTCATGCTTTTTTGATCTCGTTTATAACTTACAAATATTGATTACTGTTACATTTGTTGTTATAATTATTATTTATATATATATATATCTAATTAAATAATTATTCAAAGAATTATATATTATTTGTTTAAAAAAAGTTTTTAACATATTATTAAACGCGCTGATTCGCTACATTGTCCTTTTCCAATCATTATGTTTATTTTATATAAATTTTGAGAATTTATATTAAGTTCTTGTATTAAATTTTAAAATATTTCATAAATAAATAAAACAAGGTTTACATCAAATAAAATAATAAAAATAACAAAGAACGCACGTTAAAAATAATATATTTAGCATAAAATAATAGCAAAATTGATATTTTTCATGCGAATTTATTTATTTTATAAAGTCTGCAAAATATAATTGACTTTTTATATCTTTTTGATAGGTATCTCTATGCACAAGGGTTATGCATTCGTGCAATTCACAAATCCGTTTGATGCACGCAGTGCGTGCCTCGGTGAAGATGGTCGCACCGTCCTCAGCCAGATTCTCGGTGAGTAAACTCTTCTATTCTTTTGCCATATTATTTAGAGAGTCGTTTAAAGAGACACAAAAGAAGGTTGGACGTGCCATATTTCTAGCAAATCAAGCCTCGCTGAAAAATGTTTTATGTAATCTCCAACGTTGTAAAAGATGTTACGCATTCTATAATTATATCATGTTCTATACTTGTATCGTGCATTTCGTAATATTTATACCGTACAAAGTAGAAGAGTATTTTAAGTACAATGACATTTTTATAAAAAGAAGAAGATTGCTTATTCATAGAAAATCTCTAAAGCAATAGGATTACAGCGATGAAAGCCTTTTTTTATCATATCGACATATATTGTAAAGCAATAAAGAAACACAACGCTGGAAAAAGGGCTTCGCATTAATATGCAACGGTGCATAACGCCGGCGATATAGGAGATCTCTTTGACATGATCATTTATTCAATACTTGGAAGAAAGTGTATCACTCTTAGCGTTTAGCGGTGCGAAATAGACATCGAGCATATTCTATAAGACATATTTATGACTTGCGTAAAAATATAAAGAGCATCGCAAGCCTGCGATAGATATTGAAAGTGCAATATGGAAAATATTGTAGAAACGTAAATTTTTCAAGTAATATTCTATCGGCTTTTTTAACAAAATTATCTTCCCTCATTTGCGGGAGGGATAAAAATGTTGCATTATTGTACCTACATGTACAATATATCGAAATAATTTTATAATATAATTAATCGAAATTTTGTTTACATAATTTTCCATTCGTAAATCCTTTTAATTCAATAAAGCGAATTCAAAATGCAGCAGCTGTCGAACGTTAAGTAAAATTATTAGGAAAATTATGGACTTCGGGGATCTACGGTATGTCGTATCAAAGGAGAGGTATCTCGTGGAATGATTTATAAACTCATTGTATCGGAGGGAAAAGAGCGGTTTGCTTAGTGAAAAGTCACTCATGTGGACGTAAATTATGGGAATCGCGTGTATTTCTCTTGCGTCTGACAACCTAATCCGGCATAGCTGACGTGGGTAAATGCCGGTCCTTAAGATATTAAATTAGAAACACCGCATTCGCATTAGGACACGTGGAAACTGAGGAAACCTTTCTGTAACCGTAAGGGTACATCTCGCCGATCGCTTGGTTATGACACACGGCATAGAGCATCTTACAAAGGCTCCTGAATAAACCATACGCGTGAAATAAACAAACAGCGACGATGGGATTGAAATCCGGGACTTAACGCTGAGTGCAGTAGCACACGTGCGGCTACCATAAAGCATCATAATCGGCTAAGTAAAGCAGATCGCATGTCTTTGTCGTAATAACATTTTGTAAATATAACAATATATAATAATATAAATTAGTGTATATATATTTAATAATAAAACTTAATTTTCTTTACAAAATTAGGTTTTATTATTAAAAATTTATCCTATATTAAAAGAATACGATTTTGCTGAAATATCTAAAATTTTTAGTTAAATACTGAAAATAATTTTGTTGAATTATCAAAATAATTAGAACACTTAAGTTGGTTTCTAGACTATCAAAATTTTTTGTAATGTTGTTTATAACTTGAGTTTTTTAATTATTTTAATGATCTGACAAAATTCTAATAAAATAATAATAATCTAAAATAATTGTTTTTAAATCTGTGTATCTATAAATTTTTTAATATTTCAGCAAATACGTTCTCTCCATGTAATTATTTAGTATTGTCCACGTTCGATATAGAAACGCGAATTTGATCGAGCTATTTGATTTCTAAAAGAGAAATATGAATAGATCATTTAAATGATTTCTTTGCCATTATATGAATAGCATACATATCAAATTATTCAAATAATCTATTAACTTTTTCTTTAATATGTTGATGTTCTCGACATTACATCGTGTTATCAAAAGAGGATGTTAAACTAGAGCTGTTTTTCGGTTAAAATGAAAAAATTCTAAGATGTACGAGTTTTGTATATTATATTAAAGAGCTATCACATTAAAGCGAAATCAAGTGATGTATCATTTATCTTGAGGAAACATGGGAGAAATCATGATTTCTTTATTATTTTATCATAATATAAAAATCAATAAATCCAATACTGTTACATTTATTCATAAAAAGTTATTAGTAACACATCAAAATATTCTGGAAATTAAGCAACAAACATTAGATTATTATTTACGTATAATTTGTAGGAGAGTGTTTGAAGAGTCCGATAAATGTTTGGTTTCGAATCCTAGCTTTGAATATATAACGAATACGTTTATCTATTGTATTTATTTAATTTTTTATTAACATTGTCGTTTCTGTTTTTTAATTTCAAAGACACCTTGACATTTTACTTAACAACTTTTAGATTTTTTGTTTTGATTTATATATATTATATATTATAATGATTTCTTTCACGTTCCCCTGATGTTTCTCCAAGATAAATGATACACCACTCGACTACGCTTAAGTAACCCTAATATGATACATCATTTGTACATCCAAGAACTTTTTTATTTTAGCCAAAAAAATCCTAATTTAACATTCTCCTTTGTGATTGGATAAACAGATACATAAGCAGATGTGAAAATATATAAAGCTTCTTTGGAGCATAATTTATGCGGAAATTTTGGGAAATAATTTAGGAATCAAAATGCAAGAGATATAGCGTGTATTGGCCGCATATGCATAATTTTATTTGATATGTATTTATATATCTTTTACATATCTTACTTTACTGCATCAATTTATTTCGCAATAGATAAGTATATCATAGATATATATATATATATACACACGGATATTTTATACGGAGTTTATAACGTGAAAGGACTGTGATCCTTATGGAGCTTGTAGAGCTCTGAAATATTCGTACGTTTATTTGTCATCTATATGAAAAACGTTCATGAGATTTTCGAACATGCCCATGGGACATGTGAGATTGTTGAGGCGTATCCTATACGTCCCTCGTATAATCCATGTCCTTCATGTCGTACATGTGCCACGTATGCTACCTCTCGAGTATCGAATGCGCGTATCAGCATCGAATTTTTCAGAGTATTCTTCCTACCTCGTAGTACAACCTTTTTCGGCCGTCTCTCACACTAGCTGCTTCTTTATGCGAGTGTTTCTCACAGACTCATGTCGGCAACACCCTTCAACCCGTTTTCCAACCGAGTAGAGAGTTACCTTCCGCAATCTGTTAATTACACGCATGTGATGTACAGAAATTAAATTAGACGAATATCTTACGCGAAATGAGAAATACAATCCATTTGAGCTGCATATGAATTTCCGTAGAATATTTTGAACATCAAATCTCGGAAATTAATGATCTTCTTTTAAAATTTTTCGAATTTCTACAGTTTGTAAATTACGTTCTAAATTCGAGCGCGGTCCGGCCCTTTTTTGTTTTTGCCCAAATATTTCTCTCCGTTTCCGCATTATAGAGCGCGCAGGAGCTGTCCACCCTCCTATTTCTAACCAGCTTTCCTCCCCTCCTCATCCCTGCGGCAAGTCGCACTTGTAAATGCACGCCATCGTCCGCGCGCTCGCGCCCGCCAGCGTGTGTACGTGCTTGTCCGCCCCGGAGGTAGGCGAAGCATCGGGCGAACCGCCGGAAACACAGTTCTTGCATTAGCCGAAGAAAGATTTCTGGGGTAATCGTGGCGGAGAAACTGCCATCCCGGGAGAGAGGGAGGGAGGGACGAAGGGAGGGGGGGGGGAGAGGGAAAGCAGAGAGAGAGAGAGAGAGAAAGAGAGAACAAAGAAAGAAAGGACGCGCGTGCGCACTTGTCATTCTTATTGGCGCGGGTTAGACCTACAGGGATGGTAGACAGGGGTGGTAGACGGGAGGATGGTTAGCGACGGCTAATTCCATTGGGTGTGCGAATGAACGGAGTAAAAGAGTTCCCACGCGATAAGCTTTAACCCTTTGACGCTGCTTGTATCTCCCAAAAAGCGAATCGATCTTTTCTACTGGGTGACAGGAAAAAGACGAAAAACGCCCAACGATACCCTCGAGTACTTAAAAAAAAAAAACATCCCCGAGAGAGATTGGACGTAAGGGAGTCTTTCGATTTCGAGTAATTTACTGCTTTGTCAATACACGTACTTTCTAAGACAACAAGTAACGAAATTAACGAAATAATATTATCTTATACTTCAATGAAAACGGACGAAGAAAGTTCTGGTGATCGATCAGACTTCTGATTATCTCAGCAACTAGAATTATAATAGATTCAACCCAAAAATTTTGATTTGTCCATTTTTAACTAAAACTCTAGTTAATGCAATCAGACTCTTTTTCCAATGTGTTAAAAATTAAAAATTAAAAATACTTTTTATTAAAAATTAAAGAATCTCTAACGCAAATTTTATGTTGTATCAAATTTTTATTCTGACACGCATCTCTTCCTATATTTCATACTTTTCAAAACATGTATAGCTTAATTTTCGCGAATGTCGCGTATTTATAGAGTTGTGCAAAAATGTACTCAATTTTTTTTCAATTTCGAAAGTTCTGGAAAACTCAGATGAATATTAATTGTGATATTCACTTCGCGAACGTCATCAACGTTTAACGTCGACTATCCGGAAGACGAGGGTCACATGACGAGAGTAATGCACGGCATATGCAAATACCGTGTGGACGATGATTTATTATACTAATCTCGTTACGAATTAATGTGCTGATTTATGATGGCACGGTCCTTTTTCACTCTTCGCAAGGTGTCCTGGCGACGCCGCATGAAAACGTGGCATAAGTCATCCCCGTCACACGGATTTTTTCAAAGCCAACCACCCCCTCGCTGCGTCCCCAAAATATCCGTAAATCTAACACATTCGTATATTAAAATTTCCAGAAATTCCTATATTTTTTCGCAATTTCTTGTTGTGACAACAGTCTTTAATTAAGCAGTTAAAAGTCAAATAGCGTGATGCATTATGATTATAAAATTTCATTTAATAAGTAAAAGGAAGTTTGTGGGATATTTTATCTTAAAATAAACTGAGTGATGTCACAGAATTTATTAATTTAATTTATTTATATCAGAAAATATTATTAAATTCTCGCTATCAATTGATTCTATGTTTCTCAAGGAAGTTGATCGTGATTCGTTTAGGAGAACAACGTAAACTTACGGTTATAAAGTTTGGTAGTAGCGTGCTGAAATCTTATTTGTAATTTTATTATAAGTTTCGAGAGAATTTTATTAGAGTGTGTAGAGAGTGCGAGTTATCAGCACAAAAATAATATATAAAGAAATATATACAGGATAATTTGGCGAGTACTTCACAATAACCTAGATGCATTTGTGAACAGGTTTACAAATGTAAATTGCACATGTAAATTGGTTATACTTTTCCATTATTTTGAACTCCTGAACGCACACCCTAGATATTTGTTTTCGTTCTATGTGTTAGAATTTCATTACAACTCCATATGGTGTGCAGCGTCCTTTCAAAAATACGAACAACAGAAACATAAAAGAAAGATAAGGGCGGAAAGCATCGGATAAAGTTGATAATACTGGACGTTGTAATTTTTGTCCTTCCGATGATGAAATCCGATATGAAACTGAAGCACTATCGTCTTCTTGGTTTGGAGTTACTCTATTTTTATTTCCGTTTCTATTTCGTTAATGGGTCGAATCTCTTTTTTCGAAGAGTTGAATTATAAATATTTAGTTACATAAGTGCATTAAGATATTATTTTCAATGAAAGCCATCATGTACGTTGGAATTAGAATAATAATCCAATATTCGAACAAATAGAAGGATGCCATTATAAAACGTTTTCATCTAATAACGATTAAAAGTGTGATGATATCGAGATATAAATTGTGAAAATGTGAAAAAATTGATATTTTCCATTTGAGACCTTAATTTGTTCCATTGAAATAACAGAGAAAATCTGTATTAGTCGTTAATTCTAGTTAAAACAGAATTGTATAGCGTGTCACGCATGATGACGCACGTCTCAATCGCTAAAAATGATCCCCGGACTATACAGCACGTGCTTCAATCTCTATCTCGTCCCAAATCCGCCGCTAATTAACAGCAACGCTCGCATTGTTTAATTTTATTATGCAACGTTATTTTAGACTTCAGACTCGTTTATCCGCCGCGAACACAACACGTCGTGTTGCGAGCCGGAAATTCCGCTAATTAGGGAGGGTGTATAATGTAATTGCGCTCGGGATCTATCCCCCCCTATTCCCCTCGCCGTTCCCCCTCGCCCCTTTGCATCCCCGGTCTAGTCTCTCCTCGCCCTACTTCTCCCATCGTCGTTGAGCGAGCTCAAAGTAACCTTTTGCGTGAAATGCGCTTACACTAACGAAGTCCGTGCTCGTTACTGGTTACATAAACGATAACCGGCTCAAAGTGACGCTCTCTCAGTGACACGCAGAACCGCCGCGACGCTGGAACGTTTATTTGGGCGCCGCGATGTTCCTCCAAGCCCCTATACCGATAATTCGCAGATCGTAGGCTCGCGTTCACTGGATGCCGAGGGTCAAAATACCAAGAGCGACACTCAAACTCTGATCACGTATTAACTTCACCGGTTCGTTCAGGTTATCTGATATTATCCCCGTTTTCGAAAACGTGATGACTTTATACAGTCTAATATTTGTTAGACTTAATGAAATCAAGTTAGGTTATATTACTTAGGTTATTCGACTCATTTTTTTTCCTTAAAAATATTGATAAAATAAATATAAAATCAATTTCTTGATTTTAATTATTAGGACTATATCATATGAGCATAGCATAACATAAGATCCTTTGAGCACTCATTATTCGTATAACGTGACTAGGTACACGGAAAAAAACGATTATATTGAAGTATTTAAAAATTTAGCTAGATACAAATCATCCCTTGTGGAGATCGAACCCACGATCTTTGAATTGATTAGAAGTCCAACGCGCTATCTTCTGCGTCAAAGGGATTTTGTATAGTTAGATATAAGTCTAAAACTAATTTTGTTGGATCTGCATTAAAATAACTACGTAGAAATCTCGAGCGTGATGAGCAATGCTGTCAAAAGTTTTGACATTGTAGCAGTCAATTCAAGCATCTTCTATTCATAATTATTTTGATGGCTGAATAAAATTATTTTCAGATATCTGCATCTAACTAGAGTTTTAGATACTTTAGTTTTCTCGTGTAGATAAAATTAATTATTGTTACACCAAATGCTTCAGCTCTTTATTATATTAATATTAGCGATGAAAAAAATTATAATATAATATAATGAAAATCATATGTATATGTGAATAAACTTTTTCTTTTTTCAAAGACATCCTTCTCAAATATAAGTTTATAAATTCAATATAA